>Ga0153976_1000937_pt1 | contig 10107 bp, 12 predicted proteins | sample TSGA060MetaG_FD_104717 | JGI IMG/M metagenome (GOLD analysis project Ga0153976, IMG submission 104717) | Attine ant fungus gardens microbial communities from Georgia, USA - TSGA060 MetaG | ecosystem: Host-associated > Fungi > Mycelium > Unclassified | place: USA: Georgia, Yuchi Wildlife... | reverse complement strand
CATCTGTATTCATCTCCATCAGATTACAAGTCCACAAATGGGGGGGAAACAACTCACCATCAACAAACGCCGCAAAATCATCTCGCTGTTCGTCTCCAGCCATGAGCTCCTCCCACAAACTCTCAATCTCCGTACGAGCATTAGCGATAAACTCGCCCATCCTCTCCCGCCTAAGATCGATCATGCGCTCCAGTTCCTCTTCATACGCTTGAATCACTGCGCCTGTCGACCCGCGATTAGCCTCCACAAACTCTTCCATACCGTCCACATCCACACCCATACGTCGCCACAGCACCTCAAGCTGCCCATACATAGCCTGGATGTGCACTTCGCGCCGCCTCTTCAACTCTCCTAGTTCCAAGTGTAGTCTCTCAGCCCAAGCTAATATCTCCTGCGTCGGTTCGATGCCACAGGTATTTATGAGCTGTCCGAGTCCGCGCGATGGGTCTTGCCACAAGGTATCGAGTACATCGTTAAACTGTCCAAGAGACTTGAGGAATTCACGTTCGTTTGGGAATTCGGAGATTTCTGGTAGCTGTGCTGTGGTAGGGGGAGGAGAGGACGACAGACAAAGCACCTGACCGTCACATTTCCGAAGAGATGAAGGGTATGGGTAGGAGTAGGAGTTGATGGTCCGAATGGATCTGCGTTCGTCGCAATGAGATGACTGCTACCCGCAGATGAAGCTCGTGGTAGAGAAAATCTCGGAACGGCGAGTTTAGAGGATGAAGAAACTACTGATGGTGTGTTATCTGACGCTGGAGGGTCGATACCTAGTTCCGTGTAAAGTCGATCAATCTGGCTGAAGACTTCACCTAGTTGATTCGCTTGTTTCGACTATGGCCGCGATACAGTAAAAACAATGTCGGACTGACTCACCACTTCGCCTTTGCCTCGTACGAGTTCCTTTTCGAGCTTCGAGAAACGTTCAGGAGTAGCATCTTGTAGTGTAGTAGGAGCGTCCGCTTCCTTGGCATCAGCGAGTGCGGAGGTTAAGATATTTGGTTGAAAGAAATGAGAGCCCAACGTTCGTGCGAGGGCATTCAGGCGATTGGTGAGCATCGTGAGTTGCTCCAGCTTTGTATGATAGATCTAATAAAACAATCGTACATCGTATCAGTTGATCACGCGTAACATATGCCTTCATGCTAACCTGTCTTAGTTTCTCCTGGTACGCAATAGCGTTATCATATCGCCTCGGCAGGACCTTCTCATCTTTTGGATCGCTGAGCGATCTAGCAACTTTAGCATTTGTGCCTAGCGCTGGGCCGGGGACCCCCAACCAAGTCCGCCGGGTCGTTATATTTCTGAAATGAGAGATTGGTATTCCCTGGAGAAAGCGAAAACTGCATACAGCGGGGTGAGGAAGAATGTTAAATTGTTGTTGCTCTTGCTGTCCTTGTGAACGATTGGACGAGGTGTTGATATCCTTCTTTTGTTGGGACATTGGTACGAGTGTTCTGAAGAACTAGCGATGAGAGTTGATTTTCTTTTGGTTTTTCTCTTTGAGGCACAAGAGGATCTCCTTCTCGGCACCTTCGATTTTCATTGAAGGGGATACCAAAACTGCGAGCGCGTCAGGAATAGGTAGGATAGATTAATAAATAGCATACCTACTTTGTGTGGTGTACTCGTATATATGCGCTGCGACATGTTTGCGATTGATGATGTTCTTCTCTATGAAGAATGCCAGGAGTATGTTCCCGAATATATCTGCATAATTTGTGTTGAGATCAACAATCGCTTTCCCCGTTGGACAACTCACCCTCCATCGGCTGAATTACCATGTAGATATAATTGCTCGATGAAAATAGTCTCGGTACATCCAAAGTATAGTGGGGAGAGACTTGTTCCCAATTGTTCCTATCTAGAAATGTGTAGAAAATCGTGGTGGCGTCTGTATTGCAGCGGGGGGTTCTTGAGCTTGTAATAATCATATTGCTCAAACGAGGATCTTCCCAAAATGCAACGCGCTGCGTTGATTTTTGGGTTTGAGGTATTGAAAGATATCATCAATCCGAGCGTCTTCGGAAGTCATGATGAGAAACAAGTCGGTTTTCATCACGACGACGAACTTGACCATGGGCCCAGCAGGCCAGCTGTAGGAGATGCCACAAATGTATAGATTCTAGAATCAGTATGCGAGTGCCACTTTGAACGTACTATGTAGTGTACATAGAACGAATTGGATGAGAAGTACTATGGCGGTAGAATATCGGAAATATGTAACTCAATAAACGTGCCTTATGTAATGCCCTCCACTCTTCCGCCGCTCACTACCACACTCCAGACACTGCAGAGTGCTCGTGTTGTCGAAGTTGCGACAGCCCAAGTGTCTTTCTAGGGTAGTTCTTTGACCACCATAATCTGATGATTTCTGTGCAGTTATCGTGTGTTGCTTGGCGACCGGGACGGTCTGGGGACAAGGGGAAAGAATCACAGCAGCAGGGGATGTCCATCAGAAAGCAAGACTCATGCGTCCACGATGAGAACCTCACCTGCCGTTGCATCGATGTCCACAAAACCTCTTCGTTGGTGGACATACGCGACATGTTTTCCAGCCTTTATAATGATTGTGATATTGACACTCCAGACAGTCGCTACGCCACATTCAGCCCACCTTAAGAACACCCAACGATTACCGCGAGCGTTTTTTGATGATGCGCGAGACAGTACTCATGTGTGTTTTGAGATTTGAATGTCAATTTGATCAGTTATTTTTTTTGTCTCTGCTCCCCACCTCCGTGCCCTCGGTTCACCTGTTCTCCTCAATCGCTTTTCCTCGCTCTCCCATTGCTCTAAATCTGACACCCATGCACTTTTGGCTGAGCAATCCCCAAAGTAAAATATCCACTCCCATTGCAGTCCATGGAAATTGCTGCAGTTCGCGACAAACAGGTACTTACGTAAATGTCTCGTTTAGTTCTCCGTTGCTCCCTGACTGGAAAGTGCTATGGTGCGCGTCACTTAGCCACCATTTGGTGCAGTGGCCAAATTGGATGCCGACGACCGGATGCACCACTAGCGCGCCATCCTGGGTCCGAGCTTAACTTTTTTTTAGTGCTTCACGTCAAAATTTGTGACAGAAATGACTTTTTTTTTCCGTACAGCAGACTGCACTAGACATTAGCATTTGTAAACTCTGAGCCAGTCATTTCCAACGCAATGACGAAAGAACACAAACAACTCGCGGCTGCACGAGCACGCACAGCGTGATGGAAAACCCGGCCTCTACTGAGCACTGTTCCTGGTTGATAACTCACAAGGCACACTGCATATGCCGAAGATGCATTGGTTGTGTCTCGCATGAATGTCAATCCTGGAGGGAAGCAGGCTTGCATGCGGAACGGATGGTTCACACGTAATGGAGTCCGAGTTGAACAGGAGATGGCATTTGCTCCGAATCATCCACACTTCCCAAACCAACCAAAAGGTATCAAGGCTGTCCTTGTTGAATCAACTTGAATGAGGTCTCTATCAATCCGAGCTTCGTGGGAAGTGTGTAAAGTGCAATCCCGATTCAATGATGGCATGTTGCAACAAACGTGTTCTCGAGGTTCAGCCTGATTTTCAGCAACAAAAGTCATACATTCAAGAAGTCATCGAAAATGCTGGCCATCTCTGCATCTTCCTCCCAAAGTTCCATTGTGAACTTAACTTCATTGAATGGTTCTGGGGGAAGGTCAAGAAATATCTTCAGGACAACTGCGATGGAACTTTCAACACATTGAAGACCAACATGCCATCAGCAATGCAGTCTGTCACTGTCTGTGCAGCTCAGTACCATTCAACTGTGGGAACATCGTATGTACCGTTGGATGGAAGCATATCACACGGGCCTGGACACAAAGGATGCACAATTTCGGGTCCGCCAATTCAGTTCAATGAAATACAAGACACAGACGTGTCCCGGAGATGTTGGCACGCGTATTTGACTGATAGGCAGGTCGTAATTCTATGTGTGGCCAAATTGACCCCCCATGAGAAATATATCTCGCCCAAATTTAATTCAATAAAAAATTCCTCTTGTAGGATTATTGTACTTATCAAAAGGATCATTTCTACAAGAGGAAATAAAAATCTGATTTTTTTCGAGGGGGCTGGGAACCTTGCACAAAAGTAGTGGTGGCTAAGTGACGCGCACCATAGCATCAAGGCAAGACGCATCAAAATCTCATATGGTGGATTCATTGTATTTTGGTCATCTGTTATGAATTTCCCGAATGCACTGACAGTCGTCAATAAACAACCGACAGGCACTTTCATCTATGCATCTCCCATTATCAGACCAAGCCTTCGCGTTGAGTTCTCGTACGTCATAGGTAGTGAATCTATCGCTCCCATGTTCCAACGTCCATTAAACATTTTCAACGGTTCTCTGACAAAATCTGTGTATCTCTCTCTATTTAATTCACCTAATAGATGATGCATCAATTTCCTACTAGTACATGAATGTGGCAATGAAGAATGGACTCGCATTCCGATTCCCCCGGTCAAAATTTCAAATCATGATACCAAGTCACATCCGGGCATCGACATGACCCGGTCAAACTATAGCGACTAAGTAACAGCCAGGCTCGAAAGACGTCTAACATAGTCCTCCATCTCCCAGCATCAAACAGACGTTGCCCACCGCCGAGACGGTATGATGCCCTAGTACCCGCTCAGTGTTGGAAATAGAATCGCGCACTATTACAGACACGATGCTGACATAATCCAACTGGTAAAATAGACTACATACTGTCGTGTATCTCTACCAGTTTACAATGATTGACGTGTTCTTCAAAGTCGCACCGAGACTTTAGAACACGATTTCAAGACTTAGTAACACCGGTGTTGCCCATTGCTTGGCAGACGACGCATCATAGCATGTTTGAATGACGGCTCACTCAGACCATGGGACCTGGGGATTAACGCGTGAATAGGAAAGGACTAGCGAGATGCGAGAGAGAAGGTAGGAGTGATCACCTACGAGGGGACAAGTTGCTGGCCCTTGCTGGAAGTCATATTCAAAAACGACTAATTCCTCTGCTCGGCACACGCCATCCGAGTCGTATTTCCATCGATGATCGATCGGTAAGTACATGCAGTTCGAGATATGCTTACTTTGTGGCAAACAAAAATAAGTGATCTCTGTTTGGCTGGGGGACAATTGAGACGGGTCGTTATAATAACATGAGATTAAGAATGAACGTTTGATGAGCGCCATATTTTGCTTGATTGTGTTTTGTACAAGCTGTGGACATTTCTAGGATGGAGATTGGACATCGATGATTTACTTGGGAAGAAGGACTGTTCTTCGCATCGATCTGAGGAGGTCTGGGCGTTACAGATGACCTATAGACCTGCCACGCGAAGAGAGCCTAGAGAAGTGGCGATGACATGCAGTATGTTGGATGTTTATCAAGATTGCCCAAGGTAAAAAATATGGCTAAGATAACGATGCACAGTGCTAGCGCGCTAGAACTCGGGTGTAAGCGCTTGATATACACAGCATTTGTTTGATTGTGTAACAAACACGAGGATAACGCATGAGAGGCACCTTTCTGAACCACTTCCACGAACACACCCAGCTTCCGCCACTCCAGACAAAACGTCGACCGTTACAGTTTTCAGGCCATCCCTCTTGTTTAAGACCGGTGTTGATTGCTGAACGGTGCTGGATGTAAGTAGTAAATCTGTACCTTGGGCGCTTTTGCCAGATAGAGTTCAACACTGCCCAGATCCTCAAAGGCCTGCGAATCATCTAAGAGCACCGCAACAACGGCTTTATACGCAGTCAGAAACATTTGGTGAGTCAGGATCGATTCTTTCCAAGCAAACTTTCTGATGAGCAATGCTTCGTGCGCATATATTAATAGGAACCGAGGTGAAAGACTCGGGATAGGTGCGTCAACTCACCAGAAACCTCTGCCCTCCGAACCACTCATTCCACTCCAAAGACCTTAGCTGGCTGCTCTCGCATACGATCAAACATCGTTGAGGCACCCACTATGCCTCCTCTACTCACTTCTGAGATGAAACAGGCGTCTGTGACACAGGCCCTCCAGACGATGCAAGGACACACTGATTGGGTAACAGGTATTGCGCACCTGCCCGACGGACGGCGCATCATCACAAGTTCAGAGGATGGTTCACTTCGACTATGGAACCTAGAGAGCGGCGTACAAATTGGCAATGACTGGCGTGATGGTGGGAGGGGACTGTGGAGCATAGCATTGTCTCCAAACGGCAAGTCAGTTGCTAGCGGAGGCAAGGATGGAAACGTGAGATTGTGGGACGTTGAGACGAAGAAAGTCGTCGCTAGATGGACCGGACATTCTGCTACTGTGATGTCGTTGTGTTGGAGTGTAGATGGTGAGCGGTTGGTGAGCGGGTCTAGGGATGGGACGATCAGAGTATGGGATGTCGAGAGCGGCGACACAGTTCTAGGTCCAGTCAAGACCGGGCACGAGCATGTGTTCGCGGTGATCTACTCACCCGACACAACAAAGATTGCGACCGGCGGTTGCGAGGAGAATGCATTAAAAATCTGGGATGCAAAGACAGGCAACCTGCTTTCCACCATCAAACACGAAAAATATGTTTTGAGTTTGGCATGGACCTCGGATCAAAAGAAGCTTATCACTGGGTCACATGGAGGCTCGATTAGGATATTCGACACCGCCACATGGCAGCAAATCGCCATTCTGGAGGGTCACACAGACGATGTCTACGCCCTCTCCCTGCTTCAGAACGACCGCCTCCTTGCGAGTGGATCAGAAGATAGAACAGCACGCCTATGGAATTTCGACACGAATCTCCAAGTTGGTCCACCCCTACAGCATGAAGGCATGGTCTTTAGTGCAGCCATTTCTGCTGATGGAAAGCAGCTAGTCACGGGTTGTGGTGACAAAAACGCGTACGTATGGGACATCCATACCACCCTAAAGGATGCTGGGCTTGAAGACCTCTTGTCCATTCACGATGTAAACACATCAACTAGTGTTTGGTCACAATACTGACAATGTTCACTCTCAGATGCCGCAAGATCACTCGCAGGTCACAGCTCGAAAGTCGTTAATGGACGTACGTGACCCACTTGCTACCCTTGGCCATGAATGTAACTATCGACATTTTAGACTAATGCTGCGCGACGTCCAGCCAAGCCCGAGCACGCCTATCGTCTACCGCCACGCTTTTTTGATGACGTGCGAGATGGTGTTCAGGTGCGTTACGGGCGTTCAATTCATCGCTTCTTTGTCCAACATCCGCGCCCTCAGACGTCCGGCGCTCATCCTCATTCCACTGCCCCTCGCCTCCCTAATTCCTCGGGATCACCTCCACATGCCCTCTTCAATCGATTTCCCTCTCTCTTCCACCGATCTCACAACACCAATCAATCAATGGAGCTTCAACAGGGCCACCCTTGTCCTGTCGACGTCGCTGCAGTTAAGGCCAAACAGGTATGTCTGGTCTGTTTGTTTATTGCCAAAGTCTAATTATTGCTGTTGAGACATTGTATGTTGCTCCGCGACCAGAGCGCGTCAGTGACAAGGCAAAGCGCATCAAGAATCCCACATGGTGGAAGCGTTGCATTTTGTTCATCTGCTGTGTATCTATTCCTCAAGATGCCAGTGATGCTCAAGGCACCAATCACTCCCAAGACACCAATAATGCTCAAGACACTGGCGACCATCAATGAAGTTCCAGTGCATGGACCATTGTTTTCATTATTGCAACAAGTTCTCTTGTACTCTTAATTTCGTTGTTGATATTTCGCGCTACCCCGTGGATCATTGATCACTATTCTTACGTCGCATCGTGTTTAGACACCAGTTGGCAGGTCTGGCTAGTTTGTTCTATCTGTCACGCCCGTGGCCCAGCGGAGAATTGTGCGGAGGGGGGCGGGGCCTGCCCTCCATGATCAAGTCCACTTGCTTGGGGTCGGCATTATGTATAATAAAATGGATGACATTGGTTGATCACGATAAAGTATGGGGTTCATCGGTTCATCGTGGGGACGAAATGGGAGTACAACAAAGAGGCATACGTCGATGATAAGAATGTCACTGTTAAAAACACAAAAGCAACATAAAAATCTTAACCGTCAGGCTCGCACTCGAACATAAAAATAAAACGAAAGGTGCTCATCAGAAGCTAATCAGAAATGGCAAAAAAAACAGAAAACAGAAACTGATGCTCAGCATTCATCCTCCTCCACAACACCCCTGAATGTAGATTTCCATCCCCCACCGCCTCTACCAACGCCGTCACCGCTCTGCCGTGGCTTGAAGCTCTCCTTGCGAATCCGGCCCGTCGTCCTCTTAGGTTCTGGCTCTCTGTGATGGTTGGGCACCATCGACCCAGAATTGTACGATCGCAGTGGGTTCGTGTGATATTGAGACAAGCCAAGATGGCCGCCCGCAACGCGCGGTTGCGACACTGAGCGAGGCATGCTCGAAGGATTGCGGCCCCACCCCAGTACTGCATAGCCCTGCACATTCCTCCACTGCAAAGGCATTAGGCACTTGTAGAGTCGCTGGACGATTACGAGGGAGAGCTGAATTATTGCCCCTGGGTGTCCGGCCCCTTGTACGGGGTTATACAGTACGATGCGCGCCGTCGATGAGTTTCTGTCGTTTATTGGTGCCGTGGGTATTCGAAGACATCGAAGATCCTGGTCGAACGGCAGGCGTCACCACGCCGTGGAGAACTGCGTTAGCGTTGCCAGGACCACAGCCTCCTCTCAGTGTCCCATTGCTGGCGGCGGGCTTCAGGCCTCGCGAAGCCCCCTTGTTGGGCGCCTGCATAGAGTACTGAGAAGTGGGTGTTCTCCTTCGATTCTCCTGCTCATCCGATGATACATTCTCCATAAGCAGCTGCAGCATGCTTTCGCCATGCACGAGGATTGAGCGTCCGTTCTTTTTCTCCCATATGGTCAATGATCAAAGCAGCTGTTGTTTGACCTGTCGGAAGCATATTAAATAGAAGGACAAGACAACAAGAACAGAAATTGACAGACCTTGGGCTTCTCCTTCCCCACCCTCTTTCGCATCTTCTCTTCCCGAAGCAACCTTCCAGGATATCGTCCCCCGCCCCTTCCTAGAAGACGCGTTTGATCGCTCGCTATTCGTTCTCTTCTTCGCAAATCTCGATGTCGTTCCTGATCGACGTGAGCAGGGGCATTTTCAGCCGGACTTCCGCTTTCAGCCGGGCGATCTCGTGTTCATGCTGGCTCAGCAAATCTTCCGTATGCTCATCTGTATTCATCTCCATTAGATTACAATTCCGCAGACGGAGGGAAACAACACACCGTCAACAAACGCCGCAAAATCATCCCGCTGTTCGTCTCCAACCATGAGCTCCTCCCACAGACTCTCAATCTCCGGTGGCAGAGAACATCTCGGAACGGCGAGTTTAGAAGGTGAAGAAATTACTGATGGTGTGTTGTCCGACGCTGGAGGGTCGATACCTAGTTCCGTGTAAAGCCAATCAATCTGGCTGATGACTTCACCTAGTTGGTTCGCTCGTTTCGACTACGGCCGCGATACAGTAAAAACAATGTCGGACTGACTCACCACTTCGCCTTTTCCTCGTACGAGTTCCTTCTCGAGCTTCGAAAAACGTTCAGGAGTGACATCTCGTAGGGTAGTACGAGCGTCCGCTTCCTTTGCATTGGTGAATTTGGGTTTAAGATATCCGGGTGAAAGAGATGAGAGCCTAACGTTCGTGCGAGGGAATTCAAGCGATTGGTGAGCGTCGTGAGTTGCTCCAGCTTTGTATGATAGATCTAATAAAACAATCGTACATCGTATCAGTCGATCGCGCGTACAGATGCCAATCATGCTAACCTGTCTTAGTTTCTCCTGGTATGCAATAGCGTTGTCATGTCGCCTCGGCAGGACCTTCTCATCCTTCAGATCGCTGAGCGATCCAGCAACTTTAGCATTTGTACCTAACGCTAAGCCGAGGACCCCCAACCAAGTCCGCCGGGTCGTTAGATTTCTGAAATGAGAGATTCGGTAAGTCTATTCCCTGGAGAAGGCGAAAACTGCATACAGCGGGGTGAGGAAGGATGTTAAATTGTTGTTGCTCTTGCTGTCCTTCTGTACGACTGGACGAGGT
>Ga0153976_1000930_pt1 | contig 10136 bp, 12 predicted proteins | sample TSGA060MetaG_FD_104717 | JGI IMG/M metagenome (GOLD analysis project Ga0153976, IMG submission 104717) | Attine ant fungus gardens microbial communities from Georgia, USA - TSGA060 MetaG | ecosystem: Host-associated > Fungi > Mycelium > Unclassified | place: USA: Georgia, Yuchi Wildlife... | reverse complement strand
CAGATGCTCGCCACGGCTGAAACACTTGCCGCAATCTTCCACCTTGCAAACATAAACGCGTCCCTTACGTCCCTCAGTTGCTTCCCCTTCCACTGCTGCGTCGTCGACAGCGGTAGGGACACGACGACCACGACTCTTTTTTGTCAAGTTCGGAACAGGGATAGGGGGGGCTGTGCGTATCCTCGGTCCACGACGCTCCGAAGTAAACGAAGAAGAGGAAGCGTCGAGAAAAGTGTATTCCCCAGGCATCGGCGTGTCATTGGGCTCAAATACGGGTGTGGGTTCCTTTGGTGGCTGGGGAGTTTCTTCAACAATGGTCGCGGATGACGCCTCGGAAATCAACATGGTAGGTTCCATTTTGAGAAGTTTTGACGGCACGAAAGCTGGGTCTTGATCTGCCTCGACGTCTGTTTCGTCGTCAACGGCCCGCGCGTCGAAGGATCGTTTCAAAGAAGCACTTGATCCCCTGTAGGACGTGTCTGAAGGGTCTCCTCTACCGTGTTTACCCCAGCGAACGGTTGGTCGACCTGTTGTTTGCGAACGCGTCACTCTTCTAGAGGTTGAATTAGAATCAATCGAAGGTTGAGGAGAGCCCTGTAAGGCATTATATTGCCATTGCAAGAGTGGCGTTAGCCTGGTGAATAATACAGCGGAATATAAAGCAAAATTGACACAGACCGAATTGTCAGGTGAATTGAGGTCAACGAGAGTGTCCTCTTCGTGCAAAGTAGGTGGTAGAGCTCCGGATGTTTGGTTGAACTGGGACTGGGGGCTTTCCATCGTTTTTGCGACGCCTGATGGGAGAATCAGAACAAGGGGCTTTCCGGGAAAGACGACGGCCTACCTTTGAAATAAAGGATTGTTCTACGTCGCCAAAGACTAATTCTACGGTATATAGCAGCGTCGAGCAGCACTTTCCTACTGGTGAAATCCGTTTGCTGGCGTGCACTGGCGCAGGGGATTTCGGACAGGGGTCCTTCGTTGTTTTTTTGCCAAACGTACCCTGTTCACACGATCGAACCCTGCCCACGTGTTCAATGGTCCATGGACCTAACTTGTCCCACGGTCCGTGCGTTGATAATTGCGAAGGACTGGTTCAGATTATCACTTGAGATCACTTGACACCTCTCAAAACCATTTGCCTTGCGCGTTTCTGTAGCTTGTGCTGCTCTTCGTCCAGTGGTGCCCGCGCTAGACAATTTTGTGTCAGTCCTTTGCAAAGATCAGATATACCAAGATAGGCATCCTCTGCTCTTGCAGCTGTACATCGTGACCTGCCCAAAGTATCACTAGGGCCCTACCGTCTTTGCGGGAGCTGTTCTTTCCATGGCCTCGTCTCAGCAGTATCCACACCAGGGTGATATTTTATCGTTCCTGCATGGTAGTGCGTCAATCGAGGTTGATGCGGATGTTGTTATGATCGGCACGCAACTTCGTCATCGTAGTGGTCCCATCACCTTGCAAGAGTGGATGACATTGTATTGGGTCCAGTCAGGCAAACTATTTCATGCCAATTTCCGCCCTCGCATCCATAATGGGCAGACACTGATATCGTCAAGAGACCTCATATATTCACTTACCGGTTCTCACTTCTTCCTTGTTTCATGACGCCGTCCTGACTATTAATAAAATTTTCAGCGTATTCTACCGGCCGGATGTAACTTGAACTGCGTGTCTTGGTGAGTCTACAAATGAACAGTGCCTGTTGTTTTCCGCACATCCGCGGTATCGACTGAATCGGTGTGTCAATCTTCGCAGGGTCGCCTAATGCTGGAGGCCATCTGGTACTCTGTACTGCGGCCGTTAACCGTTAGCCATTAGCGGCCTGATCGCACGACGCAAGCACTAACACTGGAAACATGGAGTACTAAGGCTATCTCAGGCTTCCCAAGGCTATGCCATTCTACTCGCTAGAATACTCGGGTATGTTCTTTGTTCTTCCATGTCCATCCCATTTGACTCATCCCCGAATGAGAACAGTCACATCGACGGAAGCTGCCGACTGATAGTGAAGTACAGCGCTTTCGGCATCGCCCTCGTTCCCTTACCATTTCCCTACGAGTAACGAGTCAATGCGGTAACAATCTATTCTGGTGTTCCGAAGAATGCGACGACTTGCCTAATGGTAATACGGCGATTTTGTCTCCCTGGAATTCATTGGTAAATGGAGCCTATTTGTAGTTTGGGCGCTCATATGTCGCTGACTCAACAAAGATAGTATGTTGCTGTAATTGGTGATTGTGATTGTCACTCATCAGTTATTACCTTTGCTGTTTTGAAATTCATATGTTTGTTATTGAATTCGAGGCCGCCAGACGCGCAGCGGTTGCTGATAGTCACGTCAATGTCGCAATCAATCGGCACATACACTGTCTTGGGTAGGGATCTAGTGCGAGTATCTCCATCCTCAGATCAGTCACACCGCACGAAGTACTCGTGCTCGCCACACATCCAGCAAGACCAGCTATTGTACTAGCATGTTCGCGGGCTCTCCGATGACATCCGATGATGCTGATTACATAGCCACTCCCGTAGGTTTCCGTTCAATTATCGTTGGCGCTCCGTCCGTCCCAAGTATAATGTCATCACCGGTCATGTAATTTGGAGGCAGTTGTGGTGCTTTATATTCTATTGGGGAGAGCGCGTGGATCAAGCTCGTCAATCTCATCCGTAAAGAAAGGAAGCCTTCTATTAGAGATCTTTCTTGTATGAAAGCTACTTGAACTACACGAGATGTTAGACGTCGTACATACATCGGAATTCATTAATTTTGGTGTCTGATGGGGCCTTGCTCGCTTAGGTTCCTATGTTCCCTCGCTCCCGCCGGTCAGAAAACCATTTACCGAGTTCGACTACAAGGGCGGGCGGTTCCTACTGTATGGAGATAGAGCAGACGCTGTAGAGTCACGCAAAAAGGAAGGTCGAGCGGCATTCATATTGGTCCTTGGCAAGTCTCGATCAGGCGTACACACGCCTGCCAGCTGACCTGGCCCATCAATGAAAAGAGATATGCGGCACGATACGAATGTGATTCCCACCTTGGGTAGTTGTTCAAATGACATGAATAGATACTGATCTAATTTACGAACAGAAGCCAATGAATGATACGTACCACGATCAGGGTGGCTGGGGTGATTGAGAAGCGCGGCGTGATGATTCGAAAAGGAAGGGAGGTTCTACAGCAATGGTGTATGAATTTGGTAGGTGACCTGCGAGAGTGAATTTCCGATCATAGATATGAAGGTGACAGGGAACTGCTCGAGAAAGTCTTGATTTACGTTGTTATACTAGCCCTGGCGAGTCTGACGTGCGGTGACAGGATGGCAGGGGGAGGTTTCATACTGCAGGGAAGAGTAAAAAATCCTGCTGGTGCGGGACATGTATCAAAGAAGGGAGCAGAATGTCGTATAGAAGGTGGCGAGTGAGGCAAAATAGGTGCCTTCCCTAGCGTTATGGATTTGAGAGACGGAGTAGTTAAACGTTCGTGTGACTGATGATAACGTTGAGTGAAACGTTCACGCCGGCTTACGATCACCTTGTAAGATCGGAGCTTGTAAGCAAAACCTTAGATCCTCTAAATGAGTGCTTCAACCTGCTTGTGAACCCTAGCTCTCCAAAACAGCAAAGATTTTCGAAAAGTGTCGGTAGCCGCGTGCTATGACCACCGACTTGGCCACATAGGTCATTTCAAAAAGCACCTCATCCAGAGGATAACCATTAAGGAAACCTTGCCCCGAGGAATTCATCCAAGGAAGAACAAGTAATCCCGGCAAAGTACAGTCAACAATAGTACACAGGCAAGGGAACATTCTACTCTTTGATCGTAAGTAAATGAGTTTCGTTAAATCAATCTTTCTTGACTCCGTATCACTAGTAACAGCCAGGTTCGTCTACCAGCCAGTGCAACCTTTGCTGTAACCTGTAACCGCTAGTTGTCCTCTCAAATCACTTCATCGCCGCTCGCTGACAGACTTTGACACTTTTATTGGTTTCCGACACAGTCTCATTTTTCTTCACGACAACACTCACGACTTTTGAACACGACGTGACTCATTTGACTCAGTACAAGTGGCAGCCGTTATTAGCGCTCCACAGCTTCGATCGCATTTCCATCCCGTTTTTCTAGGCCCTTGCCGTGGCCCGCCGTCGTCCAACGCGCTCCCCGCGATTATTCCATTTCCAGTGCACTTTCCCCTCAATTGTAAATTACAGTCACAGCCACACGATCACATCCGCTTGTACCTGAACGCGACCGCTTGCCTTGTGCTGATCTGTCGTCCTTGGTATGACCAATAATTTCCAACTCAAATCAATTGCCTTCATTTTTTGGGTCCCCAGATAAAATCTAGGCTCATATTCACTCCAGAACAAGACAAGTCTGTCAAATCGGTCCTTAAAATACAAATGGACTCGAACATTCGTTCCTCTTATTTCGACTCTGCTCTTTATCCTTTCCCCCATCAGTCAGCCCAACGACAACAATCAAGACGTCCGGCGGCTGTCAATATGACAAACTCTCCGTATTACTCACGCACGCACTCGCATTCTAGCCCTAGTTCTAGCCATCGACGTTTATCCCCCTCTGCTCGATTGAATTCATATTATCCGCTCTCACAACAGCAGTCGTCCCTTTCTCATACGGGCTACAGTCCGTACGCTTCGGATAGCTCTGTCCCTTCCGCCGAATCGCCGCTGTCTTCATCATCGGCCAACGAGAGCCCACTGCCCGAGCTCCCCATTGATTCGATGGAGAATGATACATCGCATGTTGTGAATGGTGACGATTATTATCCCTACAATATGACGGACGATTTGGCCGCCGCTGGATATCCGTACCCGCACGCCCCTCGCGCGTTCGCTTTGGCGGGGTATGTAGCCGAGAATCCAGAGGTGTATAAGCAGCCTGTGGCGGCGCCACTGCCCATGCCCTTGTCAGTCGCAATGGGATACATTTATTCACCGGAAGTGAAGAAATTCCAGCCGTTATGTCCTTCATTGCCACGACACGAAATGGATCCGCAATACACCAGCTCCTTTTATGGCTCTCCGCCCACACCCACAGCTCATCCTGCCACTCATCCTGTGGGGAACGATGTAAACTCCTACCGACAGGATCTTGATGTTACTTACCAGCCGCAGGCGGCCACAAGCTCTTATCCCAGCTTCCCAGCTACAGCACCACATGCTAGTTACCAACAGCCTCGTCAGAACATCAAAGTAGAAAGTATTCCCGATCTTGTGACTTACACTCCACCGGTCGATGTTGCCAGTTCGCCTAATAGCTTGGGGGTTTATGATGGTCTTTTCGACGCAGGTTCGTACCCGTAGAATGCCTAGACCGTTTTCTGAATTTCTCAAATCAGGTTCACCCCCTATTGACCATCACAATCCTGGAATATCGGAACTGGCACTTCGCTATATGCCAAACCAGAGTGCCCCGCTGTCATCGATGAGCATGCCTGCGCTGCCTGCACCTGTTCCACGACAGGCGTATCTTGCATCATCCATTGTTAACGATTGTGAGCGCACGTGTCAGGAACAGGAACAACAACGGCAGGCCTTGAGAGTTCAGACGCAGGGTCTGCAGCAGCAAAGAACTGTGCGACCTGCGGAGGTGTCACCCGTGATAGGATTTGCAGATCTACCGAAGCCCGAGGATGAGGATGCTGAATGCGAGCCGGAGATTTCAGCTTTTTATCACCATGGATCCAGCAACTCCAACAATGGACATAGTTCGGGAGAAAGTCACACGGTGCCCCAGTACAACTTCACTCAACAACTTGGAGAGAGATTCCCAGCTGACGCAGGCAATGACTTCAACGTGGACAGAGACGAAGATGCAGATGGTATTGACGAAGCCACGTTTGATGACGATGATGATTATGGGGTGGAAGAACTGGAGGATGATGATGGCGACGGCGACTTCGTGCCCCACACGCGAGCTACGTCAAAGAACACACGGAGTTTACGTTCTCGATCTTTCTCCGGCAGGAATTCGGCGCGGTATCATCCCTATGGCTCAGAACTCCCACAGCCTCCACAAAGGCGTGCTGCGAAGTCGCCTCTTATTGCTGCCTCCTCTTTGACGCCTGGGTTATCAACACAGGTAGGGAAACCTCGCAAGAACGCACGGTCGCTCCCTGTACCTGTACCTGTCCCTAACCTCACGAAGAAGTCGAGAGGTCGTCGTGTGCCGACTGTAGGTAGTGCCGGCGGCAGCGGTCGGGCCCGAGGTTTTAGTGACCCCCTCGGAAGTCGGATCTATTTGTGCGATATTAGCGGCTGCGGCAAGTGTTTTGCGAGAGGGGAACACCTGAAGCGACACATCAGAAGTATCCACACCAATGAGAAGCGTAAGTGTTTTTTTTCAACCGTAGATGTTTATCCTCATTAATGATCGTAGCGCATAAATGCCCATATCCTGGTTGTTGCAAGGAATTCAGTAGGCACGATAACCTAGGGCAGCACATGAAGGTTCATAAAGATCTTCCAAAGATGATGGAGAGGATGGGTGTGGATGATGGATAATTTCATCCGCTCATGATTACGGCACTGGCTTCAGGTTTGTCGTAATTGGACTTTTGGGACACAAGGCCGACTCACATCTTCCGCGATAGTCGCATTTCGCCAAGTCTAGACAAAGTGCCGTTGTTCTTTCACCATTTTTCTTTTTCTTTCTAGTCTGCGCACCCCATATTTTGCCGCACATGTTCCATCTCTCGGTTCCAGCCCATCACATCGATTTGTTCTCTACTTCTTGTTCCCCACTTCCATTCGCCGTACCTCATCTGTGACCAACCCCTGGACGCCAACGAGCCTCATCTTCGCACGTTGCAATTGGTTTTGCTCATGTCGCTTACTGCCATGGCACCGCCAAAGCAGCTACATTCTCATGATCATTTCTCTACTCCTTCGCTGACGCCTAGTACGTCTCCCATTTCACCACGCCTCTCAGTTACCCAGAGCTCTTGCTCTTTAGAGCATATGTTTTATTCGCCACAAAAGACCGACGCGTCCACTATGCTCACATACAATGCTTTGGCTTTTGTCATTACGAAAATCTACGCCCTCCATGCCAAGTTCGGTTTTGTATCCTATCCTGCATCCCATCGTCACGCTGTATCTTTATCACTCCTTGCACTATCATGGACAGTTATTCATCTCCCATCATTCTCGATCGTATATTAAGACCATCTGGCGTATGTAGCATACGTTATGGCTGTAAAGTATTTTACTCTTCTGGTTGTTTATTTCGGAGATCAATGTTTTACGGGTCTTATTTTTTAGTCTTATGTTTTGGGGAATTACGAATTGTGTATGCCAAGGATATGTATGTAGCCACAAGTGGACAACAAATGCATGTGTTTTATCTGTATTGCTGCGCCGCGGGCGGCGGCCTGTTTGGTTTCTCTTTGGCTGTCCGATCATGGTTCGCGGTGCCACTGATGCCGCGTTACAGGGTTTCGTAGAAGAGGCATCGCTCAGCGGCGCGTTATACATTAAAATAGGTACGTCGTTGGCTGTACAATCACATGAGGAATTCTAAAGAACAGGGAAACGGCTGCATATATTACCAATCAGAGCTAAATCAAAGGGCGCCTGACTTGGTCAAAGAAAGACCCATAATACAGCGCGTAGATGGTTCCAGATAGAGAAAGTTCGCATTATTACTAAACATGTGAGTTAATAGATAGCGAGCGAAACGAACGTGAAAGATACGAATTGAGTGACAAGGAAATGAAAAGAAAAATCACGGAATAGCTATGCATCGTCTGTCATGATGGCGAAAAACTCTTGCTCGTTAATCTCCCCGTCCTGATCGAGGTCAAATTCGTCTATCATGGCTTGCCTGGGGAATAGAAGAACAAGGGATGAGCAAATTTAAAATTCAATACACAAGAAAAATCGTTCACTTGGGAACTAGCGGTGAATAAAAGGCGGAAATGTAAATCAAGGGAGCTCATACAGTAAAGAGTACGAAAAAGGGCCGCTGGGGCGAAGTGCCTGCTGCACCCTTTGCGCCCTGCACCAAATGAGAAAAAGATAGAATTAAACTTACAATTCATCATCTTCCAATCTATCACCAATCTCCTTTGCAACACGTCGAAGATTCCGTAGACTGATCTTTCCTGTATTGTCGTCATCGAATAATTGAAAGGCTCGGCGGATCTCATCCATCGGATCTCGCGCAAGAATCCGTTCGCTCACTAGGTAAAAGAACATCAGCACGAGGGCGCACAATCACGGAAGAATTTCGAGGTGCTGTATGCAGTGTGATAGATCCAATTTTAGCCGCATAATGTAACGCGTTTTGGCGACGGATCTGGCGGCGGACTCGTCGCTTGAATGGAATAGACGAAACTGAGATACTCAACTGATTTTTGCAAAATCCTCAAAGTCTATGAGACCATGGCCGCTCTTGTCATGGTCTCGTAATATCTTCAACACTTCTGCTTTCTTCATATCGAAACCGAGGGCACGCATTGCGACCTTGAGCTCGTGATAGTCAAGTGAACCATCCTTGTCTGTGTCGAACAGTTCAAACGCTTCTTTTATCTCTTGCTTTTGTTCGTCGGTAAGCTCTGGACGCGTATGCGCGCGTCTCTTAGCTTTTTGAGCGGAAGCAGAGTACATGGCTAGCGGGGTCAGAAGCTCAACGCGGTAATGAGAAAGAATGAGTTTGCTGGCCAAAGTATGGCTGGCGTTTGTTTTGGGCCACAACGCGTGTGGGACCCCGTGCACCTTTTTACATAACCCTAAGTCCCGTCGTCCCCATCTTCCACCTCAACCTCCACTATCAGGGAGTCATTGCAGGTTCGAAAGGCGTCTTTACTGCTTATGGAGGCGACCACTAACACACAACATCTTAGATTGTTTTTAAGAGGGCTATCCAAGATGCCCAATTGTAATCGCTGTGACCGTTATTTCAACTCCTGGTCTGCTTACCATCAGCATATCCAGGACTCAAGCAGTCACTGGCTATGCAACGATTGTGACGAAGACTTTGCTTCTTGGCGGGGGCTCAAAGAACATTATGTTCAGAGCCCTGACCATCATTACTGCCAGTACTGCGACATTCACTTCGACTTCTCGTATGAACTACGGAATCATTACGAGGACGAGCATGATTATTGTCACTCTTGTAACAGAGTCTTTAAGAATGAAGTCGGCTTGCACGAGCACAATCGGCAAAGTCACGCCGACGTGTATTGCGTTTCATGCAGAAGGCTATTCCAGTCTCCGAGCAACCTTCGAGCTGTGAGCTTCACCTCATTTGTGGGACTGCACTCAATCTGATTTTAACGAATTAGCACTTGAACTCGAGCATACATCGCCCTAAAGATACTTTGTGCCCCTTCAACGGATGCGACATGGCGTTCATCAATAAATCCGCCCTTATTCTTCATCTTGAATCTGGCTCATGTCGGTCAGGCCTCGATCGCCGCTTGATTGACAACTGGGTTCGCAAAAATGATCGCTCTAACGTGATTACCAACCCAGCGCGCCTCATTACTGCTGGAGAGCGTGGCGATGTTAAGCTTTTCGCGACAGAGCAGTCGTGGAACGGACAGGCCTATGAATGTGTTCTTTGTCACACCCAGTTCCGGGGGTTGATCGATTTGAACCGTCACCTGGCTAGCCCTCGCCATCAAGAGAGAGTTTACCGGTGTCCTCTTAGTAGCTGCAATGCCCACTTTGTCTCTCTTAGCGCCTTGTGCCAGCACATTGAGAGCGAGCGTTGTGGCGTGACGAAATTCAGGGCCGTCAAAGACGCTATGGACAGCCTCCTCTCTAGGGTCGGACGTCTCACGCTGTAATAATATCGGTGAGCTCTGCATGCTGATGAATTCAGGAGCTATAACCTGATTTAGACTGTCCCTATTTAGCCCCTCGTGTTTTTGTCAGTTTCCAAAATCAACTATACATACAATCTTCTCGTTCTTCACCCTACATTACAACTTTTACTACGGGTTATTCGCGTATCTTAGATGCATCCCCACTACACATTAATATTGCCTCCTAACAACTATTGCTAAAGTGGGTTTATTCCAACTGGCCACCGACGCGTCTGGGACCCCGTGCACCACTTATCATACTATCGTCCCTTGACGACCATTGTGAACAGTGAGACATCT
>Ga0153976_1000929_pt1 | contig 10143 bp, 15 predicted proteins | sample TSGA060MetaG_FD_104717 | JGI IMG/M metagenome (GOLD analysis project Ga0153976, IMG submission 104717) | Attine ant fungus gardens microbial communities from Georgia, USA - TSGA060 MetaG | ecosystem: Host-associated > Fungi > Mycelium > Unclassified | place: USA: Georgia, Yuchi Wildlife... | reverse complement strand
GAATACAGGCAAAACAGACCAACTCTAAAAATCAGCGAGGTTGACGGTCGCCTTGCCATGAGCGGGAACGAATTTCTAATACGTTTCCATCTCTGGTAGTATTGGATGGTGATAGCCGCTGCCAGCGAACACACCGCAGATCAGTCTGCGTCATTGTATTTTCAATAACAACGGCTATCACCTTCAAAGAACAACACCAACACCATCATAGCAGCACAGAATACCGGAACCGGCCAGGTCCTAGAAAGTTCGGCTCGTCAATTCGTCTAGAAAAACCCTGACTAAACGTGCGTATGCTCACAAGCTATGCATATAAAAAGTACAGAACAGACCGTTCGACGGACTCACGACGTCTCCGTGTTGTTTTATCATCTGTAAATCATATCGTCAAAAATGAACCGTCCTCTTGGCTTCGGAGCTAAACCACAGACAATCCCTGCACCAATCGAAAATCCTGTGAAAACAATATACGGCGGTGATATCACCTGCACGGACTCCAGTTAGTCGCAACTTTCGCATCATCTTGTATATACTCGCCAAAAACCTATAAAACCATCTTGGCAACCTCTCGGCAAAGCTGCGTTCAAAAGGTTGGATGGTGGACCAGGCCTGTGAATTATATAGGTTGAGTCAAGGCATCAGAAGCAACGCAGAGGCTTCCACGACGACCTACATGGATAACAACACAGAGACCAGCAACTATAGCCCTGGCCTACATTGAAAAAAAATGCACCGGGTTTCATCACGAGTTGACAGCTCACATTGGGGAGGATCCGTATAACAAGGTTGCTTGCACCATGCAGACCACATCGTATCCATAATACATGTTCCCCCCTGCGTACAAACTGGCGTGTACGATGCTAAAATCATTTTGGCGGAATTTCAAAAGGTCATCACCACTTACTAGAGACAGTGTATTACCGAGAACAACACCCAAGTGATGCAAAGGTTGAGCAGGGTCGGATGCCAAGACAACTTCTTATGAAGCAGCGCGGTAGTGATGACGATTGGTAATAGCACATGCCCCCCAGTTATTTGGAGAAACAGATAACCAGGGATGAGATGCTCAAGGTTTGGAGGCGGAGGCACTTTTGCACAACTCTTAGCATAGGATCACTCACTAAATTGACCACTCACGAGACATGGAGCGCAGAGGATGGGAAGAGTGAGCATAGGTGAGCATAGACTTGTCAACGGCGACGAAAAACCAGCGGATCGACCACGTAGCAGTACGCAATGTTGCGGGAGAACCTGGGGACTCAACCATATTAAGCTTGTGCAGCCGCTGACGTTCTGAGGTCATTCCGAACACCTCCCAGGGTTAATCGCTGTTTGTTATTTACGCGGTTTACGACATTACCGAGGCGATGGAACCAGAGGGAACAATGTCCCTTGAGAAGGAAAAATTCACAGAATGCGTCAGACCTTGGGGCGCGTTTCCAAACATGAGCAAATGCAGACAATCGTCGAATGACATCCTGAGAGCAAACTATTAATGAGATAAAGTCCGAGTTCGTAGAAATAGCCACGAATGGCACATGGAATCTACCAAACTCCTATCGAGTCTCCACCAGCAGTAAGGGGAACCGAGTAGAGACCTTGGCAAGTTCGACGGCGGGGGAAAATGTGATGTCTGCTACAGGCACACCATACGTCAACAGCGCGCCTATCCTATCTGCACCTTCCTTTATGGGTTCCGAGGACAAGAAAGGCGAAACAAGCGGTGAAAGCAACATCTGAGTCCTCGTTAAGTAATTTTGAGCCGCTTGGTCTAGATCCCGGGGGTCTATCAAAGGTTGAACCTATAGAACCTGTTGTTAAGATGTCACGTCACGATGGTGATGAAGGATACATACTTCCGACAGGAGCGTGGCTATCGCTTCGTCAAGCGAAGACGTTAAGAGTGCCTCAGGAGGCCAGGTCGACGCAAGGCATCGGACGAGGGTTGCATCTTTCAACGTCTGCAGAGTCCGATCTGTATCACCGTTCGACATCGTACGGATGAATGCACTGATAAATAGGCCAAGAAGCGATGGCACTATGCGGGTGAGTTGTAATGGGTGGTGCGTGAGGCCCAAGCTATGCAAGGATGTCGATAGAGCGTGCAGGCTTTCCATCAGGGCTGGTGATGGCCCTGTAGCATGGGATGCTGTACCACGTCAGTAGAGCACCTTCCCAGGAAATAAAAAAAGAATACGGACCAGATAGATGTAAGCGTTTTGCGTCGTATGTTGAGATAGCTGAAGAAATTGTATGCTCCTTCCACCAGTTGATGATTCGGTCAAACAGCAGACCGGTTTTATCTCGAAATTCTGACCACAATTCAACGTTCACAATGAGGTACGCTCAGTGCTGGACAACATACCTAGTGCAACACTCTCATCACAACCTATGTTTTCAAGGAAAGGTGATGCCAATGATATTTCAATCGCTACTCGACTAAGGAAAATCGTGCTTCTCATAGCCCTAGCGGTATCTATTACTACACGTAAGTTCGGAGCATCGACAGTTACAGCCTCGTCTTACCTGACTTGTTCATCAGCTCATCAGTCGTTGAAGCAAGAGCGTCGGCTATCGTAGAACAGAACGCCTTCGCCTCCGGGAGATAGGCCTTGATCAGGCTGCTAACCAACTCGCTATATACCCAACTTGATCAGGATCATGGAATGCAATGTAATACAGCTATGAACGTACCTGCTACTTTCCTCCGAACTCATATGAGTGTAGTCCTTTTGCAATAAAGCTGCTGGCTCCTCCAGAATGCTTAGAAATGCCTGCAGGCGAGGTGTCCGACCACGCAGCTGCAATTGCAACGCCGCTCTATATTTTTGGTATGGGAGTTCGTATGCTGAAGGTCCACTTCCTGATAGAGGTGGAGCTGGAACAGAGGGGGACACATATATGCTGCTTAGAGGAGAAAACTCTGATCGTCGAACAGTCCTTTGGAATCGCGTTCTTAAAAGAGCACCTAGGTACATACCTTCAGCCAGGATTTCACTATCTGGATTGAGTGAAGACAGAGCCTTCAAAAACAGCTCCTTCGCATGGTAAATGATATTAGTCCAAATAGCGGTGAGGCGTTTTCTGACAGCTTCTTCGAGAAAATTATGGAGTGTCACCTGCTCCGCATTCACCAACCCAGAATCGAGTAGCCATTTTCGCAAGGAGGACCTAACAGTCCAAACGCTCTTCGCACTGTCCAGTTCCAGCAGCCAGCGATCCAAAGCATCCCGAAGTGTAGAGCAAGACTGGTCAAACCAATTTCGTAGTTTATCCTCCAGGAAATTTCCTGGGACTGAAGACGAAGCGGAAGATAACTCAACATATGGTTTGTAGGACCTGATACTGGTGGGAAGGAGGGCGAAATATGACGACGACGGAAGTTCAGCAAGGATCGTCTGGGTGTTCAGAGCAAGTTCAGAAGGAAGGGCAGCTTCTGGCTCAGATACGGCGGGTGACTCAGCATGCATCTGCTCTAGCACGCAAAATGCCAGGGCTGGCTGCGTGGATTTCTGACTTTGGAAAACATCCCGAGCGGAGTTGACGGTCCTCGATATCGCCTCCATCACGATTAACAGGGATGACTTCACCTCTCGAAGTCTCTCTTTTGGAGACATGCCTGCGAACTGCGTCGACTTGGAAGTTCCCAGAGGATGACCATTGGTCTGTATCGTGGGGGTTCCATTGGGGGTCGCAATACTTGAACGTTTTGAAACGAGCATGTGCATGGTCCGCGTTCTTTGGGAGAGATACGTTATCAGAGCGTCTGTCAAAGGTCTCGACTCGAGAATATGAAGAGTCAGAATAGTTCCGCAGGTGTCCTAGAGCACATAAGGCATGAGAATGCGAGATAGGATAAAATGCGGACCTCTGGTGACTTCTCGTATGCCCTCAAAGATAATGTGGCTCTATGAACAATTTGGGATCGAAAATGAGATATGATCTCCCACTGTCGCTGGATGAGCGGAAATTGCTCCTGAATGCGAAAGTCAGAAGGCGAGAAGAAGAAAAATGTAGTGGCGACGTTACCATGACTTTGATGCCTTGATTTAACCAACTCTCCTCGTCCTGATCTTCATCCTGAGAAAGCGCACGGTGCACGACGCGTGCCAACATGAATAACCAGGTGGCATGAAAATATTTCTCTTGTTCAATAAGTCGCCAGAGATGCTCCGGGGCATCAAGAAGCAGCTTCATATGGGCGGAGAGCACTTGTAATGTTTGCAAATGCGAGTCTGAAACACGAATAAAAGTCTGGCAGCGTGGCATGGGCAGACTGGTTCTTACCTTCCTTGCCCACATTCGATGTACGATTCTCCCTAGATGGCTGTTGCTGAGACACAATGGCATCTTTAGTCTCCTGAAGTGCCTCTTCTACGCGCTTTGCGGACTTAGACATTGAGATTATGGACGTCGAGGCTTGCAAGAGATCGCGATACCGTTCTCTGCGCTTTCAAAGTACAGTCGAAGGGTGAAGCGCATTTTACGCAAGAGCACGCACCCAACCATGATACGCAGTTCCTCCTGCTTTGCCTCTGCATCAGATCTGAGGTCTCTTTTTGAGCATATGCAATAGTTGACACAAGGTGGACGCACCTTAGCTGAACTTGTTTCGCTTTCACTTCAGCAATTGTGCATTTCGAAAAGAGCTCGTCTGTGTCGATGCTTGTAGCTTCATCTTGTGTCCTGATCGATTGTCCGCTCGAGGAATGAGCTAATGGGACTGGACGAGTGAATTTCAGTGCTGAAGGGGACGACGCGAAAATCGGTGCTGAACCCGAGTATGATACGTCTGGGAGGCCCTTGAGCGAGCCAGAGGATACAACCGACAAGGTAGACGGTCGTCGAGCCATACGTACAAGGTCGTCAAAGGCCAGCAAGACGGTTCAGCAGTTATAATCAAGAGTTGTGGTATATTACGTAATCATGTATTGCTAAGTAGTCGAACACAATGTGATTGCAAAGCAAAGAGGTGAGCCACTGCGTGCTCCATGAATGTTAGCTGCTGAAGATGGGCATCACGCCGTACACTATCGTCTTTCTTCATCGGAGCCTGGTGTGTCTGCCACGTCCATCTCCACTGGGCTAGGTTTTCTTTCATTTTGTGCTGGGGCTGGCACGGCCACAGACGGTCGAGAAGACTGGGCTTGAGATGGTCCACCGGGAGTTGGCGAACCACTGGAGGGGTTGGCCAGTCGCTGATCAAGTGCCCTCAGCGCAAGAGCCCTGGAAGTGAGAGTTAGTACGGTTAGTCAGACAAGAGACGCGTATACGAACCGTCGCCTTTCCGCTTCGGCTCGGGCTCCTCCGGGCACTTGGCTATAGCCCCCAAATTCAATGTCATGAGGCACAGAATTGGGGATAAGGTGGAAACGCGTTGCAAGCTTATATACAGCATTTCCGAGCACCGATAACGGCGTGCTAGAAATACAAAATTAGTACCTTTCACAGGATACATGTCATGAGATGCTCACTGAAGAAATGGAGGGAACCAGCTCGTCAGAGTAAATGTCTCGCTCCGATCTCCATATGTAACTACCCCTCCTACTGAGTCACTGACATTGCGCTTATAGAAGCGGAGGTATATCCATGATACAAACCAGCCAAACTGAATGAGAATATATGGAGATTGGAAGCCGATTAATGTCATGATGGTTGAAAAGGTCAGGTAGGCCATAGGAAGTCTCTGACAGCAGAGTCAAATCGCAGATAAAAGTGAAAAAATATATTCTTACCTTAACGCGGGCCTTGATAAAGCCTAAAATTTGAACTTGGTGCTCGGGGATAACTTGAGTAAAGGCAACAAGCAAGCTGATGAATAATGCCATTTGACCATGATACTCCATGCCATATCTGCATGGTCCAACGATGTGAGTGAGGCACCGCTATCAGAAGGCACGCGTGAAACTCACAAGAACAAGTCGGCATTACGAGTTGCAACGAATTCAATCCAGTTAAAGGCGAATGCAATAATGTTTGGCCCCGTCACGCATACGACAATAAACTTGACAGTTTCGACAGTCCCCCACAGGCGCTCAAAATAACTTAACGAAGCGGGGATGACGAGGAGTGTAACAATGAGCTTTGAGTAATATTAGCAAATTTCGACTTCAAATCGTGAACGGAGCAGACTTGCCTCGATGACGCTTATTTCTACTAGGGCTGAGGTTGCGAATGTCCATGGAAAGAACAAACTTGTTCCAGGAACCATTGTCAAGTAGGGCACTATGGGAGAGCCCGTCCATCTTATCCATAAATACAGTGTCGATGAAGCCAAGGTGGCTGCGGTGAAAAAACGCGTTACTGGCGGTACAGAACTGATGTACTGCAGCGGTGTGGAAAGGATCGCCATTGAGGACTCAGGCCTGAGAGGATGGTTAACTGTAGGACCCAGTTGGTTACAAGTCTCGCAGGTTGGAGACCAGGAGCGGTACGGTACAAGTGGTCATTGAATTGTTGCATTTGCTGCTGTTTACTTCAAGCGTCACTCACCCCCTTACGTCAGCAAAGCCTCCTTGTTCTCTTCGTCATGGCGGACTACGACTTTCGCCCAGGAGGTTCACTGAAGCTCAAGGGCGGCGTTGCTGATGGTGGTATCGTCAAGAGGTGTGTATCATTTGTCCTTATCATTCAGTGCACCTCACAGATAAGCAGGAAGAAGAAATCCAAATCCAAATCCAATCCGCAATCTGACAGTGCAAAGGACCGCGAGCGTGAAAGAGTGAAGGAATTATTATTCAAAGAGGACGCAGAACTCGCTAATGGTTCTGCTTCGGGAAGCAACCGAGATTCTCCTGCTATACCTGGGAATAATAATGACAGAAAAACCGACGCGGAGAGACGATTCGAGGAAGCGCAAAGACGCAGGGTAAGCATTCCCATTGAAATAAAACTCTTTGAAAAAATATTGACACCAAAATTCAGCTTGCTGATAAAGTAGCTCGATTGGCGCGCAAGACGCACAAGGATCGCGTTAACGAGCTAAATGCTAGGCTTGAGTCACTCAGCGAGCACCACGACATTCCGAAGGTGTGTGGCATAGTTTCAGATGGCCCGTGCAGACTCTCACGGCACTCCGGTAGGTTGGTCCAGGGTGATACTTGCGAGCGAAATTACGCTCGGTGCCGCGTTCGGGTCCAAGAAGTCTTGTGCGAGCTCCTGGTGCAGAATACGACAATTATCTTCTTCATATACTATCATCGTGTCCTCGTAAACTGCCTGAATTTATGTATTTTACACGCGAAGTACCCGGGGTTCCACTATTGCCATATATTTGTTGTATTGGTTTGATATAAGTAGTTACGGATGATGCGGCTCATAAATCCGTGACCACTCTTGACCCTTTCCTTCACGTTCACTTACTGCATCATGTCTGCTGCACCGCAGGCAGAAAAGAAAGGGCATATCTGTCCTCCCTCAAATGCTAAACACCCTCAGGACAGATGGGAGTCAGTATTTGTGTATTCCTTCATATGCAAATTCTCCAATCTGAGGTCGAAGGTGGAGGGATTGGACACACCGATGGAGTGAGTACACACCCGCACTACATGCACCTCACTCGCGTCAACTGAACACGCGATTTCCCCCGATGACAGCTTTGAAAGTGCACTCTTGACGCATGGTCCAGATCCCATACTCCAAAAGATTTTACAGCAGTTCATACTGAATCTGCGCCCGCAGACGCGTAATTTAAGGTGAGCACATACCGGCACAATTCGCTCACGCATGGAGAACGTTTGACCGTCATCTTACTTTTGTTAGTCTCGATCAGATCTCTGCAACTTTGCATGCTGTCCTTGCAGACGCATTCAAGGCATCAGAGAGAACTGTTTTCTGGGACGACGAATTGGGTGCAAATGTGAACCCTTTTGCCGATTTGGAAGGTGGTTTTTTCGCAGCCGACTGGGACCTCAAAGTTAGTCATAGCTTTGCCATGCTGTACGAATACCCCTGAGAACGCGCATTACATTCCACACAGCTCAAAGTTCTTCGCCAGCTGGTGGAGCTGCAGCTTACGCACTCCACTGACATAAAGAACACTATCGATCGCGCGTGGGGCGTGATGCAAAACAAACACAAGAAGAAAGACCCCGAAACCGCCCCTCCTGATGCCAATGATGCCAAAAGCCAGCAGAATTTGCAACTCAATCCAATTGGACAGGATGCACAACGCAAGCGGTATTGGGTCGTAGATGGTCCGTGTGCTTTCATTTCGCACTCCTCGCCCTGTTTCCTATTTGCGTGTATTTGGTGCGAGGCCGCATTTTTTTGGCCCCATTGCTATCCGGCGTTAGCCGTTTGTAAGGATCCCCGGCTGACCCTTCGTTAATCTCTTTTAGATTCCCCGCGGATATATGTTTCAACTAACCCCTGGAAAGTCACCGCGACCTTCCAGGCGCTCTCTTCAACGCGTGAAGAGTACATTGCTGTGATCGAGAAGCTGAAGTCATCTTCCCCGCAAGATCGTAAAGGCAAACTAGAACAAGTCCATACTGCACTCGTCAAGGCACTTGAAAGTCGAATAGAAATTGTTGACGCGGAATTGGCGGTGAGTATTTATTTCTCTCGATCAATGGTAGAGAGTAGATAGATTACACCTTCTCCTAAACCACTTACTGACTGCAATTATTCAGCGCGTACAGAGGATCCGCAAGAAAATAGAGCAGCGTCAGATACTCATGGCACAAGCTGAAATTCGCCAGACTCGCACGCGACGACAAACTCGACGACCTGACTACGTGTATCATGATGCCGACAGTGCGGAGGCAAGTAGCTAGATCAAATATCGGGTTTCTACTGCTAACAGAATTTTACGATCAGGATGACGCCGACGAGTATCAATTTGAAGAAGATAATGACTATGATGACGAGCCTTTTAACGATGATAACTTTGGTGGTTCCCGATCACATGGCCGTCGGCCGTCGAGAGCTGCTGCGCAGCGGAGATCCACTCGTGCCACAAAAGGCAAGCGAGCCTCCCCTGATTTGTCTGCTTTTGAGTGGAGAGGTGAAAGGAGGTCAGCTCGCCTTGGTGCTTCTGAAGAGACACCGCCAGAACGACCATTAAAACGTGCGCGCACGGAGGAAAGCACAACGAGTTCTACGACTGCAGGGTGGCCCCCCGGCTTGCAAACTGATACTTCAGACGGTGCCCCAAAGACAAAAGGGAACGGCGCAGCAGCTGTCAAACCAACTGAGATTGCTGTTGAGCAGCTTGGAGGGAAGAAGAAGAGCAAATTTTGGTTCTACGCCGTGGAACCCGCTCCCACCCCTTCTGGCGTCTCTTCACCTGGTGGCACTGCCTCCACCTCCATGAACGGTCATCAAAACAACGGAGATACCAGCCTCCACGGTATCAGTAGCAACGCTTTGCACCCAACACATGACAACGGAGATGTGATGGACATCGACAGCCATAAAGAGGGTACCAGTTTGTCCCCAGTTCCCCTGGAAGGGCTGCGAAGTGTTTAATTTTCCTCTCACCATTTCTTCATTCGACTCATGGCATTTTTTTTTCCACCATGTTACTCACACTCCATAATTTCCACATACCAATCAAACCTCTTCTATCTGATCAAGCTAGTCTACACATTCCATTTTATTACTCTCAGTACTATCTCTAACATATGCATCAGTGGTTCGCCGGAAGCATTTGGAAACCAATGGGATAGGCTCCCTCACCAGGATGCGTCTTGGGTTACGGGAAGAAGGGGTCTCGACCCACGGTTCTGCATAGCTGGATGGTAAAAGACCAACAAACTCGTAGTTTCAGAATGCGACTAGCATCATTTTTCACCCACCAACTACTTTCGCGCCCATTCCTTCATCAACGCACAGCTCAATTGGGGTTATTTCGTTCTATTTTACTCCCGGCGTTTCCGCAGATGAGATTGTCGACCATTTTTCGTATTCTGTTTAGTTACTTGTCATTTATGTTCGTACTCTTATGGATCCTTTCGGCCTTTTCTCAGCTCGCTCGTCTACTAGAGTCAATCAGTTTTGATTACTTATTTAATACTTTCCAGCTTGGACTCCTGATACCAATCCATTCACGAGTGACTCGGAACGGCGACCGACATAACCCTGTCAATTGCGAGATTCAGAGGTAAGCAAATCGACTGGGAGCTGAGCGCTGAGATCCAG
>Ga0153976_1000927_pt1 | contig 10162 bp, 12 predicted proteins | sample TSGA060MetaG_FD_104717 | JGI IMG/M metagenome (GOLD analysis project Ga0153976, IMG submission 104717) | Attine ant fungus gardens microbial communities from Georgia, USA - TSGA060 MetaG | ecosystem: Host-associated > Fungi > Mycelium > Unclassified | place: USA: Georgia, Yuchi Wildlife... | reverse complement strand
AACGTCGAACCATGACGATGACGGGGCAGACATGCCCGTCCATGGGCTGTATGACTTCACGGACGGTGATACGTTTCTAACATCGAACCATGACGATGACGGGGCAGACATGCCTGCCCATGGGCTGTATGACTTCACGGACGGTGATACGTCTCTAACATTGAACCATGACGATGACGAGGCGCACATGCCCGCCCATGGGCTGTATGACTTCACGGGCGGTGACACGTCTCTAACCTCAAACCTTGACCAGGCCTTGTGCCAGGGACCTCCAGAGACTTCATTCATTGGAGCGTCTTCCAAAATTCGGTAAGCGATGTCTGGGGACGGCAAGCGATCGATGCTGGATACGTCCGACCTCCAATCATCAGCAGGCCCCCAGCTAGTGGCAGTTGCAGGGGTCAGGGGTGCGCTCTCAATCATACGTCCACCGATATCAGGCGAAGGTAAACGATCGATACTCGATACGTCCGTAAGCCAATCATCATCCGCGGGTCCCCAGCTAGTCGCTGTACCTGGTGTCAACAGCACAGATTCCTCCATGCGACGGTCAAGATGAACGGACGGAAGACGGTATGGGGACATTGGAGAATCCAGAGGTGGACTCAGTGGCCCTGCTGACGTGACGGACCAGGCAAAGTCTGCCAAATTCAGAGGCTCTTGGGCTTCTTCCTCCGTTTCTCCCTCTAAAGGGTACTCATCCACAGGCGCAACTGCCTCACTGCGCGGTGCCACATCAGGGGAGGGCTGATAGGACTCCGCCATCGAGGCAGGATCCAACAACGAACTCGCCCTCCAAGAAGTGACGCGCTGATGAAGGTCGGCTTTCGAAGGTTGCGGGACTGCTGATTGTGGTATGGGAGACAGATGGTGTGCAATGCGATCTGGAGGTGGAGAAGATGCTTTGTACGAAGCTTGAAGTGCAGCAGAGTCTAGCCTATCCACCAGGGAAAGTTTCCTAGGGACGTGACGCAAGGTTGTAGGCCTTGAGTTTGACCGAATGGTCTGATTATCCCAGCGATCTTCATGCATGATGTGTTCCTCTGCAAACATAGACCTACTATCTTCAGGCCAGTGGTGCATAGATGCATGAGATAGTGGAGCAGGAACAACGGTCTCGTCACGTAGTGTGCCAGAAAGCCAAGCATCAAACCAGCGAGCTTTGTTGAGATCTATGTCGAATTCCACGCGGCCACTGATAGGCAGTTGTTGGGAACCATTTGGCGAACGGGACTCAAAGAGATGACCCCATAGATAATGCCAGGCATCATCAGAGATACGGGGCGTCATAGTGATACCATTTTCAGTGATATGGTGGTAGAGACACAGGCCGACAGTGCTCGGGAAATTGAACTCGCGAGCAATTGCACTGAGCTGCCCGTACATCTAGTCCTGAAGTTAGAACAACGATGTTCGAATATGCTGAATTACAAACCGTAGGGCACAGGGGCATAAGGATCCCCTGAGATAAACGATGACGAGGTCCCGTTGACAACATATTTCCAAGATGACCATGATCCAGGGGAAATTCTGGTGGAGGAAGAACAACGATGAGGTTCTTTGAGCTTCGTGAAAGAGCTCGGTCGCGGATGTCCCGCACTGCTGAGTTCTGGTATGCCAGAGCGGACGTTTTGCGATATTGTATTTTAGAGCGCTCAGGCAGGGTAGAAGTAGAGTGTGCCAACTGGTCCAGCTCTGCACCAGCCATCAAAGAAGCTGCTGGCACTTGAGCGTGGAACGACTCTTGATCGGTCTCTGGTGGGCTAAGGGGAAGTGGGTAGTTGTTCCGGGAGGGACGAATAGCTGGCATGGTATGGTACATATGGCCAGTCGAGTGAGACATCAAGCCTGCTGTCTGGAGATTGAGCGACACTGAGCACAAGCTATTATATAATTGCAAGCTCTGTGAGGCTAGTCACTGGCAAGGAGATTGGGAGTCGAATCGCTGGCTAGCAGCGAAGAAGCCTGTGGGAGGAACATGTACGCGCCAGGTGCGAGTATAAGTAGCATGCCAGTGCTGCATGCAACACGAGGTTATGGGAGGATGGGTGGATCAGTTCTCAGCGGAACCTGAGCTGACAGCCACCGGATTGGATCACACGAAGACTGTGTAAGTTACTACGGCGACCGTGTAAATGATTCTAAATCAGCTATGGGAATGGTGAGTTGGTAAGTGCATGTTCACAGAGGAATGTCAGTCTTTGGGTGCACATTCTCTCCACTCGGTCCACGGTAATTTGGAAAAGTATGAGCCGAGCAAAGTTTCTCTTACCAGTTGGCGAGAATGAAGCGCTGAATTCTCCATGGCTGTTCGGGCACAGATCAGGACGTCGTGATGATCGTGATAGTCCGTGTCAGCTACTGTATCGGCGCATCATCACTGGCTGGCCGCTGATCATGCATTAGGGTTTTCTTTCTTTTCCATTTACGAAAATAACAACCGGCGTTTGAAACTGTTGCAACGTTGGACACCAGTGCAACATCATTATAATGGACTCTAGACTTACACAATTTACTACTCTCAGCCAGAAGGATAAAGCACCAGCTTATCTCTCTCTGGTGTCCGAAATTCTCGCCCGTCAAGATCAGTCTCTCATAGCCACCGATCTTCATATTTTAGTGGACACGGTCGCTCAGGATGGAAGCATCGTCGTCGGAAGACAAGTCCTGTCTGAACTAGTCAGAAATCTCAGTACTAGAACCATATCCGATCATGCCCTCCGAAAACGCGTCGTAGAGGACACTCTCGCCATTCTTCAGCCGCGAATCGTAAGCTATGAAGAGCAGGTGCGTTTGTATGATTACCCCTGAACATCATGTAGTCTGATAACATGCACGTTTCCCAGGTCAATTCTTTACGCTTCCAACTCGCAGATCTACTAGAAGCAGAAGAGGAATGGAGCGAAGCCGCTCACGTCCTGATGGGCATCTCTTCTCGGTGAGCCACATTCATCTCATTGTAATATCCTCATCACTGAATTTGTGGCAGGTCGCTGACAGACGAGGAAAAGTTCCGTGTAAACATTCGGATAGTCAGGTTGTTACTAGAGGACGAAGATTCTGTCCAGGCTGAGACTTACTACAACCGCGCCGCTTCCCTTTCCAATTCAACATCTGACCGAGAGACACAACTCCAGTTCAAGCTCTGTCAAGCCAGAATCAGCGACTACGCGCGCAAGTTTCTTGAGGCCGCCATGCGTTATCACGAACTAAGTTGGCTTGCCGAGATTGACGAAGAAGAGAGAAAGGAGATGTTGTATGTCAGGACTATAATTATTAATCATCGTGTCCTACTGACAACACTACAGATCGGCTGCGGTGACTTGCGCGGTCTTGGCCCCAGCTGGTCCTAACCGATCGCGTGTGCTCGCTTCTCTGTACAGAGACGAGCGCTCCGCTGACCTACCCACATACAACATCCTGTCCAAAATGTTCCTCGATCACATCCTTCGCCCAGCTGAAATCAAAACCTTTGAGGGGCGCCTCCGCCCACATCAATTGGCGAAGATAGCCATTTCTTCCAATGATCAGCTTGCCTCGACTATTGATGACGATGACTCTGCCGAACCGTCTACAAGTACTCGTAGGGGACCGTCAACCGTTCTTGATCGTGCGGTTATGGAACACAACCTGCTGGCGAGCTCAAAAATTTACAACAACATCACATTCAGGGGTCTCGGTGCTCTCCTAGACCTAACACCCAGAGCCGCAGAGACGATGGCACGAAAAATGATAGAACAAGGGCGTCTGAAAGGGTCGATTGATCAAGTCGATAAGCTCATCTGGTTCGATGCAGGAAGAGAGGAAGATGATGCTCAAGGCAAAGCTGGTGGTCTTGGTGATGTAGAGCAAACGAGCGAGGACACCGGTGCTCCGTACACCAAGCGGTGGGACATGCAGATTCGTATGACAGCAGCAAACGTACGCCTCGGAATCCCCTTTCTTACAGTTCTTGAGCTAATTTGATTGGTAGGTGGAAACTATTGTGCAACACCTGGCTGAAAAGGGTCTTATCCAAACAGCGGTTAAAGCATGAAAAAGTTTGTAATTCTCGTGAGCTACGATGTATAATTGGTGCCATGCATACAATGTCAACTACATTATAATCATACCATACCGGTGAAACATGCTACATAAGCCCATTTTCCAGTTTACGACGCTTCTTCGCTCGCTCCCGTTTGGTCTCCAGTTCATGCCATTCGCCTTCTAGAGTGGCCAAGCTGTTCCGAAAGAAAAGGGCATTGAACAATCAAATAGCGCAGACGGAGAGTCAAGACATACTCTATGGGCAACTGAGGTGGAGGTTGTTCTTCTTTGAAGTAGGGAGCTTCAAGAGCCTCGAGTGCAGTAACTCTCTGCGTCGGGTCGTATGTAAGAAGCCGCTCAGCAAGGTCAAGAGCCGCGGGTGACAACCACCTGAGAGTAAAGTAAGGTCTTTTGAATATCTCACAAATGTAGTTCTATGGACCCACCGATTGAATAGGTCGCGGAAATGATCGTGGATCACCTCCTTCGGCTTTACCAGCTCATACCATGGCAGCTCGGTGAGCCCTGGCCATCGCTCAGTAGAAGGAGTTCCAAGAATCCGGTAGATCACGTCTAACTGATGGATCTCATCATTGCCCTGGAACACTGGCTTCTTGGTAAAAAGCTCTAGCATGATGCAACTGGACTCGGCTGTTAGTAGGGGTAGTGCAAACATGTACTGATGAAGCATACCCTGCACTCCACATATCCACTTCAGGACCATATATCGTAGCACCGAAGAGTAGCTCTGGTGGCCGATACCACAAAGTGATGACACGATTGGTATAGTCACTTCGCCGGCGTTTCTGGTAAAAGCGCGCCAGACCAAAGTCGGCAAGTTTCAGCTCCCCTCGGTTATTGATAAGAATGTTGGAACCCTTGATATCGCGATGGATGACGCCCTTGTGATGGAGATATGCCAGTCCAGCAAGCATTTGGCTGCACAAGGACTTCAGATTGGCCTCCGAAAACGAGAACTGCGTCTGAGACAAAACCCCTGTAAGGTCGTGGTCCATGTACTCGAACACCATGTACACAGATCCTTGAAGAAGCTATCAGTACCTAGAAAGGACAATGGACTCCAAATCAGTTACCGTTTGACACCATCATCTCGTAAAGGCGGACAACATTCTTATGTCGCAAAGACTGGAGTAGCTTGATCTCCCGCATGGCAGTTACTGGGAAGCCATCTTTTTCTGCTTCCATGCGAATTCGTTTGAGTGCCACGTGCACATTGGTGATAACGTTGCGAGCCTTGTAGACCTTGCCAAACGTGCCTTCGCCGACCTGAGAGACAATGGCATAGAGGTCCTTGCAAGACGTCGTGGACGGCGAGGATGGACGTGGTGTACCTTCCGCCTCTGGCTCCGTTGTATGCGGCTGTTGGGTAGGGCTCATGGAAACATCGCCATTATCCAGCTTTGGTAAAAGTGAAGCTTTCAGCGAGTCTCGGATAGCTCGAACTGGGACCTGTTGGGGAGCCAGAGATTTCGTCTTTGGCAGGGGCTCACGCAATCCAGACACTTGTTGAGACAGGAGTCTCGACGGGACGCTTCCCTTTGAATCTTCATCTCTATCGGTCACGACTTCATCATGGGTACGCTTCGCAGGAACCTCTGACTCGGTTCGATGGGAAGCGGTGGGTTTATGTCGAGAATTATCGGCCTCTTCGTCGCGTGGGAAGAATAATTTCACTGTTGAGCTGGGCTCTCCAATGGGTTTAAATCCAGTCTTGGGGGTCTTTTGGACCCTGGGAGAGTCAAGATCAGTCCGTCCGGATGCAGATGATAGCGTCGGGCTGGTGTGAGAATCGCCGAAGTGAGGTTTCGCAGAAGTAGATGCCCGTGGGACTTTAGCTGGAGGAGGCATTTGCTCGGCAACAAAGCGCCCATGCTCCGGCGAGGGATGTCGACGGCGCTGAAAAATCATCAGTGTCTGTCTGAGTTCGCATTGAATATGCTCACATTGATATTGGCCTGTTTTCCATTGGTTCGTTTCTTCCCATTGAGGGAGAGGTCGGAATCCCTTGAAGGTGGGGGGATACGATGTTGTTGGATAGTGGTTTGCGATATGGAAAGTGATATATCATTGATAGAGGTTGCGGGTGGTAGACGGTGCTTGGGTCTAGGCCGGTCGTCCAAACTGCGGCTTGAACTTCTGCTTCTACTCCGGCTCATAGACGAAGCAGAAGAAAGGCTGTGGCGACGCCCTTTACGCATGGTCCAGCTACGATGAGATGATGCTGGAGACCCTGAATGCCAGCTCTTGGCGCCGTGGCCAGACCGTCCCCTGTCACTAGGCGTCCGACTACGGCGCCGGACTGGACTAGAGCTATGCAGCTGCGATCTTGGAGACAAAGATCTTGAGTGAGAACGACCTCGGGAAGAGAGATGGGAGTAGTAGGAATCGGGAGTGCGGGAGCGCGATCGTGACCTCGAAGGTGAAGGTGATCTGGACGGTATTGTTGCCCTCTGTTTAGCAGGGGAAGTGCGGACAGGTTTGGGCGGCAAGGGATGGAATTCCCGTCGCTGCCAGCTGTAAACAAAACAAGATGAGAATGCGACATATATCAAAACATAAACGCAAAGTACTTGTTCAGGTCGTCATCGTCGTGCCGCTGCTCTCTTTCCCGACCTGCGTCCCGCTCCTTCTCCATCCGATTACGATTCTTATTCTGATTTTTCTTGTTTTTATTCTTGTTCCCGTTATTGCGATTGTTCTTGTTCTTGTTCCATGGCTCTCCGCGCGCTTGCCATCCAGGACCCGGCTCCCAAGACCGTTCATCCTTGATGGGTGGATCATCCTGCATATCCTGCTTCCGATGTTGTTGCCTATCTTTACGAGTCTCCCAGCCATTGTCTCGCTGAAACTTGCGATTATTACGACGGCGGTTGTCATTGTTGGGGTGAGTGTGATTAGCCCCCCGTTCATCAAGCTTGCTTCCCCATCGGTCGTCGGGCTGCCAGCCATGGCTGCGGCCTCTATCAGTATACGAAGTAGAAGCTCCCCAGTTTTGTGGCTCTGGAGGGCCTTGGTCAAAGTCCCTCGTTGCCCAATCCCTAGGATTCGGGTGGCGCAAGTCATGTTTAGGATGCACGGACCACGAATCGTCGTCGTGGATGTCATGACTATCTCTGCCACCACGATGGTGAGCATCGGATGAACGGGGGTGAAAACGGTCAGCTGCTGAGTCAGAGCGTGAAGAAGGGCCTTCCCAACTGATGGCAAAGGAGGTTCGGGATGAAGAAGGAACGTAGGAATCTGTTTGTTGATGAGGATGCAGACGACGAGAGTAAACGTCAGACTGGATGTCTTCAGCCCGTGAGACATGCACAGGCAGTCCGTCGTCATCGTTGTTGTCGATTTTGCCACGCTTGCGCCTCGGTCTGTTATGAGAAGGGTGCATGATTAGTTTTCAGTGTCTGGGCGTTGGAGCGCTTGAGAGGTGGGTGAGTCCGATGGTAAAAGCAAAGATGTGACGTGTTGTTTCGAACGGGTAAAAAAGGACGTTCCCTTCAAGTTGCAGTTGGTAGCAGGTGGGCTAAAACGAACTCTGCAAACGAACGCTCAAATCACACAGAGACAGCAGAGCAACACTGAAAACGAAAAGGCCATATAAGCGTCCACAAAGCGACAAACAGCGGAAAGGAAAAGAGAGAGTAAAGGGTCAGCAGGAGCCTTTCGATGGAGGACGAAAAAACGATAACTTACATAACGACGAAAGAGATAAATATCAGCAGAGGTTCGCAGTTGTACCATTGACCATAAGGTTCAGTTTGAGTTGTCCTGCGAAGGCTTGAAGATGGAATGAGACCAGGGCACCGTCACGGTCAGCTTGGTGTAGTCAAACAAGGAGTCGCCTATCGCAAGCACACAGGGCGACTCAAACATCAATTCAAACTTGAAGTCAAATGAAATGCCAGAGCAACAAAAAACCAGGAAATGGACAATCCGTTCGATTGAACAGAGGCGCTGACCGTTGTCTTGAAAAGTAGCAAGGCTACACGTATTCCTAGTTCAAGGTGATAAGAATTTATGTTGTAGAACTTATCAACGAACCACGGCTTGACCCCGTGTGTGACAAACGGATATGCCACCCAAAACCAAGATTACTTGTAGGTACTGTATACTATACAACATATAAAAATCCCTTCATTGATTTATGCACTGCGACAGCTGCACTTCTGAACGTTCCCCTTCAGCACCTCGAAGCCCCCGTAGCGCCTGTTCGTAGTTCAGGACAAGATGCGCGAATTGGAGGTCCGCACTGCCACCTAAACCTCTCCGCGACGATTGTGCATTGTTCTTCTTAATCATTTCGGCATTATTCCACCTCGAGAATGACGGTACTCCGCGACCAGGAGCGAACAACTACGAGAAATGAGATGGTTCAAAGGATATGTTCGGTATGCATACCTTGATCGTCGTGTCGATGCCGCTGACGGCAACAAGAGGCAAGTGTGGGTGGCTTTCAATCACATTAACCACGTGCTCGTCCCCCTCGAGTATATCAACAAGCTCTCCAGTCGATTTCCGCCAGATGAAAAAATTACCATCATCTGACCCTGAAGTGACGAACTCGTCATGCGGCCCAAGGAAATTTACTAGAGACAACATTCAGCATCCATCGATTAATTTACATCAATCAAACGCACCGTCTTTGACAGTTTCCACGTTGCAGTGCCCACTGAACCGCATACGCGGATATATCACGGGTACAGCCTGGTGTGCGTCCGCGTCTGCGGGGTTGAACATACGATTATCCTCGTCCGTGTCTTCGTCGGTCTCCTCGTCTTCTTCATCCTCCTGCGACTCGTCATCGATGTGGTCCACCGCATCGATGCTGTCTGCAAGCAACGTATCCAGTTCATCACTCATCTCCACGTCCAAGTCAGTCAAAGGCTCGTCATACGAAGTCGGCGATCTTGTTATGTCTACCCGTTTGCGTTTTGGATTAGGTGCAAGGATTGACCGCGAACCTTGCTGATCTTGTGGACTTTCAGGTTCGTCCCGTGTTGAATAAAGATACACTCCATCCGAGTTGTATGCTATGAACGTTGGCTGTGTCAACACCCGCGTACGTTGTAAAGTTAATGGACATACACAATAGCACCTGTTCCTTACGTTCAGCTGACCTGCATCAAAGGCAAGAATAATAACATACTTCGTGCCCATTCCAGGCTGAAAACCGCGCGCCTGTAATATGCTCATACCCCTTTTTCTCACCCTTTGCGCGTGAGTGGCGCCCAAACCTCCTCACGCACGTTGTTGCACTCTCTTCATCAGGCGTCATACCCCATTCCGCACGCAGGTAACGCCCCGCATGCCGACGGTCGAATAGGTGCGCCTGAGGATCGCAATTTTGAGAACATGAACACAAGATATATCATGAGAAACCAAGGACAGATATCCAGCAGAGAGAATCAAGATAGAGAGCAAAAATACCAACACGCACGTATGGCGACTCACCACCCACAACAAATTGATATGGTGTGAGCGGGGAAAGTGTGATCGTCGAGAGCTCGTGCGGAAGTTCCACCAGCGGTGCGGGGCAAGCGCCCGATGTGCACGAATGTGATGTACGCAGATCATGCTGACGCACTTGGCCATCCTGGGTATCCAGTGAATAATTCTTAACGACGAAGTAGGACCGCTAGCTACCTCGGCAACCGTAAGGAATAAATCAGGGCTGTCCTCCGTGATTATGCGCTTCGTGCGTCCAGAATGACAGCGCAGCACGCGAATGCACGACTGGCGCGTGTCGTACGACAATTCACTTCCTGTGGGTGACTGCCCCACCGCCTCGCCTACGTCAAACACGCGGACTTGCCGGTCTCCGGAGACGGTCGCGCTACCAACGCGGTTCTCGTCATTCCGAAAAGAAACACAATAAAGACTTACATCCTGGTAGAAAACGGGAGCATCTGGGCATTGAAAACATTCTGCGTGTGGCCTGTGTCGATGACTGTCTGGCACGCGAATGGATATTCGTCTTCTCGAATTCCAGCGTTCAACGATTTCTCAGCTTCAGAGGTCAAACTGGAAGAGGGCCTTGAACCGAAGGAACCTGACTGATCCATCCGCCAGACCCGAATTCTAAATTTAAATCGACATTAGGAAAACAGCTCAGTCATTT
>Ga0153976_1000926_pt1 | contig 10163 bp, 11 predicted proteins | sample TSGA060MetaG_FD_104717 | JGI IMG/M metagenome (GOLD analysis project Ga0153976, IMG submission 104717) | Attine ant fungus gardens microbial communities from Georgia, USA - TSGA060 MetaG | ecosystem: Host-associated > Fungi > Mycelium > Unclassified | place: USA: Georgia, Yuchi Wildlife... | reverse complement strand
TTTTTTATGCAACATTGGATATGTACTGTACTTATTTTGGTCACCGGTCATCAACGCAGCCAGGGGTCCAACCGTAACTTAGGTATCACCTGCTACAATAACTTGCTGTGCAAATGATTGAGTTTGACAAATATGGGTGGGGGCGCATGATGGCAACCGTTTCAGTCGACGGCGACAGTGCGCAGTGGGTAGACTTTGTTCGCAACCTCTAGCTCTGTGACTCGAATTTCCCTAGAAATTCAGGCGAGGTATTTTTGGAGTCTCTTTTTTCCGGAGGAAACGGCGTTCAGCTTGCACCGATAACCTCCTAAGACACAAGTTCAAGACTACTGTTAGCATTTCACAATGACTCCGATCCTGTCACGGCACGACTATTGCGGAGATTCAAGAATGTAAACATTTGACACTGGGCGTAAGCTTGTGAAGAACAAAAGGAGAGGACGCAAGGTGTGAAACCGTCATCGGGCATCGTGAACACGTATGTGCGCCCCTCAGCGCTCCGACGGGGGTGTGCGTCATAGATATTTGTCAAGATCATGCCGAAGGGTAGATGCCGTGTGATTGTTGCTGTGAAAGGGTGAGAATGAAGCTGATGTAATGATGGTTATAAGCCGTTTGGTTTGCGTGGTCCGCAGTAGCCCACCCCTTGGTAACTCCAGCCTTAACTTCTAGTCTTGACTCATTGCAAAGTTTTCTACTCATCTATCTTCAAAGCACAGTCAAAGAGAATATTTTCGTCATGTCAGACGCACAGGCAGATGATTTCTTTTCTGCATTCGAGCCATATGGTTCTGAATTCACAAAGCAGGGAGGGGGCCTTGACTTTGCTTCATTTCACTCGCCTTCAGACATCCTCGCTCCCCACCCCGATCTATTCGAATTAGAACTTGACTCAAGCCTCGCGGCTTTCAACGAAGTCCAGCTGCAGCTCCTCACCGTAGACTCCAACGACGCTTACTCCTTTTTGAGATCCGATACCCCAACGTGTGGTCCTCCTTCCACGATCACCGTGTCATCCGAGTCTGCATACGACACTCTTTCAACTCACTCAGAGTCCCTCTATAACTACCCGAATTCACCTTCCTTCTCTACCAATTACTCCTTTCCTCTCGACCTAGAGATGGATTTCCAGCGAGTTCGCGTCGGTGGTAGCGCATGTTCCGACTACGGAATTAACCCTGCGCAGCAGTCTGCCAATAATTCTCTTCCCATGACTGTCGACCCCAGCACTTTTGGCGCCTTACCACTCAGCCCCCGCAGTCCTTCTTTGACTGCGCCTGCTGCAGATAATTCCTTTAAGCGTACGAGCTTCTCAGACTACGGCGGCGCGACCCGCATTCCTGCGGTACCCAAGTCCTCATCTGCAGAATATTTCCTCAACTATATGGCTGGCGCCGACCCAACCGTTTCGTCGCAGTTGTCTGCATCATCCTCCCCTGTGCCCCTCGCAAGGTCACTCAGGGGAGTCGAGGATCAGTCCAAGGAGGATCCTCGTAAGAGGTACCAATGTCCTTCATGCCCTCGAGGTTTGTATGATGTACTATAGTCCTGGCTTATGTCTCATCGCTTTCGTCTTCTAGCATTTGCTAGGGCTTACAACTTGAAGACGCACATGGCCACTCATGACCCCAACCGTCTAAAACCTCATGTGTGCCCTCACCGCTCGTGTGCGCGGTCATTTAGCCGCAAGCATGACCTCGGGCGTCACTTGGTCAGCATTCATCGTGACGATTCCGTGGTTTCTACGCCCTCTGCGTCAATGAAGTCTATTGGTGTCGACAGTGGTCGCAGGAGTTGGTGTGACAACTGCGGCAAAGGAACAATTGGTGCATCGTGCCAGTGTTCATGCGCCGATGTCAAGTAGTTGCGGATCGCGTTGTTCTGTTTAAACACTATGCGTATATGCGTAAGTTTCACTGTTCTTCTGATACTTGCCTCTATTGACACGTTGTCCACAGCATGGGCGAGTATATTTCGCCACTCGCTTCGTCGCAGTCGATGGTTGATTCGTCCACTGCGTTCTTCTGACGTATCATTCCTCTATCTGCGCTATTTCCGACGTATTGCGTATCGTACCGTTCAGCCATAGATGCTGAGCCCAGTGACGAACGCGATCGCGAGTTGCCTCATTTATTCGTGACCTTGTCCACCACGGGCTGGACACTATTTGTCTAACTATCTTGGGGATACTTTATCTGTTGTTAACACCTTATTCAACGATTCTTATGAGCCCTTCGTAACTTAGCAGATCCCCTTTTCCTTAACTTTTCATTATATTTTGGAAGGCGCATCGGCGTGATTCCAGCAATACTGGAAATACCATTATTTATGCAACCTGTTTGAAATCGTCACCACTTGGTTCGTCAATTTGGAAATCCCCGCTTCAGCGGTCTAGCAATTAGCTAGTCTAAGAATAAGAGTTGACATCTACGCGAGCAAGGTATGATAATACCTCGATAGTTCGACGTCAATCCCTCTCCATTTCTCTCCAAGCATAAGGAGGGGAGGAATATTACCCCTTTTTTTCCGCCATTTGGCACGCCTTAGCAGGATTGGGGATATGTTTGCTAGACTGAAAACACGATCACGTGGGCCGATCATCCTCGTCACCGGTGATCTCATTGAAAGAGCAATTCGACTAATGCAGGGAACATATAATGTGGAACAACCCCCTCCTTTCTCTGATAACTGTCTTCTACTATGTCGTTCAGAGAATCAGTCGATAAAGCTTTCACAACCATGACCTCCACAAGAAAAATTGGAGACCTGCAGCGTGACATACAGGAACCGCGACCCAACGACCCTCTGACAACGGATCATGGTGTCAAGGTGTCTGACACAGATAATTGGTGAGTATGAACATACGCCTTAAGTATACACGGTGTCGATCTTTCATCTCAGGCTCAGAATCACAGATGGCCGGCACAACGGTCCATCGCTTCTTGAGGACCAAATTGGACGAGAGAAGGTCCACCGCTTTGACCACGAACGCATTCCAGAGCGTGTGGTGCATGCCCGCGGTGCTGGCGCCCATGGCTATTTCAAAGTGTTTGACGATCGCGCTTCGAAATACACATTCGCCCCTGTCCTGACGGATTCCTCGAGGACGACTCCTGTGTTTATCCGTTTCAGCACTGTGCAGGGTTCGCGTGGCAGCGCTGTGCGTATGAGCTTCTTTCTCGTGCACATAACCGGCTAAAGTATCGCCTCCCCGCGTGTAGGACACTGTCCGCGATGTCAGAGGGTTTGCAACCAAGTTTTATACTGAAGAAGGCAACTGGGATATCGTCGGAAATGACATTCCCGTTTTCTTCATTCAGGACGCCATTAAATTCCCTGACTTTGTTCACGCCGTGAAGCCGGAGCCTCATAATGAAGTACCTCAAGGCCAGACCGCCCACAACAACTTTTGGGATTTCGTGGGCCTGCAACCCGAATGTTCGTTCAAATTAGTCATTCGGGATACCCTGTTGATACCCTTTTTATAGCGGCACATATGGTGATGTGGGCCATGTCCGATCGTGGCGTCCCACGATCCTTCCGCATGATGCAAGGATTCGGGGTGAACACCTTCACCCTTTTGAATGCCTCAGGGGAACGACACTTTGTCAAGTTTCACTTCATCCCGGAGCTAGGCGTGCACAGTCTCGTATGGGACGAAGCCCTCAAGATCAACGGCCAAGATCCCGACTTTCATCGCAAGGACCTGAATGAGGCCATCGAGAATGGGGCGTACCCAAAGTGGAAGTTCGCCATTCAAACAATCCCTGAGTCTAAAGAGCACAATTTCGACTTTGACATACTGGATGCCACCAAGATCTGGCCACAGGAACTTGTACCTCTCGAGGAGATTGGCGAACTGGTCCTCAATCGCGTTGTCGACGAGTTCTTCCCGGAGACTGAACAAGTCGCGTTTTGCACCAGTCATGTTGTTCCAGGAATTGGGTTCAGTGACGACCCTCTCTTGCAAGGCCGGAACTTCTCATACTTCGACACCCAAATCTCTCGTTTGGGCATCAACTGGGAGGAGGCGAGTCTGATATTTTCTCTTCATCCCCACGAGACTCATAGCTATGATTACAGCTTCCAATCAATAGACCCGTCTGTCCCGTGCTCAACCACAATCGCGATGGGAAGAGCAGGCACCGTATTGTTAAGAGCGATGTCAACTATTGGCCGAACCGCAAGGATACAGGGCGTCCAATTCCCCCGGAGGAAGGCGGATACGTCGAGTAAGTTCACCCAAGTCTCTTCACATCCTCAGTTTGACAGTGGCATAGATATGCACAGCGCCTCGAGGGTATCAAAAAAAGGGCGCGTGGCGAGAAGTTCCAAGAGCACTTCAACCAAGCCCAACTTTTCTTCAATTCGCTTGCCCCGTATGAACAGGCCCACCTCGTCAACGCCATTTGCTTCGAACTTAGTCATTGCGAGGACCCAGTTGTTTACAAGTCCTATATTGACGTCCTAAACAACATTGATTTCGATCTTGCGAAGGCGGTGGCCATCAAGGTGAATGGCGAGGTGCCGGCTAAGCCTGGTCGTCCCAACCATGGGAAGAAGAGCAAGGGTCTTTCGCAACTCGACTTCTTACCGAAGGAGCCTACCATCGTCTCAAGGCGTATAGCCATCTTAATCACAGACGGGTTTAACGCCATCGAGATGCAAGCGGTGCGAGCCGCTCTCACGAGCGCGAAAGCTGTTTGCTACGTTATCGGTCCCCGTCGGAACTACATTCGCCCAATGTCAGGCCAGGATTTCGGTCCGGGAATATTCGCCGACCACCACTTTGAGAGCCAGCGTTCGACGCTCTTTGATGCCCTCTATATCCCTTCCGGGGAGGAGCATGTAAAGACGCTTGCAAAGAGCGGTCGCGTAGTTCACTGGGTGAGGGAGGCATTTGGTCACCTCAAGCCTATCGCTGCCATCGGCGAAGGTGCGCTGATTTCAAGCTGACATGTTACGTGGGTTGGTCATTGATGCATGACGTTTTAGGCGTTGATTTCCTCCGTAATGTCGTTAGACTGCCAGGCATTGACCTCTTTGCCCCTTCACCTAATCGCGGCAGTGATGAAGTTGTCACATCTTACGGCGTCGTCACTACGGGAAAGTATAGCATCTCCTCGGCCGTCACAGACGCACTTCAAATCGCTCCCGATACAAGAGGCTTTGCATCTAACTTCGCGTTCCAAATTAGTCAGCACAGGTGCTATAAGCGAGAATCGGATGGCCTGTCTGACCAAGTTGCGTTCTGATGTTTCGAACGAATTCCTTCTTATGGGGTAAAGGAGTTTGTACGATTATGGCTGTAACGTACTTAAAGGTACTTGTGTAAGGTTCGCGTGAAACTCCGTGGTGTGGTAATTATACAAGTTCAAGTCTAGTATGAACAATGTACTCTACAAAATGTTATTAGCTTGCAAGTTGTGATTTATGCCATTACTTCACTGTCCCGTTTGGCCCATTCCAATCATAGTAATCGCATAAACGTTCGCAACCAATATCACTGCCCAGATGGCATATGCGAAGGTTGTGAGTAAGTATCCATTACTGAAGTCAATGATGTCGTATTCCCGAGGATGTTTGATCGGATCATGATCACATTCGAGTTTTCGTTCAACAACAGTGATGGAGGTGGTCACAGGCATTGGCTGCTCGTGCATAGACAGTGTGTCAGAAACGGGGTGGGAAGGTATCGGTGAACCGTCCGCGAGTTTTTCTTGCATCAGGTTCGGTGTTTTAACGGCCATCACCGTTTTTGACGAGGTCAGGTAGATGAGGGGAAAGGCAACAAAGGGGAGGACAATAGACAACACGACTTGTGATACAATGAGGAGAGTGTTGATACCCGACCCCCCAGATGAAATAGCTACGATCATAGAGGGTATTAGACTGATCAGGCGTGTGAGCAGACGGCGAATAAATGGCTGTGAAGGAAAAGTGGTAAGGCAAATATGAAATAATTGAAATGAAGGATACATACCGAGATATTCCATAATATGAACCCTTCAGAAACAATTTGACCAGAAAGTGTTGCCGTAATACTGGCAGTTTGGCCTGCAGAGACCAGGGCAAGTGCAAAGAGAAAGGCCGCGCCTATGTCATGCTGAGTCTGGAGCTGTCGCTAGACGAGCATTGAGCGTACCTTTACCAAGGTTTTGTAGCATCAAGTCATGCATGTTGTATAATCCGACCGAGGAAGCGTTCCCAGACGCGTAAAACATAGTACCGGACAGAATCAATATCCTAGACCATATGCCTCAAATGATGAAAGCAACGACAGAGGAGGCACGTACGCTGAATTGATTGGTACTGCAAGTCCCACTAAACTTAGGATTACATCAACAGATCCATGCCAAATATGAGAGCGAACGAATTCTATCGAGTTGTTCATGCGAAATTCGTGTCGGGTAGTATAGTCTTTGAACTCTTCACGTCGTGATCGTGAAAAGTAGAAAAGATTCGTCCTGATCCGTTTAAGTCTCTGTAGAAATGATGGCCGTCTTATGTCTTCAAGTGGGGGAAGTGTTTGAGGTGGTTGTGAGACACGATCCTGGGTTGCAAGATTCGAGCCTAGAAACAGCGCATGGGGCATGACCGTAGCACCAATAATTCCGATAGCTATGTGATTTGTTGGGGGTAGTTTTGGGTGCTATCAAACGCAAATCATACCTGCATATACTGCGTTTGGCTGAGTCTGAAGAAGGCCAGCTGAAGGCACAAAGCCCAAAAAGACTTGTTGCCAGTCTGGGCTGATCCTGACGAGTAATATAATAAAACAAATGAAAACCATTGCAACCTGAATTTCCAATTAGCGCTTGAATGTTTACTGACGGTTTTAGCACAAACCAATAAGATAATGACGATCTCAAATAATCGCACCGGACGTCCTGTCCGTGAGGGATCGCCTATGATGAGGAAGATGAAAACGTCGACCCCAGTAAGAAGTACAGCAGACCACAAGGGGAGTTTTGGAAAAAGTAGGGTGAGACCGATTGCTGAGCCAAGTAATTCTGCAAGGTCTGTGCTGATGATGGCTATTTCGCATAGTGCATAGAGAGGATACAGCACCAGTCGGCGGACTAGCCGGGGGTGCTTATGATGATCATGAAGAAGCAGCCTACAATGATGAGCCAAATCTAGCAATTGTGAGGATGATTAAAAATAAAATAAAATAAAAAACAACTACCTAGACCAGTTACGCAGCCTAGCCTAGCTGCCAGTACCTATTTGATTATATCAATACCCACACGAATGATGTCAGTTGTACAAGTTTCAGACTCGCCTGGAGAATAATTGCCATGACTCCAGCGAGAAAAATAACAAATAGCATGGGTCGATATCCAAAGCTAGCGCCTGCTTGGATATCGACACTCCAATTACCGCTTAGTGAAGAAAATATAAGTATGCGTGCGCCTCGATTGGCAGCGATCACACGGCGTACGGATCGAAATAGCCAACTGCACATATAACACCGACGCCTACATGTTTCTTGAAATGATGGAGGACTTTCCTGACCGCGGAAATAATGACGGACGTCTGGAAACGTGAGTGAAGCGGTGGAGACTCGGAGGCAGCGGGGGACACCTCTGTGTGAGGGGAGGTGAGAGGTGGGGGCACACGTGAATGCATGGCCTGGTGAGATAGCTGGGAGAAGAAGACTGATGGTGCATTGCTATACGTGACGTGGTTAAAAAGGCCAATGAGTGCCCATAATGATTAAGTTAACCACAAGGGTTCTATCTTGGTTTTATCAGATTATATTATTGTGCCTTGCTTCTTCTTCACACGACCCATTCTAGACTTCCTTTCACCCTTGATCACTTGAACGAACCTTCTGTCCATCCAGGCTCGGTACCCTTGATGGACTTTAACGATCTTCACCCTTCAGATGATTATAGTCATAGATTCTTCATCTGGCATGAATGGATTCAGGTTGGTGTTACTACCCTGTCTCAGGCCACAACCAACCCTGGCGTCCCTTCATCGCTAATGAACCTACCAGGCTAACGGTCCTTTAACTTCTGATAACGTTTTTGATTATTTTGCCACCTCAATGTTCTATGACAAGCAGAGCAATAATCAAGTATTGCGTATGCAAACCATGCACACAGGCGTGCCCATAGTAAATGAATCGGAAGAACTCAAGTGAGTTCCATTGACTTTCTGCGCTTCCCTTGTCATATTTTATCGCGTAATCTATAGACGCTTCACTGGCATTGAGTTCGCCCTTGTACATGCCCAGCCGCCTTCCCTTTTTATCATCCATAAAAGAGAGCGACTGTCCCCTGAGGAAGGTATGTAACAAGTTTCACAAGTACATATCGTCCTAATTGGAGCACGGGAACAGTCCATCCTCTTGAAGCTTATTTTGTCATGAATAACCGTATATACCGGTCACCGGATGTCTACGGTATTCTCTCCAACCGTTTGGTATCCTCCCACTCCCTCCTTGCGGTCTCTTTTACTTATTTTCTTTTATAGCTTACTTCTTTATACGCTTTGCAGTCTTCGCTAGATATACTGCGCATCAACCGACCTGACTACACCCCTCGCACGGGATTCGTCTGGCCGATCACAGACCCGACCATATCCGACGATACTAGCAAACCAGACGAACCCTCAGCTACTGCAGTCGAGGGCGACACAGCGATCCCTACCTCCCAGTCGGAAAGTCAGAAACCCGCTTCAACCATCACCGGACCAAAAAAGCAACAGAACAACATGTTAATGTATAACGCAATGAGGTCAACTGCGATTCATTCGAAAATATCCTTCTCTTCCTCTGCTTCTGCTAGAGACGGGGACAGTGTTCCGCCTGAATCCCTGGGTATTCTAAGAGCACACTCTTCAGCCACTCCTGTACCTGCAGCCACTAGAGCGGCGACTCCAGCAAGCGGTCCCACGCCTCAAGACACGGTTCCAACGAAGGGTGCACCTGGCGCAGGTAAAAAGAAGAAAAAGCGTATGTTTAACTAAAATCGCTTCTGTCGCTTGTGCGTTTACAAGCGCATGTTTGTGCAACGCTTCAGGTACCTCTTTGGCTCCCGGAGTAAGTTAAAAGGTCCCCAACCTAGCTTCGCATTGGAAACCCCGGAAACTGATAATTAGGCCCATCCAATGGGTCATTTGGAATCTTGGATTGGAGGTTTGTGAGAAATTACTATTTTTAATTACATACATACCCATACATAGTCCTGTAAACCTAGCACCACTGGTGAAACTCGTATCAAGCAATTCCTCGTGTGGCAACGCCAGCCAGCCTGCCAGTCAGCCATCCCAGTGGAGTTTGCAGTGATCCGCTTCGCGGGCCTCCGCTGCCTCCACTGCTCAGAGATAAAGGATTCGCTGATGTAAACGAGCTCCTTCTGGCCTTCGATGCTAGTTTCACTAAAATTATATCAATACGGTGGGATTGCAGACTAAACCAAAACATAAACGCAAAGGTTGCGGAAATAATTGGCGACGAAGAGGAAGAATGGCACGGACCTGAATTGCTAATTTCGTCCCCATTGGTCTCTAAGACGAGGCCGCCTTGTATGATTTCCGCAAGAATGTGATGGGCCTGCTCGCAGTTCACTGTCGGAGCGTGTTTTCATACAAGCAATCCCCAATCCAAACTCACCTCATCGAAATGAAACACGAGGTCCAGTTCACAGACGTTCTCAAAGTGTCGGTCGAGCGCTTCCACAAAAACCTAGAAATTAGTTTTTTTTTGGGTCAGCTGCCGTCCATCGTGCGCAAGGGGGCACTATTTCACTGACTTGTATCAAGTCTAGTATGCCGAGTTCGCTTTCCGCACCATCGACGACGAAGACGAAGTACAAGGTCGCGTAATTTCGGTACACGACACGCCATCTCTCGTCTGAGTCATCCTTGGGGCCAAGAAACGCTTCGAGCTCCGGTGCATCCAGAAAGTTGCAAAGCCCTGCAGGGCGGATGGATATCAGAGAGAATATTTTTTGGATCAATGTCTGAGAAGATTGGTGAAGGGGCGTGTAAAACTTGGTCAGCCTTGGAATGCCGGATGTGTTGACTGCAAAGCTAGAGCATGTCAGGACAGGATGATGCAATTAGGGATTGATCTGACAGATGAGCACGGCATGGATCATGTTGAGAATTCTTGCGCGGTTTAGAGTATAACAGAAAGGCAGGACAGGACC
>Ga0153976_1000923_pt1 | contig 10206 bp, 10 predicted proteins | sample TSGA060MetaG_FD_104717 | JGI IMG/M metagenome (GOLD analysis project Ga0153976, IMG submission 104717) | Attine ant fungus gardens microbial communities from Georgia, USA - TSGA060 MetaG | ecosystem: Host-associated > Fungi > Mycelium > Unclassified | place: USA: Georgia, Yuchi Wildlife... | reverse complement strand
TCCTGAGGCATGTTTCGCAGAAAAACTGACGTTGGATTTGCTCACATATCTTGCAGTCCATCAACGTTGCTCCAAATAATGTAGCCAGATTACAAATCATTGCCGCGCTTTGGGAACAAGTGTAGACATATCTGATACCATTGGTCTCCGACGCCGAACGAAAAGTCTATCAGTTTCTCGACATCAGGCTAACGCTTATTATTATTCTCCTATTCACCACCCAAGACGGCGTATGTGCTCAATGGCCTTAATGTCAGACACAAATATCTTTACCATCAATTTCGCTGCAGCTCAATGATTGAAAGTTGGCCATGAATCATATTCGGGCTCAGCATCCTCCACAGTGATCCGACCTATCGACGCATTAAAAGGATTTATTAACACTGACTGAGCAAGGTCGGCTGCATTCAGCCTCCTCAGCAGCGTAAAGCTGTCCCCACAGCTTATCCGAAGTTTAATAAATCAAATGATCCGTATCGCTGTCATTGACAAGTACGGACACGGCAACAAAGACAGGCCGATCCCCGACTTCATGGCATAAACTGCGTCTCAGTGTATCGTCGCCCTTCACCTAAGCCAAAATATCTCCAGGATCAGCAGCGCAACGTCCAACCATGTTAATAGTGGAAGAACAATCAATCAGACACTGCAGACATCTCGACAGACGATACTGGATCTCAGACTCACACCCCTATTCCGGTCCATAATTATCATGCGACGCAGATCTGCAGGGATCATGAAAGAGCTTGACGTCCTTCCAAGCGTCGAGATCTTTGTCCACTACAAGTGTTGATATTCTCTCTTGAATCGTACCCATTTCAAGGGAACTGCCAACGAGTCCACCCCACTCGTCACCTTTGTAGACGAGAGGGTATTACCTTCAGTGACACATCAGTTCGAAGTTGCTGCTGCTGCCTCGGCTGTTGTTGCGATCTCCACTCGTGACCATAACAGTACATGCCGTTCAAGTTCCAAGTGATGCGAGTGGGCGGATTCAGTGGGGAAGGGGCCTGGACTGCCACTTTAATATGAAATTGTTTATTTCGCTGATGATGGGGACAGGACCTCGTATTTCATTGGCTGACAACATTCAAGCATGAGGAATGATGGGTCGCTAGCTTTGCTGGAGATGGCATCCTGTTTGAGTGATTCGCTTGCCTGCGTGTAGACATTGGTCCGTCTGGGTTGTGTGTGTGTTGTCTTCTAGTCCATCTCATATGTCGTGATGTGTTCACGGGGAATCATTGGTGTTTGAAGTCAAGTATTTGATGAACCTGTTATGTCTCGCAGATGTGCATTTATTGTCTGGAGAAGACGTTATGTCAGCCAAGTTTTAGTCTGGCCTCACTGCATGGGCATTGGTGAGGGTACTTGCAACTACTATCTCCCAGAGATGTTCTCTGAGGTTACTTGTTTTTTTGTAATGAGGAGGTTATCTTCTGACTTGGAGAGTGGTTTCTTTTGGCCTTGTGCGGAGGGTGTTTATCAGTGATAGGCAAACCGCACCTTGCACTGCCACCATCATGCTGGGCCGAAATTTTGCGAGATTTTGCCAGGTTTAGAGAGCGTGTTGAAAGAGTGTAGCCAACTTTTATCATTCAATATTTTCCTTTGTAGTTTTCCGAAAAGCACCAAGAATGTTTTTCCATAACTACATAATTGATTTGATTTTTTATTTTAAAAGTCTCCGTCAAACTGAAGTAAGCCCAATTTATATTCTACACCCGACCATACATGCGATTGCGATTGTCGATCTTCAATTCCTCTCTCCTCCAAAAGTCATGGTGACAGCGCGGCAGATACACCCATGAGTCTATGAGATCGAACCAGTCTCTGGTGACCGCATTTCTGATTATTGGATGTAAAGGCCTGAAACATGACCAGTCAAACAGAAGACGGTGGTTCAATTTTCCTGTGTCGACATTACAACAAAATCTGCCAAGTCCTTCATTGATTATGTTGGCGGAATGGTCGGGTCGAAAACAGAACGTGATGTAATTTAGACTTGTAGGAAATCTCCAACAGATGATGTCCGCAATCATAAATGCATACAGAAGCCTGTAAGGATCTGGAATTATTGAATCTTGGAGTTTCAACCGCAAATTTGTCAAATTCTTGAGTTGAGGGAATCCATTCCAGCACGACTTGCAACCGATATCAGTTTCAAGATGTGTTAGACCCCGGAAAATTGGATGGTAGCAAGAGCGGTGCTCACAAGGGAGCATTTTCCATTGAATGGAAAGCCGTCGGAGATTTGAGAAGGGGAAGGCATTAGGGACAAAAAGGGGACTTAATATTGCTATATTTTCATAACATTCAGTCCCGAGTGCTAGACTCTTGAGGTTCGGACACAGCGGCACGAGTATCGCGGCAATTTGGGCGTCATACACCACGAGCCGCTGTACATAATTTGTATATCGGTTTTCATGTTCTTGTTGTCCTTGGATCCGGTTTATGAACATATGATAACGTATTCTGTGAACCCGTGATAAGTTTTGAAGGACTGCAACACCCTGATACACAAGAGGCTCTATCCTGGACAAATCGATTCAGAGAAAGGTACGCCATAAGGGAGGACAGAACTCACCAGTCCCTGACTTCGCATGACACCCATGCTAACTCCACTGCATTCCAATCACTGGCTTCGAAGGCCTCTTCAAATATCAGCCGTTGTACATCGGAAGGCAACTTGTTGTAAAAGTGGAAGCTGGGGCACGACGCCATAGGGAATTGGTGGAGGGAGATGGCATACCCTGAGGGTCTTTTAAGATTTTCAGAGGTCATGAGATGCTTCACCACCATCCCGAGCATCAATGTATTGTCCCTGTACCATGAGGCCTGGTCACCATGCTGTTTTCTCCATAATTCTGTTTCAATCAAGCTAAATATAACTTAAGTGGTTTATTGTTTGCCGAGGTCCACATACACCACAAGTACTGACAGCTTCACCATTGATTGAATCGACCACTTTCACTATTGTTGATATGACCACTAGATTAGGTTTGAGATTGCCACAAAAACGCAAACCTAATCTGGTCGTTTGGTCCTGGAGTAAATTCCAATCAAACCATCATGTCGACAATTGAGAGTGGTCAGCTCAATGGTAAAGCTGTCAGCATTGTGGTGTGAGAGTAATATACCGGTCAGTCAAATTATTACCAGAAACCATCAAATAAATGCAGTGCTCCGTGTACCACATTTTAGGAAAGCCCTATTGATAACGTCAACATTTGAACCGATGCTGGCTTAGAAATCAATTTTTTTACAACACTATTTGCCACTATGATGAACGGCCTCCAACGGAGTACGTCGTCTCTCTCTTACATTTCTTTCTGTAAATCCAATAGATGAGAGAGAAAGGGCTATGGAGATCGCTCTGTATTTCCAAATGAATTTCTCTTCCAGGTAAACATTACAATTGAATGACATTCATCATTGGTGAATCATTTGATAAAGCTTTGACTGATGCAGTCAATGATCTCTCGATCCAAGTAAGTGTCTTATGTCAGTCAAAGTAATTCACGCTCGGTGATGGTGTAGGCAGCATGACTCACGAGCATGTGAAGAGCGTGACCTGCTTCACCCGATGGGGATAGAGGACCTGTGTAGTGTTCACCATTTTCGTTGATGAAACATGTTCTAGTGGCGAAATTCATCGGCCATGGGCAACATTTTTGTGGCTCTAGTCTTTCTGAGTAGTTGGAGCTCTCATTAAATATACTGAATTTTAAGGGCAGAAAATGCAGGACATGATTTTCATTAGTGATCCACTACCAACAAGGTACACGAATAGCAGAATTAGTGTTAGAAGGTGCACAGACAATATACAGATGTGCTGCTGGTCTGTGGTTGCGAGGAATCAAGTGATCTATCATATATCAATAGAAAGGGTTTTTGTAACAAGTTTATTGAGTTCTAGTTATTCTGTTGATTATTTTAATAGGAGGCATTCGTTTCTTGGTTATCCATTCATAGATTGAAAGTGTTAAGAGGCATCTTAATCCTCGGGGAAGGTTTCCAGAATGCACGTTGAAGACATAGAGAAGACCAACGTACCACAGTGCTGGCTTGCCTTTTGACGCAGCAAAATAAATTGCGCGCAGGGGAAGTGAGGGAAAGACAAGAAAGACTTAATCACATTTAGTTACATTATTATTTGTATATGTAAATATCCGAAGCAAATGCTCCGGCAAATGGAGTTTCCAAGACAACTTCATGTTCCGCGATACTTTTTCATCTGGAGCTCTTCTTTTGCGCTTGTCCAGAAATCGAAGTGGCCTTCCCTTAACGATGTCCAGGTTTGGATCGGAAAAAGCGTCGTCCAGATGGTGTGCATGAAGAACCGCTCTTCCCTGTCTAGATCTAGCGGAATATTGGCCAGTATATTTGAATGAGATAACAAGATAGGAGCTTCGTGTCTCCCTTCCCCGATATCCGTGAAAAGGAGCATAGCTAGGAGGTCGTCCGATGATCTGGTAAGCATCAGGTGCCTGTAAACCATATGCTGAAGGAAGACTAGGTAAACTTCCACATTTTTCGGAAGATGGGAAGCCACAGTTTCAATGATGGTCACGAACAGGACTCCGGCCTCGGCCCCGGCCTGAATAGCCGATATGCAGTCCAGCTTGAAGTAAATCAAATTTTCAAGTGAGGAAAGGCCGGACCAAGACACCTGGGCACTATAATTTATGTCGAGATGCGTCAATCTTTGGAAGATGGGATGGGAGAAGGAGCAGTGCTCTGGGGGAAGGAACTTCCAGCAAATAGAAAGCCTTTGGAGATGCGGGAAAGGTAAGGCAGTAGGTGAGAAAATGGGCTGAAGCATGGATTGAATAACCGCATTGGAAGGAGCCCAGAGGGCCAAGCTCTTAAGGTTTGAACAAAAAGGAAGAATTTTCTGGGCAAGGTCTGCATCATCGATGAGGAGTTGGAGAATATATCTTGTGTAGCGGTCCTTCGGTTCATATTGTTTCTCAAGTTTGGATTTTAATAGCTCGAAAAGTGTTCGACCTGTTGATAACCAGGTGACAGAGTTGATTTCAATACACTGATATGTAATGGAATCGAAGTTGAAGAAATGTTTTCAGAGGTTCATCGTGTAGGAGAGGGGGAAGAGACAAAACTTACAAATCCAAGGCACCCTGGCACGTAAGAGCTAGGTGTTGTGCTTCCTGGTCACTCTCGAAAGCGTCTTGGAAGATCTGGAACTTGGTTTCGTAGGGAAGCTGGTCGAAAAGGTGGGGGTTTAAGTGAGTATCCATATCTGCAAGTGAGGAAATGGCAGGAAAGACACACAGAGAGAGACAGTGTATCCCGAAGCCTTATAAAAGATTTTTCAGGGGTGGTCATGAAACATTCCACTGCATTTTCAGGTGTTGACGTGTCCTTATGCCATCATCTCCACAGCAGTATTTTTATGAAATGGCCATCTAGGAACAACGCATCGGCGATTGTTAATTGATCGGTCTAGATATTTCATGTGTGGACTGTTCACACTAACCTCAGTGCATCGTTGGTGCACCGTTAGGTATATATGCGATTTAATTTCGACCGTTTGTCGACGTGATAGCCTCATTTCTTGGGTGACCACTGAGCTGGATACAGAGGGCGACCACACGGCCGGTCATAGTGTCCGTGATCGGAGCTTGAATCCTAAATTTCGTTGGATCTAGATGCTTGATCCGTAGTTGTTGGTGAAACGTGTCCATGGACAATAACGATTTGATCAAGCGAATGCTATATTTGTGCTCAATTATTTATGAGAAAGAGCTGATTCATTTTGAGAAAAACCTATGGTACAATTTCTTATCATTGCAAAAAATCGACAAATGACATTAGGAAACTTCTCAGTTTGCTAAAATTTCCTGACCAATTATTAAAATTGATTGATGACCAAGCCCACAAGCCACAAAGATGTGTGGATGGCCCAGAACAATCAATGCATGTTGCATGTCAGATCTAGGAAAAATTCTCTGGCTGGAATTTGAAGTTTCTAGATTCTCTTTGGATTCCTACGATGATTGTTATGATAGTAATTATGGCATGTCACACGTTGAATAGCAATGTCACATCATTCCTGGGCTCAATGATGAGCAACGATCCTAGCCCTGCAAAACGACAGAAAACAGAGCAGGGATCGTTTGCAGGCCAAGATTCTCTACCTCATCTGACTCTCACAAGTCTTTTGCTTAGTTTGCCTTGCCTGTTGCTGCATCCTCCGACCCATACAAACCATCAACGGTCTCTAGCGCTTTCGTATCATGCTCTCAAAAAATGCACTATCATGACGAGTCTTGACCGTGCTGTCGAGTGTCGTGCAGCAACAGGACTTGCTGAACTTGGACTCCAGATCGGTCTTTCCTCTCCTGGAATCAAGGCCGAGATCCAGAAAGCCATAACAAAGGGCGTCAGTGATCTGATCCTTGCACTAAATCATGCTAACAGACATATCTTCTTCAGTCATTGATTGCACAAAAGGTGAGCAGCCTGAAAGTTGCTTGTCGCCATTGACATAATCCCCTCCAGCTCCCATCACTCTGCCTTTATCGGCACAGACTTTGCCAGCTCTCCTCTCAATTTTCTCTTGAATGCGGCAACTCCAAAGCTGGTCAGAGCAACCTGAAGCGTGCATTAGCAAGCTTGACTGATAACGACCCACCACATATCGTTTATACCTTCCATCTGGCCCTTATTGCGGGCATCAGCTCCCAGAACTCAGACAAATTGAACAACACAGCCCGCTCTCTCGATGCAATTGGCGATCTGCATGATTGCGCGTTGCGTAGGGGAGACAAAGTCATCGTACAGATGACTTCTGTCCTCCGCCTCCGTGCTGTCATGCGCGCCGGTCTGTGGTGTGACGTGAAGGAGTGTGTAGATTCTGCCGAGGCCGTCTTGGATATGCAAGACACGCTCAAATGCCTCGCTGATGACAAGGCGAAACCATTTGAAAAAGTAGAACAATTGTCCTTGCCCTCTCCGCCTTCAAGCACGACAGGCTCGAGGTCCACATTTGAATATGCGCTCATCGTCCATACGCTCATCCTCGGCATTGTTTTTCACACTTATACTGGAGACTCTAGTCTTACTAGTCCGCGACTCAAGTGGCTACATGAGTTGCTTGATACTCATTTGCATCAATTTCCCAAGACTGGGATCTTTGAGGTACGGAACTCTGAATGTCCAGCATTTGCTTTCTTGACAGGAACTCTGCAGATTCCTTTCTCCAACTGTCCTCCATTGTTCTATCAAATGACTCATCCGCGAGTGGTCTATGTCCTTGGGTTCCTCGTTTCTAGTCTCGCCAAACGTGATTTGGTCGGGAGGAAACCTAAGAAAAAGGTCTTCGCTTCTGAGGGCATCACTGCTGTTGACAAGGAGATGAAGAAAGAGATTGCTTGCGAGTGAACCTGTATTACATGTCCCTATATGCGCTTATTTTCTGCTAGTTCTCCCGTGGGCTGCCATACCAGACGCCAGGAGCATCGATTTCCGTCTCAAAAGGCTACGAACTGACCTCATGTGTGAGCTCATCTGCGTATGTCTACACTTTCGTTTCCTCAACGTATATCCTGACGGTGAACTTAGGCCTCTATCATGCGAAGCGAGTTTGACGAAGCTCGGCATGTACGTTGATCCCCATGTACTGTGCTCAAGCTCAATTGTCTACTGCAACGCCAACACAGATGATCGATGAGGCCATCTCGTATACGCGAACACAAGAAATTTTTTCATCCTACGCTGCTCGTCTTACCCTCTACGAAGCCCAATTGGCTCATGCTCTCAATAAACCGGACCGAGCTCTACAATGCTACCAGATAGCTGCATGGCTATCTCGGAAACGTGACCACCACTCATCCGCAAACACCCGGTCCAAATCCAAACCGATGTCAGTTGATATCCGATCGAATCAGGTTGCAGAAGATATCAATATTGACGGAGAGGAAGATTTATGGCTTAACACTGTTGCTCGTGCAGGGGAGCTTTGGCTTCGCATCGGAATACTAAGGCAAACACTGACCAGTGATATGACTGAAGAGGTGAGGGAAAAGGAGCTGAATCAACTGAGAAAGACTGGGGAGATTGTGACGCAAGATTGTCGTGGTCTTGGTGGCACACTCGACACGATTGCTGAGGTGCTGGATAGCTGTTTAACCAAGGAATTTGTCAAGGCAAAGTAAGTATCCTAGTCCTTCAATGTATCGTGCGATCTAACTTTGTGACAAGAACCCATCTCCGACGTGCGCTGAATCTTTCGACTACATCACAGGACAATCATTTACGAGCATTGGTTCTTTCCTTGATTGCTTCTCATTATTTACACACCTCGAATCAACACGCCAAAAAAATGCTTGAGACAGCTGAAAATCTTGCTGCAGGTTTGGGTACTCAACCCAGATCGTCGAAGGCTCATGCGCCCCCAACACAACCCACTGCCACAACGGTAGCAGTAGCCGACACAGTTGGAAATGCGCACCTGAGACTATGGATTGGCGAACGATTTTTGGGTATGATTATAAGTATATCTTTTCCCCTGTTGACTTTTCTTAAATCTTATAGAGCTGTACAACCGAACAGGGGATAAAGAAGCTGCAAAGATACAGACTTTCAAAAACACGAATTTCATGGAAGCTGTTGCGAGAGTTGAAGCGAGAGGATGAAATTATGATGAAATTCCACTTTTTTTTCAATGCTCAAGGGATAATGCTATTGCTTTCGTTTTGAGCGCCTTTTTTTTGGACGTTGCTGAATGCTTTTATGTCGCATCGTGCTTCAATATTCATTTGCTAGGGACGTATAACATGTCATCAATATTAGGGCAGTTGCAACTTGCCAGAGTCGAATTTTTCTGCACTAGGCTTCCATCTTTTTGTGATCGGATTGATAACACAGAAAATGGGTGTCTGTTCTTGTGAGTTTCGTTTATAATAAATTGAACATGAGGTGAGTGTCGAGAAAGTGATCTTCAGAAAGTGATCTTCAGAAAGTGATCTTCGAGGTCATAAAATACATATATAAATCACTTAAGCCACAGCAGGATCAGTCTCAGTTCCGCGACTCGCCATCCAGCTCTCTGGGCCCTATAAACGTGATCAACGGCCGCTTTTTAACATAGTAGCACGAATAGATACAGACCTTACGATTAGCAACTCTTTGGTACTTGATCCTTCGAGCAAACCAGTCTTCAGCAGTCGAAGCTGTTTCAAATTCAGAGTCTGGGTTTGATGCGACAGCTGCAGCAATAATCGGACTGGATTCTTTCAGCGCACGAAGGATTTTGCTATTTCCTGGGCGGGTGAAGAATACGAGAGACCATCGTTCAAAAGTAGATTGTTCACCCGGCGGAGGGCTAGATCAATGATTAATAGTCGAAATTTTAGTAATGCTGTTTGGCTCACAGGACACGATGAAGATTGGAGTGAAGGATGCCGCCACTAAATATGGATAGAGCGTCACCAACATTACAAACAGCGTGTCCGGGTATCGGCTAAGTTCATGTGAAGATATGCTCTCTGATGAGTGAAATATGCGGACCTTGACATATTGCCATTCTTCTGACCCAGGAGGAAGAACTTGTAGTCCACCTAGACGGTTATGCAAGAACGACTGATATGACAGTCAATAAAGGGAGACTCATTGTCACACGCCGCTTACTAAAGATCCGAAATCTGTATGAGCACCGATTGCTCGCTTATGAATGTTATGCGGCATCGGTGGGTTCTTGATCAGCCTTGCTTCACTTCCGCTATGTTCACGTGGTGGGTGCAGGTCTGTCAGGGTGCCTTTTGGAAGACCGAGCTTATCGTTGAATATACCAAGGATGGTTTGATTGACCTCCAAGGATTTCTGCACAAATGGTCTCACGGTGGTAGTCATTTCGCGATCGATGGGTCCAGGGTATTTACGAGAAGGATCCATCAATACGTCGTCTTTCGCGATGTTGAGAAATTCAACGGTGTCTAGTTCACCCGTTGCGTCCACAGCATTGGCTCCTGCGGCTTTGTAACTTGTGAAGTTTAGTTAAGAATAACCAAGATTTAGTGCTGGGAGCTCACCCAAAAGAAGAGCCTTCATTTCCTTGTTCGAACTTGAGTTTCTCCTCGAGAGGTAATTTCATCGTTTCCTCTCCAAGGTTGAACATTCCATCGACTTCTTCTGTGACTTCATGATTCTTCAGGCTTTAGCCCAAATTGAATGAAATCTTGG
>Ga0153976_1000921_pt1 | contig 10213 bp, 6 predicted proteins | sample TSGA060MetaG_FD_104717 | JGI IMG/M metagenome (GOLD analysis project Ga0153976, IMG submission 104717) | Attine ant fungus gardens microbial communities from Georgia, USA - TSGA060 MetaG | ecosystem: Host-associated > Fungi > Mycelium > Unclassified | place: USA: Georgia, Yuchi Wildlife... | reverse complement strand
TGCATCCACCCAATCCAAGTGTTTAGACCGCAATTTTTGCCTTGCAGTTCTATGTGCATATCCATCCTGCACCATCAAGCATTACAACAAGCAGCAATTCGTACTCACCGAGCTTGACGCCTTCGTCGATGTCTTTTTTGCGATGAGTGACCGTATGCTGGTCTGCCTCATACACCAAACACTGACCAACACATTCATGTGCACGTGGTACCTCCCAAATTAGACAACACCCCTGTGCTTTGCACATAATAGTCTAGCTCAGGTCTTGCTGTCGCTTGAAAATTTAAATCATGCACCCAATTCTGCTCTCTGTTTTGCGTCAGATATGGTTCTAGTTCAAGTCTAGCTATCTCGTGTCCGCTTGAATCGTATACCCAATTCTGCTCCATGTTCACTGCATCACTGGCCGCAGATATGGTCTAACCTCCTCTTGTTCGCTTCAAATCATCTCTCTGTTCTTTACGTCAAACATGGTTCTAGCTATCTCGTGTTCGCTTGAAGTCATCTACCCAACCCTGCTCCACCTCTCCCTTCGGAATGACAACAAAGGTCAAGCACCCATCTTTCAACTCTAGCCCATCTTCAGGCTCCCCTTCTTTTGCCTTCGCAGCATTGCAAACATCTCTTAATGTCATCTTCTTGCCCACTTTAAGCAGTCGCTTTCTTCGCGTCATTGCGTAAACAACTAAGGTGTTTGCAGTATACTCCCCGGCTGTATCCCAAATCGGTGGAGGTGCCCCTGGCGGAAACATTTGGTGTATGTGAGCGGAAAAGGTGGTATCCTCGACAAATCGTGCAATGACGTCCGACGTCGCATATTGCGGGTATAAGAAGAACACGGGAATTATCAACGTCGCTCGTTCTGGATCTTCTGGGTCAAAATGCGGCTCATACGGGTTTTCTGACGACCCTTTGGGGTTATAGACAGCGAACAGATTTCGTTCCTGAAGCATGATCAGACGAGCGACGGCGAACCAAGATAGAATGCACCTTGAATGCGTTTCGCAAGAGTGTCTTCTCCCTTTGTTCTTTGAGTATTCGTTCCTTCTTTTCACTGTCTTGGCGGCTCTTCTCCGCCTTCACTTTTAAGGCACGATCGCGGACTGACCGGACCCCCTCATTGTCTGGGTCGTACATCAGACATCTGTCACAGCAATCGAGGGACTCTTCAGGGCGGTCTAGCGCCAATAACGCCACAGCGGAGCGGTAATATGCCTTTGAGGACTTGATATTTAGGTTGAGGGCATTTGAGCAGTCTCGGAGGACGTAGCCATAGTTTTCTTCAAATTGGTCAGGACCCAAAATATCAAAACGGTAAAGCAGTTTCTCACTTAGCTCGAGGTTGCAAGCGGCACGATTGCATAAGAGACCTTCATGCAGTACGGGATCAGAGGGCTTGGCATCAATTCCTTGTGTGTAAAAGCTGAGCGCTTCTCGATAGCGTTTTCCCTTGAAGTAGTCATTTCCTTGTTCTTTGAAATTCTGAGCGATCTCTTGAAGAAACTTGATTCACCTGGACGTTCTGGCAGAGAAATCAAGGTTCTCACCCACCATCTGGCGTCCCCTCGAAGGCGAGGCTCTGTAGGGCTTGAATTACGGGATCATCGGATTCTTCGGATGGAAGAGATTTCATAAAGAGCGGGGTACTTTCCAGAGCAGCTATCTTCTCTTCGAAAGAGGACTCCGCAACCTGTGGAAATATTGCCGCCATTTTGGTTTTTGTTGGCGTGAGTTCAAGTCTTGGTGTTGAACGTAGAGTCCCAAAGATGAATGTAAAGTAGTTGATGTATGATACAATGATGATGACTTGAAGCCCAGAAAGGATATCTAATCTAGGAGTCAGGTTGCGTTCTCATGGCACTGCTGGCAGTGAACAAAGCATGGCAGTGACCAAAGTACGAGGGTTGGCGGCTGCACTAAACGCAACAGGACGATTCAAGTACAAGGTAAGACAGAAAATTCGAGTTTTGTGGAGTCTTTCATATCATCTTCGTTCAGAGTCCAGATGCAGCGGTAGACTTCCTGGTTGTGGGAGGAGGTCTGTCACGGTATTGTGCAATTCGTTGGGATTGCAACTAATCTACTACTAGGTGTCGTGGGTTTGGCAGTCGCTCAGCGACTATCCGACCGTTTCCCGACCAAGTCAACATACCTAGTTGAGCGGCATCCACATGCTGGAGAAGAGACGAGGTGAGCAAAACGCGCAGTATCTTATTCCTCCCCACGCTGACCACCAGTGGATAGTTCTCGCAACTCAGAAGTCATACATGCTGGTGAGCCCCTCACCTTGCGAAACACCACCGTGCTCCTTCTGTGTCATGACGCCATTGTCCTCCAGGCCTGTACTATCCGCCAGACTCACTCAAGACGCAACTATGTTTGCGAGGCAGGCACCTTATGTACGAGCGCTGCAATAGACTCAATATCCCCTACCGAAAGACTGGCAAACTCGTAGTAGCCCACGAGCACCAGCGCGCATACGTCGAGAGCCTCTTCCAAAAGGCCAGACAACTACCATGGCCCAAGCACTCGCCGCTTTATCGCGCTGAAGAACAAGTCCTTCCTGTCTCGCTTATCAGCGGTGCGCAGGCACGCGAGCTTGAGCCAGACCTCTCACCAGACATAGCTGCTGCGTTATGGAGTCCAGAGACAGGCATCGTCGACTCCCATTCTTTCATGGAGAGCCTGGAGAAGGACATATCAGAATCGGAAGGAGGCGAGCTAGTGTTTTCCACTCGAGTCGTTCGTGTGGACCCGTACAAGTCCGAAGAATCTTCCGGGTCCAGCTTAGAAGAGGGTTGGGTTGTTCAGACTGTCACTGAGAATGCGGAGCAAGGGGATGCCCTGCTCGCCCGCACACTTATCAACGCGTCAGGCCTCTCCGCCAATCTCATTCTCAATTCTCTGCTACCCGAGGCATCACGGATACCCATATTCTACGGTCGGGGCTCATACGCTGCTTACAGCGGACCTGGCATATCTCACATTAGTCGGCTCATATATCCTTGCCCCGACACTGGGCCCAACAAGCACGCCTTCCAATCGCTCGGAACACATTTGACCCTCGATTTACAGGGAAAAGTGCGATTTGGACCAGACTTGGAGTGGATATCACCGCCCTCTGACGCAGAAACACATGATTACAACGAGGAGAACGTCGATTTTTGGCGGAAGCACCTCATACCCAGCGATTCTAGGCTGGAAGAGATGTATAGAGCTGTCACTGAATATTTGCCAGGAGTATCATTTGAAGGATTCAGACCAGACTATGTCGGGGTCCGTCCCAAGATGGAACGGTTCGGCTTCCATGACTTTTTTGTTCGGAAGGACTATGCGGATAGAAGCAGGAAAGGACTCATGGTCAGCTTAATGGGCATTGAGAGCCCCGGTCTGACATCCAGCCTTGCTATCGCTGAGCACGTCGTAGAGGATATAATTGGGCCAGAAAACATCTCAGGTAGTGATGCATAGACCATAGTCACTTGGCTCCCTAGAATGATTGAATCTACGGATGTGCATCGCCCCGTGCCATAACCTTCGGCTCCCAAGCATTGATCTTTGGGTTCACTGTGTTATACGGCCGATAGGCACCCCTGGTACCCGTCAGGTTCTCTACCCAGGGCTATCCTACAGTCAGGCTTGGAAGAAATGGTGCACACGATAGCTACTTACTGCTTTCCATGGCGGAGACATGTTCTTCATGACAACGTCCTCTGTGGGCGGAGGTTGCCGGATGTGGGATAACCACGAATGCCATTCGGCTGGAATTTGGGTGGCGTTGTTGTAGTGCTATAAAACAGTCAATTCTTTCCCGAGTGCAGACGAAAGAACATACTTGGGCAAAGTCTACCCATCTATGACGCCCTAAGAAACCATTGTATCAGAAATCATACTGGACGTATGAAAACACTACACACCTGGAAGTTCATCGTCTGGGTTCAGATTTTCGTAGTACTTGTTACCGAACCTGTCCGAAAGATCAAAGTCTGCCAAAATTTGTGTGCAGCAAGTACATACTGGTCGGTTCCGACGAGTGTTCCAGCCTTTGCGTCTCCAATATACTGCATTTGATGCCACCATTGTCTGATCCCTGTCCTACGGATATTCCGCACGTAACGAATGAAGGACACCATGTCGGTGAACTAATGAGAAGGTCTATTTGGTTATGCTTGGTTGCAAACGGTTTCTAACGCTGTATTACGTAAAAACATCTTTCAAAATGCGACATGACATCCATAAGTACATTACATTATAGGTTCTTCCGCTTCCTCATGCGTGCGTTTCCTTTCACCACTGTCTGCACCGCACCGCTGATCCCGCGTATTATTATTTAGAATTCGAATCTCATCTTTTTTTTTTTTGACTCGGTCGCAGAAACGCAGTAATTACTTAGTAGTGCTGTGAGCTCGAACAATTGCACTTCGGGTATGCAACACTACTACTGGGGCTTTGTCGAGAACTGCGATCGAGTCCAAGGAAGAGGTTCGCAGCTGTTCACAACACTGTACTTTTACTGATGTCCACAACGCGCTATTACAGTAATTGAATATTCGTATCACCTGATTCGGCGCTGCTGGCGCTATACGAGTAACATGTTATCTGATATAACTGACGTAGACCGTTTCGACGGCATAATCGCGCGACAACGTACATGTGTCTATCTCGCTGTAAAGTGCGAAATGGGAGTCGTGAAGGGACCTTATGGAGAAGGATCTAATGTCACGGTTCGTTGCTAATAGCGCGATGGCGATGATATAGCATCGATATCATCTGGCGGATCTTGAAGCTTGAAGCTTGATCCTCTTACCGGACATTTTCATACTAGGCAGGCATCATATCTCCAAGTCGGTTTGTTTTCTCAGTCCTTGGCAATCTTAAATCATGCGATCTCTGGTCCCTGAGTCTACCCAGATGCCAGTTGGTGCTCTTGCTCTTCCAAGTAGCAGCAGGATGCGGACTCATTATTCAGGGTTTTATTATCCTGCCGTCATTCTAGGCCTCCCTCAGCCTTTGAAGTAGAGGCTGAGTTCTAAACCTCTTCATTCCTACACCCTTTTCCGCCCACACGATCTTCGAACACACACGACGTACATGTCAATATTTCAGCGTGTGGAGTTCCCCCCTTGCTTCTATGTAGGCGAGCTCTCCTCATACATGGCATAACTTGGTCTTCGCATTCCTGGGAGGGTATCGCTCGGCTATTAGTAAGAGAAGGTCAGGGTTCTGTGTTATAGCGCCGAATCTCCTTGGGCATGCAGGGAGGCGGGGCAGCGATTATCATATGTCCACCCTCGCCGAAGACCTCCAACTGTATCTCGTCATAAACACGTACGACGTGATTATAGGGTTTTCTCTTGGAGGCACGCTCTTGCCAAAGAGAAAGAAACCACTGTCATACTCGTCGACCCTCCCCTCGAGGTTCCAAAGAGGCCCGAAAAAGAAAGAAATATGATTGTGGAGGAGATAATGCGTGTCAAAACCGTTGATGAGCTCATGACTGACAACCGTGCTTGGTCGCGAGTTGACTGTGCTATAAAAATGCTGGGACCCTCCATGTGCGATCGAACCATTGTGGAGAGTATATTCTAGGTAAAATTTCAGGTGCGAAAATTGCAAACGTTGTTGACATGTTCTTCCTTCGTGACCAGCATAACAAGCCGTGGTCTTTCAGCGACCTGTTCAAAAAGATCCCCTCTAACGTGAATATCACCGTACTGGTAGCAGATCCGAAACTCAGCGATGTTTGTCATTTGGACCACATCCCTTGTGACATGGAGAGACTGAATGCCAAAGTTGTTACAGGAGTCGGTTACTGCATTCCGATCGAACGACCGGGCGCCATCATGGATGCAATTCCTCTGCCAACTTAGAGTCGTACGAAGAAGTGGCCGTTTATATTCCCTCCAGACTACCTTATACCAGAAAACCTGTTCCACAATGCTGTTCAGGTCAAGACACCATTACACAAATCATTTGTTCCCAACTGATGCACGTTAGGACTCTAGAAACACTATTGTACCTGCATCACACTGCAATCACAGTGTATCTGATAAGTTTTCATTTGTGATAGATCATATACCAGCTCCAACGGGATGGAAATCCAGGAGACCCTGCGCGGACGAGAGACAGTAATCGACCATTGCTACCGTGTCGATTTACAGCTCCATTATCGCCACTCCAACATCGTATTGGTAAGAGCACCGGCGGACAGCTAGAAGCTGAATACACTTTATCTGATTCCGGGCTGCAATCTCAAGAATGCCGCGACCATCGGACCTTTGATCCTCCTACCCGAAATCCATACTAGGCAGACATCATATCCCCAAGTCAGTCTATTTTCTCAATCAATAATCGCTGACAAGGTCCAGAAAGTGTATCATCATTATTGATACATTCAGCTTTCTGCCATGCGGTTTTGTTTTGTTGGAGCAACTTGCGAGTGTTCCGTTTATGTAAAGTAAACCTGGGTGGGCGTGCAATGGCGACTAAGGAGGATATCGAGAAGCTTCTCTTGTGCGATATGAAGCACTAGGAGATGAATCGACGGCCGAAGAAATAAGTCGTAAGAGGTAGCGTCCATGAGATTATGACACAAGACAGGAAGTTGAGTGAAAAGTGAAGAATCGTTGTATTCAACGCACATGACTATGTAGAATCATTGTAGATCGATTTAAGAGCGACGGTGATGGCTTACATAAGAGGAAAATGTGGCCCTACATGTGCATCCCAAAGACCGTCCTGCCAGCGCAAGGTGATGTCAATACTACTGGCACAGGTTGCACAGCAGTAGTGGCAAGCCACCAGACGAGCGCCAAGTTACTCTTCCTTCGATAGCATTCCACCACCATCTTTCTATAGCACTGGAACTGTTTGCACATTCACATTGAAGTATTCATTCGATCTTGCCGGTTCTAAAATCTTGCAAGCTGCATCACATACACGTTTGGATACCCAAACTATCGCTTCACAGAATCACGACTCAAACGGTTTCACAACTTATACAGGTCCCAAATATTTCAGCAGATTTTGATCCTTCGACGTTGTACCTTCAAGTTAATATATCTATCAGACCCGACCAGTGCTTCGTCCACCTTCGCCAATGAGTGAGGATCAATGTCGGTACATCCGTCTAGTATCCCTTCATCGCTAACCGCATACACAGACTTGGGTGATTCCCGATCATCTTGGGATAGGTTACACCAGGTCGCCGTCAAGGGTGCTGAATATGACTCCCGCGAACGCCAGCCACATCCGAAATGCTTGAAAGAGACCCGGGTAGACCTTCTCGATCACATTTATGGATTATTAGACAATGGAGAGAAGAGTCGAATCATTTGGCTGCATGGAACGGCGGGCGTCGGCAAATCTGCGGTTGCGTTCACTGTAGCTGAAAGAATGAAATTTCTGAAAGCGTCAGAAAAGACTAGCGAAAAGCGGCTCGCGGGTTCATTCTTTTTCTCGCGCAAGCACACCAAACGCTGCACAACTGGTTATTTTTTCGCGACGCTTGTCTGCCAGCTCGCAAATAATTTCCCCAGCGTCCGGGAGGACGTGAACAGAGCTATCCGCGACAATCCTGCCCTTTTAGATCCCGACAAATCCCTTCACGACCAGATGGAAGCCCTCTTTCTTCAACCTCTCCTAAAACTTCGTTTCAGACTGCGCGACTATTCGCCTTCGGTGTTTGTGGTCGATGCCCTCGATGAATGCACGTCCAAAACAGAGCTCGCTGATCTCATCTCCCTCCTTGGCCAGGCTCTTTCTAACCCTGATATTCCCGTGATCCACATTCTACTCACGAGTCGCCCGGAAGCACACATTCATGTGGCCATTCGGGAAGCAGGGGTACGCCCACTGGTTTGCGAGATACCAGTGAAAACATCTGGGGAGGGTGTCGCTAAGATCATCTCGCTAGATGGCGCAGATGTTGACAATGACATTTGTATTTTCCTAGAGCAGTCGTTCAGAAAACTACAAGATTGCGATCCCAATTTCCCGCAGCCAACTAGTGGTGAACTTGCGCGACTGGCGAGTCGAGCGGGCAGACGTTTTATCGTGGCGTCTACGATAATGAAGTTTATTGATGATGAATACAATGACCCCCGTGGTCGACTCCAGCTTATGCTCGAGCTAACAAGCGAGTTGGTGCCAGGAACGGAGGTGTACAAGTTATACGACAGTATCCTCTCTACATGTGCCGACCCCAAGCGAGCGTACCTTCACTTATCTGTTGTTGCTGCCCTTGCTGACCCTCTGCCGATTTCGCAAATATCGAAACTTCTTGGCCCTGGCGAGGGCAAGGATGTCGAGATTGTGCTGGTGCAGCTCCGGTCAGTCATGGACATTCCTGCCGACAGCAATCTTCCTGTGAACATCTACCACTCGTCGATTCGTGACTATGTTTCCGACCCCTCAAACTGCGGCCTCCCCGAAGTACAACACATCACGTCACCTCACTCCCTACTCGCTCGTTCCTCTTTGCGTTTGATGATTCTAGACCTCTCCGGGCGAGCAAACACGACACTCTTGGACGCACTCTTAAAACTGAAGGGGCAGAGCCAAGCTATGGAATCCGATAATCCCGCGAGATTAAAACACACATTATCATTTATTGTCAGGCCGCCGGAGCCACTGCAAGTCATCATATATCTCCTATGGCTTCGGGGAGGTCGCGGTTCGGGTTTGCAGCATTGGTTGGGGAACCTGGACGGGCATTCCTGGCTGCAGACTCCACCAGGGAAGGATTGGCTGCAGACCCTAGGTGGGCAAGAGTGGCTGCAGACCCGGGGTGGGAAAGAGTGGCTGCAGACCCGGGGTGGGAATGAGTGGCTGCAGACCCAGGGTGGGCAGGAGTGGCTGCAGATCCGGAGTGGGCAGGAGTGGCTGAAGACCGGGGATGGGCAAGACTGGCTGCAGGCCCAGGGTGGGCAGAGGTGGCTGCCGACCCCAGGAGGACAAGAGTGGCTGCGGACCCAGGATGGACAAGAGTGGCTGCGGACCCAGGGTGGGAAAGAGTGGCTGCAGACCCAGGATGGGCAGGAGTGGCTGACGACCCAGGATGGGCAGGACTGGCTGAAGACCGGGGATGGGCAAGACTGGCTGAAGACCGGGGATGGGCAAGACTGGCTGAAGACCGGGGATGGGCAAGACTGGCTGCAGGTCCAGGGTAGGCAGAGGTGGCTGCGGACTCTGCGTGGGAAGGAGTGGCTGCGGACTCTGCGTGGGCAGGAGTGGCTGCGGACCCGGGATGGGCAGGAGTGGCCGCGGACCCGGGATATACTGGAGTGGCTATGGACCCGGGATGGGCGAGAGTGGCAGCTGCGGACCCAGGATGGACGAGAGTGGCTGCGGACCCATGATGGGGGAGAGTGGCTGCCGACCCATGATGGGCGAGAGTGGCTGAAGACCCATTATGGGCGAGAGTGGCTGAAGACCCATGATGGGCGAGAGTGGCTGAAGACCCATGATGGGCGAGAGTTGCTGCAGACCCAGGATGGGCAAAAGTGGCTGAAGAGGGACGGGCGAGAGTGGCTGAAGACCCATGATGGGCGAGAGTGGCTGAAGACCCGGGATGGGCGAGAGTGGCTGAAGACCCAGGATGGGCGGGAGTGGCTGAAGACCCAGGACGGGGAAGAGTGGCTGCTGACCCGGGATGGGCGAGAGTGGCTGAAGACCCGGGATGAGCGTGAGTGGCTGAAGACCCAGGGGGAAGGGTGGCTGCTGACCCAGGATGGGCGAGAGTGGCTGCTGATCCGGGATGGGCGAAAGTGGCTGAACACCTGGGATGGGCGAGAGTGGCTGAAGACCCATGATGGGCGAGAGTGGCTGAAGACCCATGATGGGCGAGAGTGGCTGAAGACCCATGATGGGCGAAAGTGGCTGCCAACCCAGGATGGGCACGACTGGCTGCGGACCCAGGGTGGGCACGACTGGCTGAAGACCCAGGATGGGCGAGAGTGGCTGAAGACCCAGGATGGGCGGGAGTGGCTGAAGACCCAGGACGGGGAAGAGTGGCTGCTGACCCGGGATGGACGAGAGTGGCTGAAGACCCGGGATGGGCGTGAGTGGCTGCTGATCCGGGATGGGCAAAAGTGGCTGAACACCTGGGATGGGCGAGAGTGGCTGAACACCCGGGATGGGCGAAAGTGGCTGAACACCTGGGATGGGCGAGAGTGGCTGAACGCCTGGGATGGGCAAGAGTGGCTGGAGACCC
>Ga0153976_1000919_pt1 | contig 10227 bp, 9 predicted proteins | sample TSGA060MetaG_FD_104717 | JGI IMG/M metagenome (GOLD analysis project Ga0153976, IMG submission 104717) | Attine ant fungus gardens microbial communities from Georgia, USA - TSGA060 MetaG | ecosystem: Host-associated > Fungi > Mycelium > Unclassified | place: USA: Georgia, Yuchi Wildlife... | reverse complement strand
GTCAAGACGATTAAGCCGATCTTGGAGTTTGGGGAGGAGGAGGAGAGCGTTGAGTTGGGGTATAATGTGGGATCGCGGCCGAATGGCACGGATGTGGCTAAATGGCCAAGCGACCTGATGACATAAGTTGTAGTCTAGTTTGTCAATGTCAATGACTGTTCTCTCCAGATAATCTCTTTTCTTGAGCTAATTGGAATGTCTGAAGTATCATCTTACTTTTACAGTCCACATTCAAATCTCAGCCAGTTTTCTTGACGGTCACAGAATCAATTTGACTTTCACTGAAGTCGATTGACTGGCAGTTATGTTACCTCCACGACATATGCAATACAATTTTCTCGGCATATTTCTACTGATCAAGGACGAAAAGTATACAGGAATAGACTCCCTTATGCTACTTTGAACACCTTCAATGAAATGATGCACACTGCAGATTCGGTCAATTCATCTTAGCGGACATTCCGTGAGATTGTGTGAGCCCTCATCAAGGTTGAACGAAACGACCCGCCATTGAAATTGTGATAGATTAATTTTGTCGATATTGTAAAAACAAAAATATTATTTTCTGTTCATAGTACAAAACGCGTCACCTAGGGGTGTTTTAAAATGAGGCTGAGAGAACCTGGGCTAATGTGGCACTAGATAAACAACTTCAGCATCATCTGGCTTTTGAAAAAACAAAACATCACTCACAATTCAGTAAATCTAGTATGACATGTATTTTCTTTGCGCGCTTCAAATCGCAGCCCTCACTTCCTGACAACAAGGGATTAATCTGCCTCTCGTAGTAACGCACATAATCTATAGAATATGACGAGGAAATCGAGCTTAGAGATGTATCGATAGGAATTTCACTTGCTATTTTAAGCGTGCGTTCAAGGTGAATAGCCGGCAAAGAAACCGCAAAACTCACCAAAAACGCCGATAGTCAAACTTAGGTTCAGTTCAGCATTCAAACTGAACCCACGAGGAACGAAGTCATTGAAGGCAGCATTGGTCGAAAACCATGATCCAGTCCACTATAAGTCACCGATTACCAACGTTTTTGAATCCGACAGACGGCATTACATACGAAATACCGCACTTGAGTACCATCTGACGTCTGCATTCCTACTACGATAAACCCACGTCCTAAGCAGAACGGAACCGTACTATCCAGGATCCCACTCATGAGCTCTCCGGAAGGCGCTATTGTAAGATTGAATACAAGCTGACTGTCTTCAGTCGTGATCTGGTCCGAGGACGATTGGCTTGAGTTTTGCCCTACCCAGAACCGGTTGTTGTCTGTCGATCGTGAGTATTTGTAGAGGGATAAGAATGGAGGGAGCTCACAAGGCTGGTATCGTCCATTAGTATAATTGAATTCATCTGAAAATGCCAGGACATAGTCGACATCGTTCATACCAGTGAGGGCATATGCGCTTGAAGGTGTCGACTGATCCACAAAAATGGAATATGACCTTTTCGGGCATCTTGTACACTTCAAAGGGACGCATATACCCATGTATTACTCACCCTGTGGAAGGCATAGTACCCGGCACAGTGAGAGGGAATTGTCCCGTAGAATTGATCAAATGGTTTGTCAAAATCAACTGATTTCGACCATGATTGCGGTAAAAAGCGATAGCTGGATATACAACGAAAAGCATGAGAATGGCAATCAGCATAGTTACAAGTGTCGCAATATTGACAAAGCCTCTCGAATCGAGATATCTACTGCCTTGTGTCCTTGTTATGTGGCGATGAGATTGCTGTGGGGAGCCGTATATGATATCCTCGTCATCAAAGAAGTAGTTGTCATCGACCTCTGAATGGTAAGCATATGCGACAAAACCCCGCTCAGTCTGGAAAGAAGGAGGATATTTTGAGTCGCTGGAGATAGTGAAGATAGATTCACCCGACGCTGAGCCTAGTGAAGCACGTAAAATATGAGGTGAGAATTCTACATGACGGCAGAGGATTATGGACGCCCGAGACGACGAAGTGTTGAGCCCAGGCGGAGGGGGATAGGTACGAGACTCTCCAGATGTAACTCGGGATGATGGTGTGGTCATGACCACTTGAGTTGATAGCCAGAACAAGAATATATAAATCACAAAGTCACATCTCCCCTTCAGTCACAAATTTCAGGTCCAAGATAGACATCAGGACCAGCACCAAGCTACACCCCAAAGTAGACATTCACTGGCCCGCAAAGTCCAACAGTTCAACAGCATCCAGAGCACTTCACATGGCTCCATGATAGAGTTCGTAATTTTTGTTTGTAGGCATCTTGGAAAGTTAATATAGCATTTTGCTTGTTCCCACGCTATGGTATTCATTGATGATTTCAAGTTTTTGATGTTCAAAAAAAGTTTGACAGTCTGGACATACCACCTTGTTGCAGGGAAAGATGGTAAATTAGTGACAAGGAGTGAACATGAACGGACGCCCATCACACCCTTTAGACAGTTTCTCATGAGCGCTTGATTCAAACATCTACACAGCATGAATGATAAACAACTCGCTCAAGTGCTCGCACTACCATCGGATGCTGGACCTCCCTATGCGTCGACTGAAGAAGGCTTAGGGGAGTTGAACATGCTCTTGAGCGCACAGGAGACCGTATTGACTCGTGGAAGAGGGCATGGTGTTCAACAATCAGCTCAGGTGCAAAAAAGCTTGGACTCGTCGACGCTTCTACTAGGTTGTTTCTGCACACCTCTCTAGGAGGCCAGGGGGACAGTGAGGGTGTCAAGAAAAGTCAAATCAGGAGAGGGATTCAGGTCTTGATCCAAATCTCAATGCTGGGCTCATAGTAGTAAGAGCAGGGAACCCGAGTATGTCTCAATTTGTTCCAAAGTCAAGAGCCAATCGAGTGTAGAATGCAAGCCACGCGGTCCTTTTTGGGTCAGCGTCACGTCAGCGTCACGACTAGTACTTCATGCGACTGACCTGTGAGATTCTCGTATCACAATTATCATCGCTGCCTTCATCGGCCTTGATGAACACAGATTTTTCCACGAGCCTGTGGTCTTCTCCTCGTTTGTGAGTTCACAATCGCAAAAATTGAACACATCATCGTTCTGGAAAACAAGGACCATGACAAGCTTAATGAGGTTTGCAATGTTGAGATCGTCCTGCTCGAATTACACATTCAAGAGGCCAGAAGAAGAGGACGAAAGTCAGAGACGCTGCGGATAGGGGCATTACTATGAACCAGACGCCTGGACACCTCGTTGCAAGGAATTTCTACTCAAGTTGGACATCAGCTCTCAACACTTGCGTTTTCGCCAATATATGGTCAATGAAAGGGCGTATTGCGCGACAGATCGTTGGGATGTGGAAACATGGGCTGTACTGAATGCGTCAGCTATGCAGATCGTGCTGCCGATGATTGTCAAGCATTATAGAATTATCATGGAGAAAGAGGCTGTCGAATGGAATAGGAAGAGTTTAGGCCAGCCATTCAGGCAGGATATTGGCATCATTTATGAGACTGTTGAATCGTTGAACAAGGCTACTTTGGTGAAAATCAGGGCCACTCTACCCACGAGTGAAGTCACGTCGGGTTCAAGATGGTCACACAGTGCCCCTATCACCATGATTATAACTAAACCCGGGTACATCACGGAGAAATATTGGAAGAGCTGGTTAGCTTGCTGTTGAAGGCTACAAGACCTTACCTGAATTGCGCTCCAGGCACAATTTAATTCTGGCAAGCAGTGTGGGACACGTTCTGCTTTTTATCACCGGAAATCCATGTCCAAAGCAAGATTATTGACATGGTTGCAGATAAATGACATGACATTTCTGAAATGATTGAGCAGGAAATCTCAGCGAATGTGGATGGGTCCAGAGCAGCCTGTGAGATCAAGAGCGCTGAACCTCGGTTAGGCCTTCGGACGCATTGCGGATCTCGAAGGTTCATTCAATGAGACAGCTCCCTCTAAAGGGCAAATGCTCATTTACGCGTCCACATATTGACAATGTCCCGCCTCTTTGACAATGAATCCCCCTCGCCTCTTTAATGATACATCGGCGATAGTCTCCAATGTGGCATGACTGTCAATACAAGAGTCAAGAAAGCTGAATCAATCGTTTCCAAGGCAGATTAATAGGCTTGCCAACTGTAGCACATAAAAACTGGGGGAGGGGCGTGTTCGGATTCATTATCGGAGGAAGGATAACAACTTCCAATGAGTATGAGTAAGGGTACGCCAGATCACCAACTCAGCAAAACGTGGCTCTAAGATCCTCTCTAAAGTGCAATGAGTTTTGCTCCAGATGACAGCCTGGCAAGCTAGGTTATATCGACAGTTGATTCCTCTGCAAGAGACCTGGGATCATCGTAGATAAGAGAATGCGCATGACTTCTATCAAGTTGGTCAATGTCGAATGAGAAATGCTATGATCGAGAATACCACATATATGCCAGTGCCTTCCAGAAGATTAGACTGAGGAAATCATCAGAACTGTTTCAATGACAGCTATCGAAAATGCGACAACTATAGGCCGCATGGAAAAATGCGTCGGCTAGTGGAGATGAGACGTGTCTACTCTTAAAGCTAGCGTGTCACGGGTTTGCCGCCTGATCATGTATGAAAGCCAAAGATAGTATTTGATTCCTGTTCCAGGGATGAAGCTGCACTAGAAGCAAAATTAATAGAAATCATGATGAGCATCAAGTTGTGCAAACGTGCACGCGTCTTCCAGCGTTTGTTTCACTGAGCATGGTTGAATTGCGTCTGTGATCAACCTGCAGCGAACTCCTGTCAAAGTACAATCAGAAAGTAACTTACTAGAAGTTTCGATACAGGATCCTCATTCAAAGGTTCTGATTAGTTTAGAACACCGTATTCGGAAGAATTGGAGAGGTAGTCACTGACAGACTGATTTTCGTAAGTGCAGATAATGGAAGTCAGTAATGATTTCGACTTCCGCGAAGTCACCCCCGAGCAATCGGTGAGAGTCAAAACTGAATCTGAAGCCGATACGTGTAGGCTTGCGATAGAAGAGATTACCTTTGATGAGAATAACAAATGGAGCTTGCGTTCGAAGATTCAGGAAAGCATAGGTGTTTGGGCTAATAGGTTTCTCACGATGTGCAGATGCCACCCGATCGGTTGGTGCTTCTGATGCATAAACGCAGCTACGGATTGAAGAAATTTCCTCGTGGCTTGGTCACGGTGGCCTTTGCCGGGTGTTTGATGAGTAGACTAAATAATCACCCACTACACGAGGTATGAGTAGGACTGGATTGAAAATGGTGAATGTGATGATATGTTGAGGAGATTACACTGACAGTGAATAATTTTTTCAATGGTCATTGTACAAAGTTCAGTGAGCAATGAAAGTGAGCAAGTCAATGCTCACATTCCTACACCAACATGAATTCGTGAACTCCCGGGATGACTAATCACCGATCGAAGTTCCTGATTGGACAGCAACACTGCCATGCTTCCGGCGAAGAGGGTTATTGTAATGAGCACCCCAAAATCTTGCCATGCCAATACTTGGAAGATGAAGGCCACGAGAATCCCCCAAAAAAGGCGCTGATTTTCCTCATACCTGATTAAAGATATGGCTTGCCTATTCATCCAGGCTGTAAGTTGGGTGAATAATATCTCCTGAGTTACATGTGATCTCAACCAGATCTTGTTCCTTTCAAAAACAAGATCAAGATCCATTTCGACGCGTGAGATTTTCAGCCAGTGATGCAAAGGCTGTATAAGTTTCAGCCCATCTAGGGTTCAGTTCCTCACTCGTTCCAGTCCTTCAAATTGTTTTCAAATTATCCTTGTTATCCACAGTCCAGGACAGAACGCTATACACACCATGACTCGCGCCTCCACAGCCACTCCCATTGTCCCTCAGCCCCCCAAAACAACGGTTCCTTCATATCTTGTCGCCTTTCCTAGTTTTTCCCACTCTCTCCACTCGTTGACGTCTGCTACGAACGTGGGACAGATACACTTGCATGCTTCATCATTTTCTCGGCATCCTCAATACAGTGAAGCCAAGGTACACGCTTGCATTCTCAGTATATAACAACAATACTTACAATCCCGACCACCAGCTCAAAGCTGCTCTCGACAGGAACCTTGCTGTTGCTCAGCAAACGCAGGAGGAGGAACGGCAGAAACGCCTGGTAGAGATGGAAAATGCTGCCAGACTGAGGATACTCGAAGCACAGGAGGGACAGGTGCGCCTCGGGCCTTTTTCTGAATATGACAACCTGGTAATCGTAATTGTCATCCGCTTCAGGACGATTCTGAACCTTCATCTCCTCTCACTATAAGAACTCGAGTGAGTTGAAATCCTGACATCAACGTGTGACTGCTTACCAATTTCGTTACAGAGAACGAACTGAAAAACCTTGACTCGCTGGCCCATCCGACATTGCTGGTGTGGCTAACATCTAGGTCCTTCACATTTCTATCGCATCTAATGGCTTCACTTTTGTGTTGTCTTGTTCTGTAACCCGAACTGTATCATCACATCTTAAGACTCTATTCCAGTCCTGTATCCTTTCTCAATTTATCCTATGTAATATCCTACTTTTCTGGAGTTTGTCTCATAAATAAGACGAAACAAAACGAGACCCCTATTCAAATTTTAGCTTTACTAACATGTGACTATTTTTTCATCCAATTTTCACATGGCTTCAACCTCTACTAATTTTGAAGTGTTTACTATAGCAACATCTGAATTATATTTGCTATGCTCACTATTGACTCACAGACTGTTGAATATTTGACATCAATAAATAGCTAAGTGATTGCTAGTTTTGTAAACAGAAAATTCTCAGTCTTCTTCAGCTGTTATTATTGTCTTTTATTGTACTTACTGTAACAGTTCAAAAAGTCTCTTTCCTTTCTTAAACTTCTGAGGTAAAATGCCTTGTATTATCTTTCTTCTTCTGAACATCATAAGAAAGGGTCACTTTCCCACTCTTTGTTAAGACTTCAATTAAAGCCTTATAATTAGGCTGATCTTAGCTTTGCCTTCTATCCTAGTGGCCTTTGCTCAAGGCTCTCAGTTAGAGATTTTAACCAGGTTATAGAGATTAGGTGTTCTTTGTGAACAATTTTGCAAGAGGTAAGAGCAGGAATGATATTTCTTTGCTAGAGAAGACAAAAAGATTAAACCTAAGTCTAATCCTAATCTGCCACTTGTCTTTATAACTGTTAAGTTCTGAGTCAGGTCCTAAGTCAGAGGGAAGTAGAGTACTACAAGAATAGTCCATATTCAAATAGAAAAACCTTGTCTGTCAGAGTCAGCTTTAATATGTCCATAAAAGTCTAAATGTCTATTTTCTTATTAAACCAGATCTCCATCTCTTTCTGCTTTGTATACCAATCTTTCTCTTCTTCTTCCTCTTATTCCTGTCCATACAAATGCTCATGCTCCTCTTTTTTTTATAAACCCATTCAAGGAAGGAAAACTCACTTACTATTTCCTTCTCCTCAGTCTTAGCTTCTCTAGCATCTAGAATCACAAGGTCAGTAAATATATTAAGTGATTCTAAATCTATAACACTCTTCACTCTTGATCACTCTTCACTTCCATGACAAAGGGAGTCCTCTTATGTACTATATAAAACAGTAGTCTACAGTGTATATTCCCTACACTTAAGTCTATTGACTTTCTCTTATGAACTCTTTTTCATTTTCACATCTCCTAACTTCTTCAAAGACAAGTAACTTGGGTTGAGAATAATCTTTAGGACTTCTGTCCACCTAGATCATCTTTATCATATACCTGGTAAGCAAACTACTATTTGTCTACTCTGCTATACTCATTATAGGCTTTTTTCTAACAGGTTATAGGCTTCAGTCTATTCTGCTCTCTATTAATACTTGTCATGAGTTGCCTTGACCATGACAAAGAAGCTATAAATAGAATGGACATAGACTGGAGTTGAACTGGTAGCTAATGGACACCCTGTAATTTAAATGAGGACAAATAGTATACTTGTATATATAGTAGACTGCAATTGAGTAAGAACCCTATTGAGTTCTCTTCTAACCCTGAAGAACTGCCTTGAGTTCAACCCTAACTTAAGGTTCTTGAGTCAGTCACTAACAGTACTATAGTGTAATGTTATGGAATTGCATTGGAATTACAATGATTATCAGCCTTGGACTATTAATGAATAGATAGTAAAAGAGATATTGGTGATAAGAGATAAAGTTGACAAAGATGATACAATGGATAATGTGTCAGCATATCAAGAATAGCTTGGAAGAGGTAACTTTGGACTTGATTGGACTAATTACAGACACTGGACTATAAGAGAAACATTAGATAAACCTTGTAGTATTTATGGACCTTAGGAAACTTTAACTCAACTAGTCACTTACTGTCATCTACTAGTACTTAGGATAGTAGTTTCTGTGACATTATTAGATAGGATAAATATAGTCCAGAAAGAAAAGGGAATAGTAAGTTTTCCCTTTCTGTGGTTCATCTAAAATCTACTTTTCTTGGAACTCTACATTCTCTCTTGTCTTTGGACTACCTTATAAAGTGTGACTAAAAGTTTCAATACTCTGACTTTTGATATAACTCTTCTGAAAACCTCAACCAGACCCTTTGTAAAAGGACAAAGAAATATTCAGTGTTAACATAGACTCAAGGTTGAAGTATATATTTACCCTTGTAGTCTAGAGTCTTAACTTGTAGCCTCTGTTGATGATATAGGCTTAACTATCTTACTAATTGAGCTGACTCTGATCTAGAATAGGAGATAACACAACTATACTAGTCCTTAATTGTATGCAAACAAGGCTGTAGGAAGATATCACACAGAAAAAGAGATATTTTGAGAAGATACAAAATAATAATATACAGTGAGCAAAAAAAACTATTTATATACTCAGTACTTTTATGTTGATCATCAAATAACTTGATAAGAAAATCAGTAGAAAATTTAAAAATATTATATAACTAGGTTTAGACTATTGGGTCCAGGTTCCAAGAGGAATCATGTTATTTTGTGGGAAAATGGCCAAACAGTAAGCCAAACAAAATAATATAGCATTTGAATAGTTTTTTTGCTAGCTGTTTGAATATCAGAGATCAACAAAATCATATAACCATATCTCAGACAATATATAAAAAAGAGGTACTAATCTCTCTAACCAATTATATAGCCTCTCTTTAACACTGCTATCTCTGTTATCCTTACCTTTCTTGCTTCTGGCCACTTCTACTCCTCTATCAAGGCCCAAACTAGAGTTAGTACTGGTATAAGAATGTAACTGGGATGACTGAGTTCCATTTCTAGTCTGAGTTAACAAGAAGAACTCAATAGAGTTTCCATTTGATTATCATATACTACTTATATACATTTTGTATTTACTCTTGTTTACAAAGTCCTATATATCTCTTCTAAGTCATTCCTGCTCACATGTTCACTAATTACCTAATTAAAAGAAAATAAAAATAAAAATAAAAATAAATAATAACTTGGCTATTTTGGCTATATCATAACAACTGGTGTTGTTACCAAAATATACTAACAACATTGCCCTGAAGCAGTAGTTTCTTCAAGAGATTGCCCTAGGAAGATTACAAATGTAGTGCATGCTGTCAAACTCCTATCTACTGTTAACAACCAGAATATTATGGTTTGAACAGTCAGAAATACACTCAAAACAACTGAAATGATTATAGTGGCTGAGTAGAAAAAGCTTCTCTTGACCAAAAAACATAGGAGAGCTAGGTTAGAGTTTATAGAAAAACATCTGGAGTAGACAGTGGATAACTGAAAGAAGGTCTAGTGGTCAGATGGGACTAAAATCAATAGATTGGGGTTAGATGGGAGAAATCAGATGTGGATGAATAAGGAAAATAGACAAGACCCTAGGAGGATGAAGTAAACAGTGAAGTTTGGAAGAGGAAACTTGATAATGTAGGGCTGTATGAACTGGAATGGTATTAGATGTGCTACTAGAATTGATGGTAAGATGTATAAGGGTGACTGGAGCAGAGTGGACTCCAGGAGAAACCTCAATATATAAATAGACTCCAGGATGCATTTACAACTCATCTCCAGGAAAAACCTCAGAGAATAGGATGAGACTCCTGGAGGGTAATCTACACTATATATACAACTCCTGTTACCAAGGAACAGTGAATGTTCTTAGTGGTCACCCTAGGTGGATGTTCAGGAAGAACTCGATGGAGTTCTCGTTGGATTGCAGCCCTACTTATACTATTACTACAGTGGCTGTACCCTAG
>Ga0153976_1000918_pt1 | contig 10228 bp, 8 predicted proteins | sample TSGA060MetaG_FD_104717 | JGI IMG/M metagenome (GOLD analysis project Ga0153976, IMG submission 104717) | Attine ant fungus gardens microbial communities from Georgia, USA - TSGA060 MetaG | ecosystem: Host-associated > Fungi > Mycelium > Unclassified | place: USA: Georgia, Yuchi Wildlife... | reverse complement strand
TTTTAGAGTGAAGCGAAACTTGACCTCCACAAATTTGGTGAGAGAGAGAGACTAACTGTAATGCTAATTAGTGCATGCAATCTCCTTGTATGCCTGTAAAGCCACAGCAAGCAAGCACGTTCGGTACCCATGGAGCGTATCCTCTCGTCAATAGGATTCTCGACATTCCAAGCTAATCTATCATCGACGGCACCGCTGCGCTTTATAGAGGAACAGAATACGCTGCTCGCGATGGTCGAATCAAAGCTGCCAACCGTGATTTTGACTCCAAAAGCCGGACGGGCTTTCATGCCAAATCAGTTCACTATGCGTCCATAAATTGGTCTACAGGCTCTCTCAAGCTTCGGCGTGGCTTCCAAGTCAAAAGACATCGAAATCAGAGGAGGTGCAGAGGAAAACGTGTCAATGTTTGTGGAGTGGCATGTCAGACTCAGTTAGAGCTCATACGGTAAATCGCGGCGTTTTATGAGCATCACTGCGAAACAAAGCATCATCATAAAGTCTGGCGTAAGTAAATCCATTCGTTCTACGGCATGGAATGGACACACGCACTATCAAGTGTTATCCAGCTCGAGGCCATAGATTCGTCTACCTCCCAGAATACATTCTACGCGATCAACAACCAGACATGTAACATGACACCGACGGTGGCAGTGGCAGCACGTCAGAACTGGAGGGTGACCTTGTGGTGATTGCCCAGTTGCTAGAGATTAGTTCAGCCTAGCATTGCCAATGCAAACAGGAAAATAAGTACGAAGCCGGATGGGGCAAGGAGTACCATGAAGATGGAGAAAGGAAAACGAAGTGAATGACATATGCCGTTGCCTGTGACGAAGAAAACCTTGGGAAAGCGTTTTCGACTGATCGTGAGGGTAGCAGAGGAGGGCTAAGCGTAAACAATCGCCTGCTGTAAAAGGACGGAAGAAGACAAGTTTGCCTCACCGCGCTGTTGAAATTGTCGCATCCGTGTACCGTACTAATATCACCCTCCTGCAGAGCGCCCCATATCCATACTCGCGTCCTCAGCTGCTCTGCATCAGTCAACGCCACCAGTGATCCCGCCTGGCAAGCTCGCCCTTCGTGTGCCTCGAAATCCAAAGACACAACAACATGGCCTACCGGACTTCTCTGATAATCATTTCCTCGCTGGAGATGACGAGACAAGCATGCCCAAAGTAAGCGGATGGGAAAGCTGTAATGAGGAATTAGCCGTTGGAGAAGCATGAGCGAGTAAAGATAACAATACCAGAACTCAACGATAACCTATATTTGGTACGGTAACCATCACTCGAATATTGATCCCATAGAATATAATCCTCCCGAGGTTATTGATGCATCTAAACTAGCCATCGAACGCTTCTAAGTGGCTATAACTTGGACCACTGTTTGAGCTACAGATTCGTCCACTCACCAGGACACCTCGTTTGAAGACAATCGTCATGCTGGAAGATGTTGAGTTTATTACAAGACGGAATGGGGAGATAGAGCGTGATGTGCCATTCTCCCTTAGACTGGAAAGGTACAACGAATTGGCGCCTGGGCGCTCGTAGAAGATGTCCTTGTTGCTTGAAAACTTGATGGACCATGGTTGAATGTTTGAATCAAGGTCGAATGCTACGGAGAATCTTCTTCGCGGACTTTCAAATGGCACTTTCAGCATGCAACGAGGCTAACATCGATTCTCGACTCGCATTGCAAGTGACCAGCAAAATTCGTCCACTCTCCCAAATGGCTTTGCGCGTTTCCTTCGATGCACAAGCGCCCTCAAAGATGGCGTACTTCATGCAAACTGTGTCTAATGAACCTCCCAGTATTATCTTCCTCTAGGTTATTAAAGTGTCTAAACCGCTCTTCGCCAGCAAGCTCACGCGCAGCTCTCACAAGTCACTACCACAGCCAGGCGTTTCTCCGAGCGGCTCCTAGGCTAGACTCCAAGCATTCAGCGAAGGTATATTTGAGTTTCTCAGATGGCACGGATTGGGAACCCATATTTACGAAATGCCAGGGCTCTAGGCTAATAAGGGAGTTGAGCTCCTGCCGTGAAGAGCGCAAGCAGCGCCTGCGAAGGACATCCTGTGAAGGACATCCTGTGCACTGGAGAGTGTTTGCTGAAGAGGGGCGATCATGTTTGGTGGATAATCGCTCCTGTGAGTTATTCATATTACCCTTGTGCAGCAGGTTCATCAATCGGGAACCTGTGTAAATCATTGATGAAATGTCTTCGCAGTCCAACAGGGCGTAAGCCTTATCTCTTGATGGGGACAGCCCTGTTCGTGTTGTGTTCAATCTTTGTGCTACACGTACACTGAAGTTATTATGTATCAGAATGTCGCGGCATAGAAGGTTATATATTAGGCGTTGATTGATGTCCACTTGATGCCCGCCAATCAACTTGAAAAGCGTAGCACTACATGAAGTTAGTTGGTAATGACGGTGGAGCATCGATTCTGAGAATGGCTTCAATTGGATCTGTTTATCTCTCCTGCCATGAAGCAGCTTGACGATAACCTGGGGAAGTGCGCCAATTTGAAAGATCGTCGCACTAGATGCTGTAGGTGGACTTTTTCGGAGGATCATTGGACAGGTGTTGATACCATCCACCCAAAAACCATTAGCAGCGATGCTAAAATGTCAAATCATGATTCAGAAGAGCAGTCACCTGCGGAAGGTAGTCATAGGCGGCGAAGCAAGTTGCGGAGCGCGATGACCAGTGAACGCCAGGTCATCGATTTTCACTGAGACGCAATGTTAGGTGACAATGGTGATGCTATAGGGCCATGGCGGGGAAGCTATAACGAGATGATGGAATCGTACCTGACTCGGAATAGGTGTTCTGCGGTATAAACTTCTGAGCTATACCAGCATAAAGCAACAGCACTTTGGGGGTGCCTGTGGGGGATATGAGTCTCGCCTAGATGTCTGAACTTTAGAAAATGTTCCATACGGCGCTGCCGTCTTGGTAGAGAGGTATTGGCAGTGTTGCAAAGCACGGCCAGCGTTGATTCGATTTGGGAATGGATACAAAACGGGATCTGCATGTTGACGTTAATTCGTGGCAACCATGACAAATGCCATATTGAGTTGGAGAACTTTACATAACGGGAGACAGCAACTTCTCCACCGCCGATGGGGAGTCGGCGAGAATACAAGAGTAAGACCGTAACCTGCGCAGTTTGAAAGTTGTAAGGACGAGACTCGGAGACTGGAGTCAAGTTGGGCGTGTCACGTGGATAAATCAAACAAACGCATACAAACATCGATGGACTGAGTTGTTGAACTATCCAGAACCAGTGGCAAGAGTGCACCAATATCCTGACCTCTTTTGGGCGTTGCTCGGTGGCGGAGGTGGAACATATGGAATTCTTACACCTGTGACATACCGCACCTACCCTTCCCTTCCTGTCGCCGCTGCGGTCGTGGTAATTGAGACAGTAAGCGCGAATACAACACAGGCACTCCTTACCGAGCTCTTGCGCATCACCCCGCAGCTCTCCGATGCAGGCTGGGCAGGATACGCTCGCGTAACTAATAACCATATATCATTCCTTTGCATAGCCCCCAATGTATCCGCCACGATCGCCAGCGAGAGTGTGCAACCGTTTTTCCAATATACTACAAATATGGCCGGTATAGTCAGCCAACAGACTTACGTCTCGCAGTATCCTTCATGGTATACTTGGCTTACCCGGTTCTTCACCAACGGCACGCAAAATGGGGTGGATCTAATCATTGGTTCGAGGTTGTTGCCACGAGAGGTGTTGGAATCAAACTACCAGGAACTCTCTGATATACTGTTCCCGCTGGGTACCACTTGGAAGTACGCATACCTGAGTGCAATGTGGATGAATACTCATTTGCACGTTCAGCCTCGTTGCGGGTGGCAAGGTGTCTGAGATAGACCCAGATTCCGTTGGTGTTAATCCAGCCTGGCGAAAGGCTGTTGTTCACGCTGCGTTCGGTGTCTCGTGGCCCGAGGGGACATCTTCTCGAAAAATCCAGGAAATGGTTGCCGATGTTAAACAGGTAGACAGTCAATTACGCGAGTTGACACCATCATCTGGTGCATATTTCAACGAGGTACAGTATGACTTCTTTTGGCACCATCACTCCCGACCATATTACTCACTAGTGTGCAGGCATCGTTATGGGAGGAGGACTGGAAGTATACATTTTTTGGCGACCACTACGCGACGCTGAAACTCATCAAAGACAAGTATGATCCCAATCGTCTATTTGTCGTTGCCGAAGACGTCGGATCGGTGGACTGGGATCCGGATCTTAAGTGCCGTCTTTGAGGTCATTGCGTCAGTGCCTCTATGATGTATGTAGGTACGTAACTGATTATCTCAAGAACCTCACGCACTCCTCGCGCTGTATGAGGACAGTCTTCACGCGGGGTGCCATCTGGGGCATCATTTTTTTTTCAACTGTACTTGCGCTCTGTAAACTGTTAAAATGATGTTGGTGGGTCCAGATGCACTTATTTTATGTAAATAAAGTAGGTTCTGCGATAAAACTCAAAATATACATGGGAATGAAGATCTACTAGTAAATACATATCTTGACGAAGCAACTTCACATATGTCTTATTGAGGACTTGGCGAGTGTGAAGACACCGCTGTAAGCATTTCCCGCACTACACACCGCCGCCAGTTGTAATTTGTATCTGCTCCTGGAAAACAGTTGAAGCCATCCCAGTTCCTTCGTCGGAGTGGGCCACTAGCCGAGCGTGATATTCTCGAATTCCAAGGATGAGGCGTGGTCCCAGCACAAACATCTGCACAACTTGCATAATTTGAAGAACCCCTGCATAAACTTCATCCGCAACGTAATTTGGAGTGTAATTGTTGATGATCTGAAGGGAAGAAACGAAGGAAAAACTAGAGTGAAGGTTGAGTGGGAAAAGGTACTGAATCACATTCAATTTATAGCCTCACCTTGCGAAGTAGAATACATGAGTCTTTACTAATATCGTGTAACAGTCCCAGATTGCCCATCGTGTTGATCGTGGCAGTTCACGGAAGTGCTTTACAGCGATCCAGACCGCGAGAGACAATGCAAGGGCCTCCCACATTGCAGCCAATATCCAGGTCATGTTGACCAGAAATTGGGCGTCTCCCAACATGTCTAAACCACACACGTGTATGCCAGAGAGGATTAACTCATCTGATATTCATTTCATCAGCCCGATGTGCTCAAGTCTGTAATCCGTAATTGAACTTTACCTCCTGAAATACGTCCGCCAGTATTCTGCATTACATTTAGCACTATGCTTGCGCTCTGGATAGCAAAGAAGACCACAACGAGGAAGATGAGAATCTTTCGGGATCGCTGATACATCGCTTGTAACCGAATAATCATGATAACTGGAATGATAGTATTTCAGTTAAGTCAGTACTGCTGAGATATGGCCTGTGGCATCTGAGGAGCTCACCACCCAGCATGACATTTACAATAATGCCCATCCAGTCTCTCACGTAGTATGAAATAATGCCTGAAAACACGGTCAATGGTGATCCTCGGAAGAGTAAATATTTCAAAACGCACAACTGTTGCGACTGTAATGTTAAACCAGGAAATCGGTCAACAATCTCACTCACCCCTATGTAGCAGCGGAATCAGTGTTATGAAATGGTGGCATTAGGACAAACTACTCACGGTATCCGTCACAGAGACAGGCGAGAGGTGTTCTACATACACTCAGTGGTCAGAACTTGAAATGAACGCAGTACTTGAGGAGACATACTGAACACTATCAGACTGGTATGAGAAGTACCTAATTAGCACATCTTTATTTCCTTAACCTTGCGAACATACAAACTGAATGGTATTCCGGCGTATCGCACCTAACATGTTTTGAAGTTAGAGTGCAACTGTACTTATATAGCCATAAGCCACTCACAGTGAGATACAGGACAGTCGTGAGGGACCAGTGTTGCCTCTGCCCCAAATAAGATGCATCATCGCAGTCTTTTTGATACAGTGCTCCTCCATTGCTTACCCATATCAGTTCAAACTATAGAACCAATTTTAGTGAGATAGCTGCACTTGTAATTACATTATCCTACCTCTTGCCCAAATGTAAGTGCTGGAGAATACGACACTATGATTCCCAGTAACATTATCGGTAGGCATATCACGCACCCCAATCGTATAACACCACAATGAGGGATGCAACTGCGAAATAGCTCAATTGACGAAAGTAGCTGATTGTTGGCCAATAAATGGGATCATTCGATACTGTTGTCATATTCAAGAGATTGGTGTGACGTGTCAGTGAGTGGCGGATTTGGTAGACGCAGATCAATGTTCGTGCTAGATATACAACTATCCAGCGCTTCGGGATATACTGACCGTGACCATCGAATGTAGTGAGACATAACATAGAAAATCATCAGCGAAAACCGTCAGGCAGTACAATATTAATGAATGGGGTGTTGATGAACCCCGATTGATGTATTTCTACGGAAGTCAAATGACACTGACATTGAATCGTTCTGTCCAATTGATACCCCGATATGGTTTCGGTTGGGTGGAAATATATTGTTTAATTATGTAAGACCACTAAAGTTTAAACATGCAATGAGGCTAACATCGATTCTCGACTCGCATTGCAAGTGGCCAGCAGAATTCGCAGCACCCTCCCACTTGACTTTGCAAGTTTCCTTCAGTGCACAACTTGAAGCGCCCTCAAAGATGCCATACTCCATCCAAGCTATGTCTAATGAACCTACCCGGTGTTCTAACGTTCCTCGTCACGGTCCGATAACTACAAATTTCATATCACACGCGACCACTTAGTAGGACCATAATTGATCTCCTTTTATCGAAGGCTAAAGCCGTCCGCGACTGAGTCCGCCTCACCAGCATCGCCGTCGAAGTCTCGCATTTCAACAACATCTGATGCGTCCTATCGGCTCCAATCAGCATTTGCACGCTAATGGTAAAGTTAGCTACAGCCAAAAGCGACCTTCCTAGGACCTAAACCCACAGTATTATCTTCCTCTAGGTTATTGTCTAAACCGCTCTTCGCCAACAAGCTCACGCGCAAGCCTCACGAGTCGCTACCACAGCCAGGCATGTCTTCGAACGGCTCTCTAGACTCCAAGCATTTAGCGGACGTAAGGGAGTTAAGCTCCTGCCGTGAAGAGCGCAAGCAGCGAATGTGAAGGACGTCCTGTGCACTGGAGTGTTTTTGCTGAAGAAGGGTGATCATGTTTGGCGGATAATCGTTCCTGTGGGTTATTTGTATTACCCTGGTGCGGTAGGTTCATCAATCGGGGACCTGTGTAAATCGCTGATGAAAAGTCTTCGCAGTCCAACAGGGCGTAAGCTTTATCTCTTATGGGAACAGCCCCGTGCGTGTTGTGTTCAATTTTGTGCTACACGTACACTAAAGTCATTATGCATCAGATTGTCATGGCACAAAAGGTTGTATCAGGCGTTGATTGATGTCCACTTGATGTCCACCAATCAACTTGAAGAGCGTAGCACTACACGACGTTAGTTGGTAATGACAGTGGAGCATCGATTCTGAGAATAGCTTCCATCGGATCTCTTTATCTCTCCTGCCATGAAACAGCATGATGATAACCTGGGGAAGTGCGCCAACTTGAAAGGTTTTTTGAAGGATGCTGGAGGTGGACCATTTCAAATGTAAATGGAGGATCATTGGATAGGTGTTGATACCATCCACCCGAAAACCATTAGCAGTGATGCTAAAACGTCAAATCATGATTCAGAAGAGCAGTCACCTGCAGAAGGTAGTCATAGGCGACGAAGAAAGTTGCGGAGCGCGATGACCAGTGGACGCCGGGTCATCGATTTTCACTGAGACGCTGTGTTAGGTGACAATCGTGATGCTAGGCTATGGCGGGCTTATAACGAGGTGACTGACTCGGAACAGGTATTCTACGGTATAAGTATTTGAGGTAAACCAGTAAAGCAACAGCACTTTGGGGGTGCGCGTGAAAGATGAGTCACGCCGTAGCCGTCCGAACCTTAGAAAAGGCTCGATACGGCGCTGCCGTCTTGGTAGAGAAGCATTGGCAGTGTTGCAAAGCACGGCCAGCGTTGATTCGATTTTGAAAGGGATACAAAACGAGATCTGCAAGTTGATTCGTTACCAGGTGGCAACCATGACAAATGGGGAGACACCAACTTCTCCACCGCCGATGGGGAGTTGGCGAGAATACAAGAGTAAGACCGTAACCTAGGCAGTTTTGAAAGTTGTAAGGGCACGTGGGTCAAACAAACAAACGCATACAAACGCCATGGATGATCGGCCTATACTGAGTTGTTGAACTATCCAGAACTAGTGGCAAGAGTACACTTTACTGTAAGATGTACTCAAGCCCTTGTAAAGAAATGTTTCTTTTCCTCTGACTCTCACTTCAATTGTTTATGTAAGCCTTTCATTCCCCATGTGGGTATAAAGGAACATCGTTCAATCATCAGTCTGCACGGTAATGTATTGAATGTCTTCCAATGCACCAAGATATCATACGTCCCCAGATGACATTAGCTGCTGCCTTAACTCTGCCACGCAAGAATGAGAGCACTTGGATCACTATGTCCTGCTTCAAGTAGCCTTGCCACTGCCTCGTCTTCCTGCACCTGCACTTGCATTTACGGTGATCATTGCTGACCATCCGCATTGGAATTCTCCTCCCTCGAATCACAGCTCTCGCATCCGCTTCTCTATCCACGTCGGACTGCCGCTGCTTGTGATCCCGTGAATACCCCATCTGGCAATTGTTCCGCCCTCGCTCAGGTATGGGGCGACGGAAACTGGCGCTCCGATCAACCTAGAGCTATGGAAGCATCAAACGTCGAGACATACATGTTTAAAACGGTACAATTGACGCCTGCTTCCTCAACACAACGCTCGATATACCATGCAACCAGGGGAGCGTGGCCATCATTGGCGTCAACGCCACGACTCCAGAGGACGTGCAAGCTGCTGTTCAATAGCATGACTTGAAGCTCGTCGTGAAAAACACTGGGTATCCATGTGTAACAAGGTTTTGAAATGCCCCTCTGATTTTGGTTTCAGGCACGATTTCCTCGGAAGAAGCGCCGCCAGAGGATCCTTCGTCATTTGGACACACTATATGACGAATATTACTTATAGTCCCACTTTTTTGCCCCAGAGCGCGCCTCAGAATGAGAGCTACGATGGTAAGTGATCACGTTTTATATAACTGGTCAATTTGTGCATCCGCTTGCAGCTGTCACCCTCGGTGCGGGAGTTCAATGGCACGCGGCCTATGACGCAATCGAAGCGTATGGCCGGCTTGTGGTCGGTGGTCATTCCATAGGAGGGTCAGTTGGCGCTGCTGGGGGTTGGGTACTCGGAGGGGGGACACAGCGCTCTTTCTCCTACGTTTGGCCTAGGTTGGTAATCATCAATCATCAATCCAGTCCCCACAACTGATTTCCATTGGATAGGCGTCGACAATGTGGCCGAAATGACAATTGTTCTTTCCATCGGAGAGTACTTGACCGTCAATAAGCACCAATATCGTGACCTCTTTTGGGCGTTGCTCGGTGGTGGAGGCGGAACATATGGAATTCTTACATCTGTGACATACTGCACCTACCCTTCCCTTCCTGTCGCCGCTGCGGTCATGATAATTAAGACAGCAAGCGCGAATACGACACAGGCACTCTTTACTGAGCTCTTGCACATCACCCCGCAGCTCTCCGATGCAGGCTGGAAAGGATACGGTCGCGTAACTAATAACCATATATCATTCCTTAGCATAGCTCCCAACATATCCGCCACGATCGCCAGCGAGAGTGTGCAGCCGTTTTTCCAATATGCTACAAATATGGCTGGCATAGTCAGCCAACATACTTACGTCTCGCAGTATCCTTCATGCTATGCTTAGTTTACCCAGTTTTCCACCAACAGCTCGCAAAACGGGGTGGATTTAATCATTGGTTTGAGGTTGTTGACACAAGAGGTGTTGGAATCAAAGTATCAGGGACTCTCCGATATACTGTTCCCGCTAAGTACCACTTGGAAGTACGCATACATGAATGCAATTCGGACGGATACTCATTTGTGCGTTCCGCCTCGTTGCGGGTGGCAAGGTATCTGCAGGCGTCCTTGTCATATTGATGCAAGAAATCATTGTAATTGTAAGGTTAATAGTGATGCAACACTGCTACAATTCTGAGAGTGCATCATAATGCATCTTGATGCATGACTGATGCACATCGC
>Ga0153976_1000911_pt1 | contig 10315 bp, 14 predicted proteins | sample TSGA060MetaG_FD_104717 | JGI IMG/M metagenome (GOLD analysis project Ga0153976, IMG submission 104717) | Attine ant fungus gardens microbial communities from Georgia, USA - TSGA060 MetaG | ecosystem: Host-associated > Fungi > Mycelium > Unclassified | place: USA: Georgia, Yuchi Wildlife... | reverse complement strand
GTGATCGATGTAACCATAACAATAGTCTCTTCTTTGTTTCATCTTGCTCCTGTTGCGATGAACCCGTTCCTTCCAATGCAAGCTCAAAACGCGACCACAGACAAGGTGTGCCTACCACCAGGTAGTACCACGCCTTGCACACGAGCGCCAACGTCAGAGGAGGCACTTGAGCACCAATCTGTGGGAAATCGGTTGGACAATGGCTGAAGATCTCCCCGTATATTTCCAAAGGGAGTTGGTCAAGTATAGTGTGCTCGAGAAAGGAACGAGTAGGGGACTATCATCAATCAGCACAGTGGCATGACCTATGTATCTAAAAACATACCATTTTACTAGTGCAAATAAGAGTGGGATGGTGTTGCCAGTTTGAATGGGTATCGATCAACGTACTCAATCACGAAGTGGATGGAGGTATAAATATGGCAGAAGAGGTGATACTTGAAGAAACAGATGGATGACTCAATAAATGGCTTTCTATTTGAGACTACACGAGGCCCTGTAGCAGGGCCCCAGGCTCGAGTCAACGGTCAATCTCAGCCAAATAAAGAGGGGTCCGATGAATAAAGTGGATTGACAGAATGACTAGGAGAGCAGGGGTACAGCACCAACATTCTGGTGGGAGTCAAGCCAAGGGGCATAGATACTTCTAGATGTTTTCACCTATCGGGTGCTTGGATTGGCCGAGATTTCAGATTTAGAAGTCGCATATTATGTTAACCAGAGATATAAAAACCTATCGGCAGATGATCAACAAGCACGGGTATCGAGAGCAACCGGTTCATGATAAATATCTTGTGTTAGATCATTTCTAAACAGCGTTTTTCGGGGTTCCAATGGCTACCCGCTGACTTTGCATTGTGATAAAACGCAGTTGATTGAAGCTTAAGAGCCTGATTGACAGGCAGAGAGCTGCGTTACTGACGACTGAGCGTAAGTTGATGTTTGAAACTGAGCTGTCAGTGAGATGGTAGCTTCTCGCCCACACATACGAAATCCAGGTACACGAAGTCGTCGCCAGTCAAGCCTTCAGGTGGACATGAGGCGCTGAGGTCAAGGAGTTTTGTCAGAACAAGCAAGCTCAGACACGAATTGAAGTACATGTGTAGATGGATTAATGGCACGTGACCAGGACGGTCAGACGAGAGAGAGTTCTGTATTTATATACCGCAAACAGGTGCTAAGACGCGGTGGGTGAGTTACATAGTGGTACATTATGGATTACACCCAAGCTAGAAGGGTGAGCTGCTGGGGTCGTTCCGAAGCAGGTATGAATGATGGAGTTGGGTCTTCTGCGGTGGTCAGATGATTTGAATCATAAGTTTATGACGTGGCGCTCGAAGCGGCGCTCGATCGCAGTCCGCGGCAAAGCACGTACCCAGTACCCTATGATAACACAGCCTAAACTACAAAGAGAAACCTAACGAGAAACGTCAAAAAACCCAGAATCACTTGCAAATGATCCAGACACAAGAGAAGTGAGATAAGGAGAAAAGAGAAAGCAGGAATAAAGGAGCAGCACTCAATGACTCTGTGATAGCACCTCACATTAAGTGATGTTACTTGTTTGTCTGTTAGGAGCAGGACAATGTGTTGATTACTAATTTTTGTAGATGAACCGATTGCAGTCGATCAGAATGCTCAGGTTTCTACCCTATTGTAACCGCAAGGGCAATGCACTGATCTTGCTCGATTCAGGTGAAAAGTTGTGCCTCACCTTTCTGTCGTGCAAGTCTCTTTCCCCCTTTTCGCTTTTTCTTCCCTCCTTTCACTGCTCTTAGGGACGATATAAAACCGTGCATTAGACTGCGCCGCTCAAAAACTGAGACACACTGCTTTCCGCCGCTCCGCTACCTCAGCCAAGATTTGATCCTTGTACAGGGGATTTCGGGATATGGCTGGGTTACCATAGCATTGGTGTGCTGCCGCAATGCCTTCAACCGCGTTGCTGCCTTGGCTTTTCCTTATACCCCTCTCTGACCTATTCGATGATTTTACGCCGGTCATTGGTTGACTTCCTGTTACTTCCTATTGCTAGTCTTTATATCCACAAATTATGGAAAATATGTCATGTACAATAAACAGGGTAATAAATATATAAAAAGCGGCTTCTCAGGCTCTTCACCCACGGGACCGACCACCTATTGTTAGCAAAACAAATGGACAATACTACACATCAACAAAGACACCACTAACGCTAAATTACACTTGGGGCCTGGACTTCATCCTTTTCTGGCTTGCAATATTGGAGCTAATTAAAGCCGACTTCTTCTCGCTTAGCCTACCAAAGATATTGGCTTTTCTTGGACTATATTCAAGAACACTTGCTATTGTTTATGCCGTAATTTCAGTCAAAGGCAGTCTTTGATCTTCCATGACGGCTGATGAATGCCGGTTTTGAAAATGTATAAGGTTTGAGGAATATTCGGCAAAGCTTGTACTTGCAAAAAGTAAGGTACTAGACGACGAGAAAACTTGCAAATAGACAATTGAAGTATTTGAAGCATAAATTTTTGAAGGATACTCAAGTCATGGTGAACAAGGTTTGATCTTCGATGTTGCAGGTTTTTTGCCCCAAGATGCCTGGAGAACCAAACACAGAATGAAACAAAGAAGACAATACCTTCTACCAACGATGGCCTTCGCCAGAACCATTCTGTACCGAAGCATCGTAGTCTCGGTTGCGAGATGGACTGCTACCTCTTGGAGGGCTGCGAGAATAGCTACGACGACGACGATACTCAGGTGAGTAACGACGAGGAGGGCTTCGGCGATCACGCCAATCAGATCTGTTGTCCCTTCCATACGGATCACGGTCGCGATCTCTGTCTCCCCGGCGGTAGTCACGGTCGCGGTCGCGGTGCTCACGATCACGATAATCCCTGTCCCTGTAAGAATCACGGTCACGATACCCATCACGGTGGCTTGATTTCCTGTGGCCCATATATTCTCCTGGAGTAGGTGCATGAGGCCTGTCAGTTACTGAGTAATCAACACGGATACGACGGCCATTGAGTTCCTGAAAACACGTCAATGGACGGAACTCGACACAAAGCAGAAGACATACAACGCCATTGAGTTCCTGAATGCAACGAGTCGCCTCGTCAACAGTGGACATTTCAATGAAACCGAAACCACGAGAACGATCGGACTGGACAGTATCAGGGACCAGAACAAAACTTCATAAAGAATTTCACCTACCCGCTGGTCATAAACAATGGTAACTTTAACAACACGACCAAAACGACTAAATTCCTCATCGAGGTCACGCTCTATAGTACGGATGCTCAGACCGAAGACTCCAAGCACCTTGGAAGGAGGAGGCGCCTGCTAAAATTCATAAGTATGCATAGACCATACGAAACATGGACCATGGTAACTGACAACTGGTGCATGGGCAGGGCGTCTAGGAGGGGGAGAGCGCCTTCGGAAAGTAGGACTTCTGAAATCTGACTTATCACCATTGCTACGAGTGGCAGGACTCCTAGAACGCGACCGGCCACGAGGTGCAGCGTCATCACGGTCATTAAGGGTTGGAGCCGCAGGTGGCGCATTATACGCGTCAGAGTAGGGATCAACAGTGGTCGGGGCAGCTGGTTCACCGTACTGTAAGCTTGAAGTAAGAATTGCGCCCACGAAAATCTAAGCAACTTCTACAAAAAAACTGACCATGGTGGTTTCGAGGGAAGAAGTTGTTTATTATTGTTTACGTCGGAAGCTGAACAAGTCTCACGAGTGCCAGATTGAGACTGCGCACGGACACCAGCCTCCCGAAGTGGTGGAGGAAAGACTCAATATTGCTCTTCTAGAGAAAAATAACGAACAATGCCACAATATCGCATCACGGTAGACTCGTTAAAATCATGACACAGACACATGGAGGTTACATCTAGCCGGCGTTCCGGAGGTTGCCGTATATCGGAGCCTGAATCTTATTTATCGACTGCACAGTTCATCAAGCCCCGACACAGCGACAACATACCCAAATACATACTGAGGTGAGAACCAAGATGGTGAGCTCGTCGTATTTAACAACATGCTTAGGAGGTTACTAATATAGTGGCTAGGGTATTGACATTGCCAGGCACCATGTCAAGAAGGGCCAACGTACCGCTCCCAAGAGCGAAGATCCTTATCTTCTCCTCCTTGTCAAGGTGTGTTTGAAGGTACTAGAACCAGGAACATATTTTGATTTCGTATTAGCTGTATCGTTTCCTAGCCCGCCGCACAGACTCTAACTTCAACAAGGTTTTTGCTTTTCAAATAGGAAACCGTTCAGAACTCATGCAAAATCTTCTTTAGGTCATATTGCACCGCCTTTTCCTCTCCAAGGTCAATCGCCCTCCCCTCTCCCTTTCTCGCATCATCAAAGAAACCTCAAAAACCCCGGACCGTGATTCCAAAGTCATTGTTCAAGTCGGTACAGTCACCGATGACATCCGTCTTACGGAGGTTCCCAAGCTCTCCATTGCCGCTCTCCGATTCACCCGTGCAGCCAAGGAGCGTATTCTAAAAGCCGGTGGTGAAGTTATCACCCTTGATCAGCTCGCTCTCCGGGCACCTACGGGTTCAAACACCGTTCTGCTCCGAGGTGTGAAGACTGCTCGTGAAGCGCATAAGCATTTCGGTATGGGTCCTCACAAGAACAAGAAGCCTTACACAATTTCAAAGGGCCGCAAGGCATGTTTATTCGCCTGTCTACATGATGTCCTATTAACGAGTCTCTGTAGTTCGAGCGAGCTCGTGGTCGCCGCAAGTCTCGTGGTTTCAAGGTGTAAGAGAATGTATCCAAAATTTTATCAGAAGGGTTTCAGGAGCGTCTCGATGGTTCTTCTGTCTGGTATGGTGGCCGGGCCTATGCGTATGATTCAATTCAACTTTTTGTACTATGCAATATGACCCATTGAATCATGTCTCTTGGACGCAGCCTCTCAACTATAGTTCTACGATGTACGATGAACCATCTGACAATTGCGTGCTTCCCTCCTGATGTGCAGTTCTTGATCAAAATCGTATCCAAGCTTGCATTGTATTACGCTTCTACCTTACAATATCGTATCATCATCCGGGAGATTGTCCTTTGTTCAAATACAAGCGATGGCATTAATCGAATCATTGAGTCAAAGTTTAGATAGTACAAACATCTCAGATTTGAGGGGACACTCAAATCTGAGAAACACAGAGGAACCGCAGGTGGGATCCCGACAGTGAAAAGGGTTAATGTATTTCATATTTAAAGACCTGTGGCAGAAAGAATTGTCCAAGTACTAATAATCTTCTACTCAGAAGCACTCTAAAAACATTAGTCAAAAACACGCCCATTATTTGTGATACTATGCAAGGTACGCACTTCGATGGACAATTCCAGGACCAGACTCGTCATACTCTTGCTTTGAACACCACAAGTTTTGGAAAGTGCTAAGAGAAGCCAAGATTGAACCACCAATCCAAACGGAGTACTTCCTTTCGGGAGGTGCAACAATCTTGACCTTCATGCTAGCAGGTGAGAGTGCCGTCAATTCCTTTTGCATGCGATCTGCAATACCAGGGAACATGGTGGTACCGCCAGATAATACAACATTTCCATAGAGGTCGCGACGAATATCAAGATCGCACTTGAAGATCGAGTTGTAACTGGAAATAATCAGAAGAAGGTCAATATGTTGGACGTACGATGCTTACGTCGTCTCGTGGATACCAGCAGCTTCGAGGCCAATGAAAGCGGGCTGGAATAAAGCTTCGGGGGAGCGGAAGCTGATCGAAAGGAGTCAGCGTGCTAAATCATTAGAGATCATAAGAGGACGTACCGCTCATTACCAATGGTGATAACCTGACCATCAGGAAGCTCGTAGCTTTTCTCAAGAGCAGAAGACTGGGCAGCAGTCTGGAGCTCCTGATCGAAATCAAGAGCTACGTAACACAGCTTTTCTTTGATGTCGCGAACGATTTCACGTTCGGCGGTGGTGGTGAAGGGATAACCACGCTCAGTGAGGTTTTTGATAAGAAGATCTGTCAAATCACGACCAGCTAGATCGATACGAAGGATGGCATGGGGAAGGGAAAATCCTTCATAGATAGGAACAGTGTGGGTGACACCATCACCAGAATCCAATACGATACCAGTCGTCCGACCAGAGGCATACAAAGAGAGTACAGCTTGGATGGAGACGTAGAAGGCTGGGGTGTTGAAAGTCTCAAACATGATTTGGGTCATCTTTTCACGGTTGGCTTTGGGGTTAAGCGGAGCTTCAGTCAAGAGAACTGGGTGCTCCTCGGGGGCAACACGCAGTTCATTGTAGAAAGTATGATGCCAGATCTTTTCCATGTCATCCCAATTAGTGACAATACCATGTTCGATAGGGTACTTGAGGGTAAGAATACCACGTTTTGATTGGGCTTCATCGCTGTATGAGGATATTGGCGCTGATCATCCGTGATAGCATTTTCATCGCGTACCCAACGTAAGAATCTTTTTGACCCATACCGACCATCACACCCTGATGGCGTGGGCGACCGACGATGGAACTAGATCCCAATTCAGATGAATGCCGAAGTAAAAGGATTACACAAACATACGGGAAGACAGCACGGGGAGCATCATCGCCTAAATGCGCTTGAGGGCCAAGCTTCTACATAGATTGCAGCAAATAGCTCACCTGCAACTGGAAAGGAGTGTGTGTGTCAGTAATGGACAAGGAGAGGCCAAAAAACTTACAGCCAGCCTTGCACATGCCAGAGCCATTATCAATGACCTAGTCACGATGGGAGTTGATAAGCTGCGCGGTCAGTGTCAGAGGCACAGAGGCACATACGAGGGCCGCAACTTCATCCTCCATGGCTTATTGTTCGTGATAGATGTGAGAGGAAGAAAAGAAAAGTGATGGAGGTAACGGTTGAAACTAGATTGATGATCAATTATATATGCTTACAGCACAGGAAAATATTGTAAGCCGTGTGCACGACTGCGGTGCTGCGCCCTTCCTCATCGCTGCATCGAAACCGGATCAGAGAGTATCAGCTGTGCTGTCTGCTTTCAGTGTTCTCGCTCAAGAAGCTATATATGGCGTCCGGTGTAAGCACAGGCTCGGAAAGACGCGACTATCTAGTTCATGAAGGCTATGCTAAGATAGAGCAAATAATGCTATTACTAGGACTCCCACACGATTAACGTAACCGAGTCATTGAACAGCTGTGGCGGTGAGATGGCACTTTGCTTGAACATAGTGCCGATTACTTACATCACAGCTGATTTCGTATTCCTGACTCCTCAATTTCTTTTCAGGGTGATATTATCCTCTAGAGTAAGTTTACCATTCTGTTCCACACTATTACGGCTTCCACGCCTGTAGAAATCGCAATTGCCCCAGCTAGGACAGAAAGATGACCTAGTCCGTCACTAAGATTCATAGGTCCGATCATTCTATGGACTGTTCAGGCTTGAACACCAAAAACCATCATTCGCGGACTGATAATCTATTTCCTCTCTTATTCAGTTGTAAGTGACCGAGTCCACTGACCTGGCTGGCCGTCTCCTGGTTGAGACGGTTATCTTCCATCGTTTGTACAAAGGCAGCTTCACATTAATCACCGACGCACACCCTACGGTAGAAATGAAATAGCTGGACAAGAGATTGATCCTAATCTGTGACATGATTTATTAAGGAGTAGACATTGGAGGCAACATGGCCGAGTGGTCTAAGGCGCCAGAATCAGGTAATCTGTAATCTGGTCTTCGGGCGTGGGTTCGAATCCCACTGTTGTCAGTTTTTGGCACTGTGCTATGCTAGCTAGATTGTTTAATCTTGAATCAAACATGACCAAACATCCAACGCCGCGCGTCATCTTCCTAAATAAAGCGACTACTGTTCTTTCGTCTTGTTCAAGAGTCTCTGCCCGCCATGCCGCTTGAGGCAACAATAATGATCATAGACAATTCAGAATACATGCGAAATGGCGATTACCAACCAACACGATTTCATGCTCAAAGCGATGCGGTAACCACGGTCTTTCAAACCAAAACAGACTCAAATCCAGAAAATACAGTCGGCATAATGACAATGGCAAACAAAGGGTGCGTGGACTCATATATCTATATGCAAAGACTTGAGGACGATCTAGACTGATAGAAATGTAGTCCAGAGGTCCTTGTAACACATACCAAGGATATTGGTCAGATCCTACAAGGTCTTCATGTGGCTTTATCCAAAATCGGTGGAGAAATCAATATACCGACTGCAATTGCTATCGCACAACTTGCTTTGAAGCACAGAGAAAGCAAGAACCTTCGCCAGCGGATCATTGTGTTCGTCGGTTCGCCGTTAGAAGGGCAGGGAGCAGATGAGAAATCCATGGTCAAGCTCGCGAAGAAGTTGAAAAAGAACAACGTCGCGATTGACGTTGTATGTTTCGGTGATGGGATTGAGGAAGCTGGAGATGATGGAAAGACGGTCCTGCGAACGTTTGTCGAGAGTGCAAATAGCAGTGATAATTCGTATGTTTCTTCTCATAAATACTGATGTCCTCTCTGATTTTTGATAGGCACTTCGTCGCAGTCCCCCCAGGTAATAGGCTGCTCTCTGAACAAGTAGCAGCCTCGCCCATTCTGGCAGCAGACCGTGGAGCAGGCATCCCTGACGAATTCATGCCTCGCGATGGACCATCGACTGCTTCCAATAATGACTTTGAGTTCGGTGTTGATCCGAGTATCGATCCTGAGCTCGCGATGGTGCGTCATAAATTGTTCAATCAAGAGCATTGTTAATCAGAATTCTGCAGGCTCTACGTATGTCTATGCAAGAGGCACAGGCACGCGAAGCCGCAACTCAACCATCAACCACACAACCCCAAGTTCCAGAACCGTCAGTTCCGCAACCAACTGTGGAAGAGGATGAGGATGAAGAGCTTCGGAAGGCACTTGCCATGTCGGAAGAGAAGGATGTTGAGATGGAGGACGAAGATTATGAAGAAGAGGAAGAGGAAGGCGAGGAAGGAGATGAAGAAGATGAAGAAGCGGCAATCGCTCGTGCGATTGAAATGAGCATGCAAGAGCAGAAGGATCAAAACTCTAAGAAGAAATGAGAGATTCTTGGTGTGCTTGTGTCGATATATTCTTTGTAACATGTTAATGTCATCTTTGGGGGACGCGGATAATGTCAATCATCGTGAATCAACCCGTTCAACGTCCAAACATGACTGATATTGAGATTGATTACAGCTTCAAGCCAGATTGCATTGAACAAATGGCTCTTCTCCCATTTGTGTTCAAAACAACGTCTTGTTGTCGCCTCCCTGCTTTATTCTACATTTGTACCTCCTTGTGTGTATCGTCCGAGGGTTGCCTAGTCACGTTATCCAGTTTTATTTTATTTTTGCCCTAAGCCCTGGCACGTTTTTACAGTGTGAGAAAGATCTTGGTCATATAAAAGAGATGATATGGGAGGTTTGGAACTTCATCTCAACCTCAAGTCATGAGATGGCACCCAAAGCATCGGTACAATTTAAATCCCGATTTTGGCGAGATTGAAGAGTCATATTATATATGCCTCTTCCTCCCTAGCCCTGATTGTGATTGGAATTTTACCGGTGTCCTCGGTTCCATATCAAGACTTAAGGTCGAATTTTGAAGACACTGCTGTTGTATTCATCTCTGGTTGCAGGCGCTCCTTAAACTTGTTGAGCTATAGCTTCTGTGGGGGGTAAGTGCCATATAGAGAGCCCTGAGTTCTCCCCTTTATCCAGTCGACCTCGCCTCGTCGCACCACGAATCAACTGGATTAGCTTGATACCTAGATCAATGTCACAAAAGCTGCCTGCCTACCTGCCACCCACCACCCCATGTTGACTGCCACCAGCAAACATCCAATCATTTTTTATGACGCAATTGCCTTCAGTATCAACTTCTAACTGTCAGCACCCAACCTCCACCGACAATGGCTGACAAAAAAACCCACCCAACGTACCGATGGTCGAGTTTGGGGTGCTCATAGGGCTGGGAAGAGTGAGGTACTTCCCAGTGGAGAAGTGACTGTAGGAATATAGCACTTTGTGTGTGTACCGAGTTTCCATGGCTCCCCGACGGATGGGAGAGCTGAGGCTTTCCTGCTCTTCTCCTTCTTTCTTTCCGTCAAACACCTCCCTGTCAATTGTGACAATGTCATGCCTGAACGTACACATACACATATATTTGTACGTAGCCCTACTTTGTTGACCCCTAGCCTGATGGCCAGGACTACGTCTTAGCACTAATTTCCTTGTTGCAGTATATAAATGCAGGATTCTCTCTCTCACACCTAAGAACATCTACATGATGTGCAGTGAC
>Ga0153976_1000909_pt1 | contig 10321 bp, 12 predicted proteins | sample TSGA060MetaG_FD_104717 | JGI IMG/M metagenome (GOLD analysis project Ga0153976, IMG submission 104717) | Attine ant fungus gardens microbial communities from Georgia, USA - TSGA060 MetaG | ecosystem: Host-associated > Fungi > Mycelium > Unclassified | place: USA: Georgia, Yuchi Wildlife... | reverse complement strand
TCTAATATTCTCATTCCCTTATACGATGCTTCCAGGTTACAAGGAGAAGTTTGGCGACCTTTCGTTGATGTGAGCTGTTGCTGTAACTTACATAGAGCATTACAACACATTCCCTTGTCCATTAAATCCTATCTATATTGGGCGGGCCGTACTTGTCTAGTGCTTTACTTTCTCGTCCACAAAACTTAGCTATTGATGCTATTGATAGGTTGACGTATTGACCATTAATGCGTCTGAATCATGACCGGCACCTTTCTGCTGAAAACCTAGTCATGCAATTTGTGAGCCATGGAGTATATCATGATGCCGCAGTCGACAATAATACGATAAACTTCCGACGTGCTTTGACATCGTCAAGCTCTCTCAACACTGGATAGTAAATCCAATGAATATCATTGGAAAATGCGCTGATGGTACGAAATTCATTGCATTTTTCACTGAAAGTTCCTCTAGTTAATTTCATTGGATTTACAAAATTCAGTAAAAAAACGGAACTTTCAGCACCTTGATTCCGCTGAATTCCAGTGCATTCTGCTATGAATTTCATTAAATATACTACCCACAGTGTCAAGCAGCGGAAGACATTGGGTAGCTTCCCGAGGATATGTGTGAAAGATATCATTTGTGGGCTCGACGCATTTCCTACTTGTAGCGTGTTCACCGCATCAACTGAACATTTGTTTTTTGCAGCCTCTCCCGAAGAATCCATATTCTGTTCATGAACCGATAAACACGCTGGTCAAACAATCTGGGTAAAATAACTAAAAGTAAAAGTAAAAGTAACGTAACCGCTGATGGGTCTAACGCAGCTACAATTAATGTATCCAAATTCCTTGTGTTCAGCTCACAAGTTTTATTCATTCGAAACGACGAAATGCCGAATATATATGAAGCTCTTTCTACATAAATACCTCAGGCAAACAAAACATCCCAAAAAAATCAACGAAACGACTGAACTCTCGATAAATATCACGACAAACGAAACTCTCTAAACAAAAGAAACAGATCCAAAAGCACCGAAACATAACTGCGAATATTTCCTGGCTACACACCACTGCCAGTTGAAATTTGTACGCGTTCCTGGAAAACAACTGAAATCATGCCAATGCCTTCGTCAGGGTTGGCGACGAGGTTAGCATGATGTTCTCGAATTCCAAGGATGAGGCGTGGTCCTAATATAAACATCTGCACGACTCGGGTAAGTTGAATAGTGGCAACCAAGGCCACCTTGGCCGTCGAAACCGACTGCTGTTGAGACGATGAGGATTGGTCAGATATTAATCATGGGTTGGCATACCAAGATCGTTGGAGACAAATAGCTGAGCTGCATGGAAGAAACAGCAACAAAACTAGAGTGGAAGTTGAGCAGGAAACATTAGATAAACACATCGGTGAAACCGTGAGCGAACCTTGCGAAGTAAAACAGATGAGTTTTTAATAACACCCTGAAAGAATCCCCGACAGTCCATCTTGTTGATGGTCCTTGCAATTCGCGGAAGTGTTTTACAGAAATCCAGACTGCAAGACACAATGTGAGGACCTCCCATGCAGTGCCCAATACCCAGGTTATCCTGAGCAGCAATAGGGCATCTCCCTGAAAGTCCTCACTGCACATGTGAACTCCAGAGATGATATATTCCTCTGATACTCATATCATAAACTTGATGCACTCAACTGGCATAGAATCAAAGCTTACCCGATGAGGTACCCCTGCTCGCGATTGCACTGAGTACTCCGCATGTAACCTGGACAGCCAGGAAGGTTACAACAAGAAAGATCAGCATCTGTCTGGATCTTTGATACATGGCATATAACCGAACAATTACAATGACTAGAATTATATATCAGTCAATTCAATACCACTATGATACTACAGCTGAGTAGCTCACCGCCCAGCATGGCATTTAAGATGATACCAGCCCAATCTTCCATGAAGTAGAAAATAATGCCTGAAAATACAATTAATGATGAACCTCGGAGGACTCAATGTATCAAGCGTACAACTGGTATAATCATGAGTTGGGGTCAATAGATTCACTCTACATCACTTACCTCTATGTATGAGCAGTCAGTTGAATGGGAACCGCGACGGTAGCACATACATTACTCACTGTATCTGTCAACGGGGCAGACGGGAGATTCTCTGCATGCCGTCAGTCAGAAGAAACAACTCCAATGTACATGAGAAAACATACGGAGCATGGAGACACTGCCAAGCGTGAGGCGGCTTATCAGCATACTTCCAACTTGAACTTCTTAGACCTGAAAACATACATGTTGTATGGGATTCCAATGTATCGCACCTGGCACATTTCGAAGTCAGTACACCAGCCTTGAACTGCACTTATACAACCACAAGCTATGCACACTGAGATATAGGAAAGTCATCAGGGACCAGCGTTGCCTCTGCCACGAATTGGACCCATTAGTATCTAGTGGTCATTTGATATGTTACTCTGCTCACCCAGACCAGTTCGAACTATAGAGCCAATTTTAGTGAGATGACAGCTCTGGTAATCAGATCGACCTACCTCTCGCCCGAATGTCAGTACTGGGGAATAACATAGTGACTCCGTCAATAATTTTCTCGATAAGTATTAGTATTTGAGTAGTGCACACCCGAATCATATACCATTATAGTCAAGCTTGCAACTGCGAAAAAAATTATCAATGATTGAATGAGACAACTGTCTATCCACAAACCTTCGAAATAGCTGTATTGACGAACATAATCGATGGCCCACCAGAAACTTGGGTCGTTTGAGACTATAGTCATATGTAAAGGATTGATGTCAGCGATCAATGTAAAACAGCCTGGTACCAGTATTTAATGCTCTCAGGATATGATACTATAAACCGGGATCAGGAAACTTGAACTTTATCTGTAGCATAACCAGTAGAGACAATCACTGAAACTATTTGGCAGTGCGACGAATGAAGTGTCGACCTGTCACTGAGGGGGCCCGGTTCCTGATATACCCACTGAGATGAGACCTAGTGACAGAAACATGAGTAATCCAACGGATGCAAGATGTAGGTGACGCCGCTCACGTTGGATGTCGAGAAATCCATTTAGAGTTACTCGGGTCAGTGGAGAATCCACCACTAGAAGAGTCCATGGCTAGAAGAAGAGTTAAATATGTTTACATAGATAAGCATGAAATACCGTCAGGGGCCAGGGCAGTTTCATCTGCCTTCGAAACAAAGAAATTTTCAACCGACGACAATCGCCGCTTCCTAGGCAAGTTAGATGGTATCTCGGATTTTACTGATCAGTGCCTGGAGACTCACTGCGACTGGCAGTGGGAGTAAGCTAGATGAGTATACACAAGTACAAACTTGCGTAGAATTGGATATGTTAAGGGACAACGAACTACTATGTGGGGGTAGAGAGCCATCGTAACGGTGCAAGAGCCGTTTGAACTTGAAGTTTCTTGTTTCTTCTGACTCCGTATCGCGTCGCGAAACGAAAATTGGCCCAAATAAGGTAGTAATATTCGTTGGCACTTACAGGTTGCATAAAGATGGGAGTGGGTGGCATCAAAGGCAGCACTGGAACGGGTAATGGGGTATGTCACCGCATGTGTTACAAAGTGGCACTAAGTCTACATGGCAGCTCGGGTGAGGTCAATCTTAAAACATGGCATGCATGCAAATGCTGGCTTCATGCATCCACTTCCACGTGAGCAGTAAAGGGGAAACCATTTACAAAAATGGTGACTGCCACCAGAGCCAAAATGAATGACTCAGGAATGAACGAGCGGAAGGGAAAACAAGTGAGTCCTAATCTGAGCCAATAATAAATCATTCATCAACTTTTGCGAAGGTAAATCGTCACTGTAAAAATAGTTCCTGCTCTCCTTATCAATATTGATATCAATGTTTATTATTGTCCCACCCGCGCAACGGCGATGGCTTGAAGATATGATGTCAGTTTACTCATCCTCACGTGAAACAACCTCAGATAGAACGGACGGACGAATGAATGAAGGCGACGAAATCATAAAGTCGCTTCTTGGCCAAATTGCCAGCACCGGAGTCGCACTGGTCTTGAGTGCTTGAATACTGAGGAATATAGGAAAACTTCAAATCGATCATGCCATCTGGGATGTTCCTATATATATTCCTCAATGTTGGAATTTAGATGCGACGCTGCATAAGATGACTATGACACGGTGGTAGACGAGAAAGAGGGGATGGTGTACATAAGGCATACTCCAGAATAAGAAAGTAGTCGGGAATATCCGAAATGAGGACCGTATCCAGGACAAGAGTTTTGATCGCACCAAACATACAATATATATGATTGTGTATAACAGGCTTCCCTGATCTTGCTTGGGTCCAGTTCTGCTTCGGATTTACCACCAAGCACGGCAAGGGTACTGGAGTCGTTTATCTCGTCCCGCTTCCAGATTCAAAGTGGAAGTGTCTTGATTCGTTGACCGAATTCCCTGGAAAGGTGCGGTGCGCAGTGATCGATGATCTTTTGGCGATACTTTGTTTGATCCTATGGAAGTTCGGTGCGCTGAGCGCTCAGGAACAATAAGGCCTATCATGGTACTTGGGAAGAGAACCGCCAACTTGAAGAGACTGAGTTTTCTAGCAATGATCCGACTGTGCTCGTCATCGGTGCCGGGCACTTTGGCCTTGAGATCGCAGCACGGTTGAAGTACATCGGTGTACCCACGCTGATCGTCGACAAGAAGCCCCGAGTAGGCGACAATGTACGTCTATGTTTCAACTTGAATCTCAGCCACGAACATTTCTAATATTCGACAAGTCTTCTCTATGCAATACATGATAGACGTTGATGACGCATCTCCACCTTTTGCCCGATGTTTTCGCAGTCCAACAACTCTCGCGCGAAATTCACTTGTGGACCCAATTGGTTTCACAGCGTCGATTCAATCGGATTCTACAGTGGTTTTTTGGTGGATCTCTAACAGGTTTCATGACAGTACTGCACGAGACAGGCTCGGTTATCACTGGTAGCTGTGCTTTAAACATACTTCTGGGGGATTCTTACGATTCGATCACTAGCAATTTTGAATCTCATCGTACCACGCGGAATTTTTTTGAAAATGACAGGATATTTACAGCAAGAAGGGGCTTACATTAAAACAGAAAAAGAAGACAGTCCCCATTCAATTCGTCCTTTACCTTCTACTGTTACCGTTTCAAACGGTATCATGAGCGGCACTTGTCAATTACTTCATCTGAGGCCGGCAAGCTCGAACGAACGCGAATGAAGATCGCAACCATCGTAGGAGTTTTGATTCCAAGGTCCCTCGTAAAGACTTTTCCATCGACCAGTCCCAACTCAACACTGTCCTGAGCCCATTTCTGCTCACTCTGTGCAACGAAGCCATTGCCGTGAACTCCACTGCCTTCGAAGACGATGAAAAGGATACTGGAGAGCGTGTATTCGTCGGAAGCAAGACGGAGACGGTATTATTGAATTTCGCCAAAGAACTTGGATGGCCGAACTACAAGGAGATGAGAGACGCCGCTCAAATCATTCAAATCATACCATTTTCCAGCGAACGGAAGGCTATCGGTGCCGTGGTCAAGCTCGCGCACGGCTATCGTCTCTACGTCAAGGGCGCTAGTGAGATCCTCACCAAGTTGAGTAGACGGCACGTCGTTGTACATCAGCAGGGGGGTGCCGCTGATCGCAGTGATGTGAATTAGCAAAGATTAATGACTTTTAGGAGGAGAACATCACGAGGACAGTCATTTTATACGTGAATCAGACCCTGCGTACCATTGCGTTGTGTTATAGGGACCTTGCGTCTCGGCCACCACCAGCCATCGAGGCCTCGGTAGTCGACAAAGTACGTGTTTTGGTGTCGAAGACATTGTACAAGAACTAACGCTAATCGGGATTGTGGGCATTCGGAAGGCAGTCGAGAATTGTCAGAAAGCTGGTGTTACTGTGAAGATGTATACAGGTGATAACATGCTGACAGTCCGCTCGATCGCTACGCAATGCAGCTGGGACAAACCCCTACACTTATCACCAGATTCAAGACCCCATACGACCCATATATAAAGAAGGAACGATTGTCTTCCTTCTATAGGGTTTGACTACGGGCGACTATCATACGACCGTTGACAGCGTCAACTGTGTACATTTCCCCCCTAGCTTTTGGCTTTGGATTCAGATAAATCTCATTTTTCTTTCGACGTAGCTCGCACATCTTATATTGATTTCCATAACATACATGGCTCACACTAGCATATGACATATGCATGTCCTACATAGGTGAAAGAGTCCATCGATACTGTGTATATATACTAGCGAGGTCCGGAGGTATCATGTATGGAAACCAAGATCCTACGTACTATCCTAGTCCACATGCATCTAGGTTCGTACCAACGTCCAGAGCAAGATAATACGATTCTAGATCATAAAGATATGACAACACCACCTATCGTGCAAGGACGCTCACCGAGCGAGCAATACTAGTTGTAGGCTTGGAAGCCACGACCCGAGGGCGAGATGGGTGGATGGAACCCGCTAGAGCCAGCGTAAGCACAGTCCATCTTCACAGGCGGCAGCGAGTGATCGCTCGTCCCTATTTCAAAGTATGAGTGCGCCATCCTCATAACCAGACGAGTACCATACCAGCATGACAGTATGGGATTCCGTCCTCCTTGTGACCCCACCACATCACAGGTGACCACCCATCTACTAGGTTGGCGAGGGTCTGGAGGTGGCCGTATGCAGCTGGCTGGGGGCCACGCGGTCGACGCAATGCAATGAGGGTGATGAAACCTGATGTATCCAGGTTCCTTGTGTTCAGCTTGCAAGTTTTACTCATCCGAAACGACGAAATTCTAAATATATATGAAGCTCTTGCCCATATATAAATACCACGGCAAACGAAACTTCCATCAAAAAAATTCAACGAAACGACTAAACTCAATAAATATCACGACAAACGAAACTTTAAACAAAGGAAACACATTCAAGAGCACCGAAAAATATTTCCTGTCTACACACCACTGCCAGTTGAAATTCGTATGCGCTCCTGGAAAACAATTGAAACCATGCCAATGCCTTCGTCAGCGTTGGCGATGAGGTTAGCATGACGTTCTCGAATCCCAAGAATGAGGCGTGGTCCCAATATAAACATCTGCACGACTTGGGTAACTCGAGTAAGGGCAACTAAGGCCTCTTTGGTCGTTAAATCCAACTGCTGTTGAGACGATGAGGATTGATCAGATATTAATCATAGGTTAGCATACCGAGAACTGTGGAGTCAAATAGCTGAGCTCCACAGAGGAAAAAGCAACAAAACTAGAGTGGAAGTTGAGCGGGAAATATTGGATAATCACATCGGTGAAACCGTGAGCGAACAGCGAACCTTGCGAAGTAAAACAGATGAGTTTTTAACAACACTTTGAAAGAATCCCCGACAGTCCATCTTGTTGGTGGTCCTTGCAATTCACGGAAGTGTTTTACAACAATCCAGGCTGCAAGACACAATGTGAGGATCTCCCATGTAGTGCCCAATGCCCAGGTCACCATGAGCAGCAATAGGGTATCTCCCTGAAGATTATAACTGCACATATGAGCGCCGGAGAGGACATCTTCCTCTGATGCTCATATCATTAACTTGATGCGCTCCACTTGGACTGGCATAGAATCAAAGCTTACCCTGTGAGGTACCCCTGCTCGCGATTGCACCGAGTACTCCACATGTAACCTGGACAGCCAGGAAGGTTACAACAAGAAAGATCAGCATCTGTCTGGACCTCTGATACATGGCATATAACCGAACAATTACAATGACTAGAATTATATATCAGTCAAGTCAATATCACTATGATACTGCAGCTGAGTAGCTCACCGCTCAGTATGGCATTTAAGATGATACCAACCCAATCTTGCATGAAGAAGAGAATAATGCCTGAATACAATTAGCGATAAGCCTCGGAGGACTCGATGTATCAAGCGTACAACTGGTATATTCATGAGTCAGGGTCAACGAGCCCACTCTGCATCACTCACCTCTATGTATGAGCAGTCAGTTGAATGGAAACTGTGATGGTTGCACATACATTACTCACTGTATCTGTCAATGAGGCAGACGGGATATTTTCTGCATGCTGCTGGTCAGAAGAAACAACTTCAATGTACACGAGAAAACATACGCAGCAAGATGACGCTGCCAAGCATGAGATGGCTTATCAGCATACTTACAACTTGAACTTCTTAGCCCTGAAAACATACGTGTTCCATGGTATTCCAATGTATCGCACCTGGCACATTTCGAAGTCAGTACACCAGCCTTGAACTGCACTTATACAACCACAAGCTATGCACACTGAGATATAGGAAAGTCATCAGGGACCAGCGTTGCCTCTTCCACGAATTGGATCCATTAGTATCTAGCGGTCATTTAATGTTACTCTGCTCACCCAGACTAGTTCAAACTATAGAGCCATTTTAGTGAGATGATTTCTCTGGTAATCAGATCAACCTACCTCTTGCCCAAATGTCAGTACTGGAGAATAACAGTAACTTCGTCAACAATTTTCTCGATAAACATTAGTATTTGAGTAGTGCACACCCGAATCATATACCAATATAGTCAAGCTTGCAACTGCGACAAAAAATATCAATGATTGAATGAGACAACTGTCTATCCACAAACCTTCGAAATAGCTGTATTGACGAACATAATCGATTGCCCACCAAAGACTTGGGTCGTTTGAGACGGCCATATGTAAGGGATTGATGTCAGCGATCGATGTAAAACAGCCCTAGTACCAGTATTTAGTGCTTTCAGGATATGATATTATAAACCGGGATCATGAGACTTGAACTTTATCTGAGCTGTAGCATAACCGGTAGAGATGATCACTGAAACTATTTGGCAGTGCGACGAACGAAGTGTCGCCTATCACTAAATTCCTGATACACCCATTGAGGTGAGACCTATTTATTCATGGGAACATGAGTGATCCAACGGATACGAGATGTAGGTGACGCCACTCACGTTGGATGTCGAGTAACTGTTAGAAATCCATTTAGAGTCATTCGGGTCAGCGGAGAGTCCACTGCTAGAAAAGTCCATGACTAGAAGAAGAGTTATCCATGTTTATATATCAGCTGTAACATGAATTTTAGTACTACACTGGCCTATGAGCATGAAATACTGTCAGGGCAGTTTCATTTGCCTTCGAAACAAACAAAATTTCAACCCACAACAATCGCCGCTTCCTGGGTAAGGTAAGTCTTGGACTCTACTAATTCAGTGCCTTGAGAACTCAACGTTCAACTCCGCGTCGCATCGCGGAACGAAAATTGGCCCAAATAAAATAGTAATATTCATGTCCTCGGATTCTTGGTAACAGGCTAACAGCCATGATCATCCAAACGAACATCACATCATTGATGTGACACAAGTGTGACGCAGGGCAAAATCAAGCCACTGTTTCACTTTGCCGCACTGTCAGTTTCACCATTTCATTAATTATAGTGCTCTCAATTCTTCATGCATCACAAATTCACTGCGCTATGTTATTCAATACCGTACTCTCAATAGGATCGCAGTCTCATATGTGTTGTTGGCGAGTTGCTATTAATTGTGCAAAGTATGTCACGATTTCATCACGCTGGTCATGTGACGTTCGTTGGCTTCAAGTTGTCATAGACCTTAAAGTGTCCTGGTGCTGGTACTTAGAGGCCGCATAAAGATGGGAGTGGGTGGCATCAAGGGCAGCGTGCTCATTACTGGCATGGGCAATGGGTATGTCACCGCATGTGTTACAAAGTGGTACTACATGGCAGCTCGGGCGAGGTCAATCTTAAAACATGGCATGCCTCTACGCGTGGAAACCGTTTACAGATATGGTAACGGCCACCAGAGCCAAAATGAATGGTTCAGGGGTGAACTAGCGGAAGGGAAAACAAGTGAGTCCTATTTTGAGCCAGGGCTCATAACCTGTCAAGATTAGATGGATTGGACCGGTAACGGTTTGAGTTATTGGAGCAGAAAGACTACCGAAAAGACCAGCTAGTTTATTTGAGGAGGGGAATAAAAACACGGATTGAAATGGAAAATCAAAGATGAACAACATAAGAAGCATGTAACAAAGAGTGAATACGTATGTAAAAAAAAAAGTAAGTGTACGTACGAGAGCCATATTTTGATGTTGTTTTCACCAGCAGGTGGCACTAAAGTCGATGTGACGGCCAGATCGTCACGACGGTCTGGACTCACCATCACTTAGCAATGAGACAAGTCTCAGAAGTATCACATGACGGATAAGTAACACATGTCTCGTTTATTCTATTTTCCTTTATCAC
>Ga0153976_1000907_pt1 | contig 10331 bp, 9 predicted proteins | sample TSGA060MetaG_FD_104717 | JGI IMG/M metagenome (GOLD analysis project Ga0153976, IMG submission 104717) | Attine ant fungus gardens microbial communities from Georgia, USA - TSGA060 MetaG | ecosystem: Host-associated > Fungi > Mycelium > Unclassified | place: USA: Georgia, Yuchi Wildlife... | reverse complement strand
CTGCAGCTTCTTGAACCTCGACAACAAGCGGCTCAGCAGAAAGAAATGGCTGAAATGACAAGCAAGTTGAAAAACCTCGGGAATAGCATTCTAGGTTCGTTGTTCTTTTCCTTTTCAGACCGACAATGCTGAAGTTACACCATCAGGCAACTTTGGATTGTCCACTGACAACTTCAAGTTTGAACCGAATGGGCAAGGAGGTTACTCTATGAACTTTGTTCGATAGTACATAGTTTCTTCTATCGCATCACATCGCACTGTATTAGAAAGCAATTAATCACTGTATCATGCCTGAGATGTAAATTGATGTTGTCCCGTGTCGCTATTCGATATAAGTTGCATCCTTGGAGAAGATGGTGAACCGGTTGAATGGATAGATCTATGATAATGTGAGTGCGGGTGTGACACACGGCAAAGTTTAGAGCACTTACCCTAGCAGCAATTCTGCCTCTTATCAGCGCCATGGAGACAGGTCCATAATCGCGCGAGTCTCTTGACCATGAGGCATTATCGCCAACAATCCAAATATGACCCTTCGGTACGACGACGTGTTCGGTCGAGGGAGCTTTGATGCCAGTTGGGTCAACGCAAATTATATCACCCGGAAGGCCGAGGACCCTTTTACAAATGATGCGCGATGGATTAACGGGCGATGTCAAGGTAATTAGCTCCCCTCTTGCCAGGTGATTGGGAAATAACCGATAGGGGAGAATGCTTTCTACAACCAGTTCGCCGCTATTGTCGAGGGTTGGGAGCATAGAAGGGCCAGCCATCTGTGTTTTATTAGAACTGTCGATGACAGCTAGTTGAATTTCACGAACGAAGCACAGACCCCCAACATTTTCCTTGAAAAGATGGAAGGCGACGCCGAAGTTAATGAGCTACAGTGGCGTTAATGTTTTTTTTTACAGAACGAATGATATCACGAACATGAAGGCAAGTAAGACCAGCTCTCTTGATGGTTGGCTCTGCACGATACAACCATGATGGAGGTATCATTATTGAAGCATGTTTCTGAGAGTAGCGTGAGACAATCGCGAAGTGGCTTTCTTTCCGACCTTGTAGCGTCTCGGCCGTGCCTCAAGGCCTCAAGTTTGCTTCAAGTTGCCAAGTTGCCCTTGCGGCTCGCGCTACCTTATGGCTGCCTTCCGCATGCCTATCGTTGAAAACACGCATAAATAGGGTTTGCAGTGTCCAAGGAGGATCAGTAAGGGAATGAATGGTTGCTCCATCGATCATCACTCTTGGAACATTATGAATTTCATCCGGCCTCGAGGCTCCATAAAGGCTACCGTACCGGCTGAGCTTTCCATCCTTCGAACCCACCCTCCGATCTTTACCTACAAGATGTCCAACACAATGTCCATGCCCACCGCTGCAGACTTGGTTCGCGTGACTTACACCATGGCAGAGAAGCTCCGCAGCGAGCAGCGTCCAGGAGGAGACCCAAGTAAACTGGACTTTAGCACGGCACCGACCTGCTTTAATTGCGATCTACTGATCATGGGTCGCAAAGTTCGTCCAATGATACCCATTCTGGTATATCATTGATTTTGAATCATCAGCCTTTATTCTGCGCGGGTTGTAGGTCCGCCCTTTTCTGCTCAAAGAATGTCGGTTCACGTATTTGTGGCGTGTGCGCACTCTCTCATCTTGGTTTTGTTTTTCAGTGCCATACCGCGAACTGGAAAGTGGGCAGGTTTGGAGGACAAGGTCACAAGATTTTCTGTCCAAAGAATAAGGTTCGAATGATTAACGCTCTCCTGAAGTGTGGTGTTTGACATGATTTCATTCAGGTCCATATGGAGAAGGTCGCGTTAGTGCAAGCCATCCTGAAACAATTTCCTTGGGGTCGCGTTGAGAAAGATGGCACTTTTGCTGAACCAGTTGTGCGCGCTTACTACAACGTTTTGGGTGCTCGGGGCTTTGGATACTGGAGTACTCCTTTGGACAACAATCCCCAACCAAGTCAGCCCTCCCATTCTTCTAGAGCGCTTCGCGTCGCCCACGATGAAGCGTATGAACATGGATACATGTTACTTTCAGATGAAATGTTGACGGATGAGACTGGCTGGAAGCTGGAAAAGCGTTTCATTCCCCAATTGACTTTTGAGCCTGGTACGGAGCCGGAGGTTGCTAGCAATGCGGATATCGTGGACTGGGATGCGTGGTACAAATGGCGAAATCTTCCCAAGGAGTCACCAGCTGCCTTACTAATGCATTACCCTCTATCTGTGTACCAGCTTTTGGTGCATGTCCTCCAGGTCACTGGGCCGCGCAGAAATTCCCCGGAAAGTCGTCAGGCGCTTGACGTGCATTATCTTGGAGCTGAAGTTGAATTGAATATGCTCCCCCTGTATGTGGGCACCTTTAGCGCCATCCGCTTTCATGTTGATGGTCTTTGTGATAGATTCTCTGAATTAGCCTTGCTACTTCCTTACACAGACATCAAGCTGATCTTCTTCGGCGTCGCCGTCCACTCCATCGTCAATAAGGCGAAGAAGAACAGCGTCGCTATGAGGGCGAAACGGGATGAAACAGTGTACACGTATACCAGTCCTGCATCTTGCGGAGCAAGTACCCTGTCTATTTTTCTTCACGGACAAGATCAAAACTGGGACCCACGACTTCCGTTCTTCCAGAGTCGGAACAACCAACCACACGCTATTGTCGCTCTGAATGCTGGGCTCAACAGCTATCAATCCTGGCAGTTCGTCGTCATGCATTGCCTTGCTGAAAACATACCTTTTGCTGTCACCGACTACGCAGAGCAATGTGTAGAAGTACAAAAAGAAACTTTTCCTGAGCTCATCACTCATACCCTTCCTCACTTACTCTCGGCAGGCATGAATACGTCGGAACTTCACCATCTCATACGGCACAGGGAATACCCCATCACCTTTAATCCTTTCCAACGACCTGGTCAGAGAACCTTCGGTTCTACGCGTTTACCGAACGTTCTAAACGGGTTTACGCTGAGGGTGGTGGGCAAGGAGCATCAGGAGACGGTCTCTGCTGGCGTTGCTGTGCCAACTCCGGGCATGAGTGATCTTTTTTACAAGTCTGCGCAGCTGTCGCTGAACTCTTTGGACTGAGTGCCTCGGTATCTATATGCGTATCGTGCTTCTTATTGACGACCCTTGCGCTCAGTAGGCGCTTACTGATGATGTGCATTCGAATAATAACAATATGTAGTCAATAGTTGATTGAGCAGATACATCCTCGACTACATTCGATCACCCTCAGAAGGGGGGTTGACTGGTATTTCGCTCGTTTGAGTCTGACAGTTTGCACATACTCTGCAGGAAAGACCGACAACCCTAATATTAATGTCGTCCTTCAAACGTAAAACTCCTTCTACTCGGGCGACTCTGCCAGGCACTCGCCTTTCCCCGTTTTCCACTTCTACCGTAATCACTTCTACCGGAATACCTTCACTCGATGACATTCTCGGTGGCGGATTGCCCTTGTCTTGCTCTCTCGCTGTCCTTGCTCCCGATCACCACACGGCATATGGAGAACTGGTGCAGAAGTACTTCGTGGCGCAAGGTCTTGCATCTGGCCAGAAAGTCTGCATCATCCATGATGAACCCCTGAGATTTGCAAGGGAGTGTATCTGGATGCCGGGGAGTGCTCCATCGGTGCCTGTCCAGCCAAATGCAACTGAGGATGCGGATGATGAGATGGCGAGTCAGCATGATGATAAGATCAAGATTGCATGGCGTTACGAGCAGATGAAGAAGTTCCAGACTACGGTTTCGTCCAATTCGTATGTAAGTCCTTTATTTGCGGTGGATGATAACTGAGGCCTATAATCAATTTGCAGTCTTAATGACGATTTCTGCATGATATTTGATCTGACGTGCAGAATCCCTGATTTTACCATTGATGCTGCATGTCAGTCTGCTCAGCTGGTTCTGATTGATGTCGGTACTTCTGAGGACACCGGAGGAATCATCGGACAGATCGAGGGACTGCTATCGAGTACCCCAAGCACACAGGCTGTCCGAATATGTATCCCTGCGTTAGGATCGCCCAACTGGGGCGAACTACAACAATCGGTGAGATGCAGCCCCCCGTAAAGAAGATCGCGACTGATACGATCATAGACTGTGTTGACTTTTCTGCATGATATTCGACGTCTTCTCCATCGATATCCAAATGCTTGCGCTTCATTATCTCTCGCTCCTCATGCATGTACGGATACATGGGGAGGACCAGGGTGGGTTGAAAAGGTTGGCTGGCTAACCGATGCAGCAATCTCTATGTCGGCTTTTGGCGGTGAGCATTAATTTGTGTCTAACATAGCTTTTTTGATCACGGTCATGTGCCCAGCCAATCCCTCGCTTGTTTCTCTTTTCCCTTCCCATCACGGCCTTCTTCAGATCATTAAGCTTCCGGCTCCCCATACCATTCTCCCAGCCAGTGACAAATATTCCACCCTCCGCGGGCTGTCATCATCTGCAGGGACGATGGGTGGAAGCGGAGAAAATAACCTTGCTTTCAAGTGCATGCGCAAACGACTTATTTTTGAGACTCTACATCTGGACTTGGAGGGTGGCGTGACCGAACGGCGAACAACACCTTCCTCAGACGCTATCGTGCTGGGTGCCGGCATTATGCATGACACGACACCTGCCACTGTCATCACCCCCGACAGAAGGAAAGGTTCTCATGCAGCTGTGGAGGTTGAATTGGAGCGTGTCAAGGACTTGACGCTTGATGCTCCATTTCTGCACCCTGTGGCCGATCATATGGCCGACCCCGCCCCTAGCCCTGCGAAGACGAAGAAACCGAAGAAAAAAGTAGTGTTTCAATCAGAGCGTCCTGATTTGTACGATTTCTGAACAAGATCTTTATCTCCCTTACCATCCACTGGTGCTGATCATGAGGAAGCAGACACAGCCTAGGAATGTGACGGATCACAATCTGCGGGCCTGTTAAGTATATGCTAGCTAGCCTTAGAACCCTTTCAAGGATGAAAATTAAGGTCGGGCCCTGAAAAACTTAAGGGGCAAGAAGATCTCGACGAGGCTGTTCGTACCTGCGTGGAGAACCTGGGGTTGATGCGGCGCAGACTAGAACTGAGATATGCCTGAAGGTAAATCCGGTTCGCGCGATCCACAGCAGTCAACAACCGAAGGTCGGTTGCTGTATGGATGAGGTGATGTCGAGGTGAGCTACGCTTACTACATTTGCGGCAGGCTATCGCTCCTCGGCGATAGCGATTGCACATAACATCCAGGGGGAGAGCTAAGCGCAACATGTGAATGGGGTTATGGCATGCAGAAATGAATCGAACGAGAGGCTGCACGAGGCTTGCGATTTGAAAAGACTCGAGATTCGAGATACGGATCGAAGAGATACACCGTCGGTTTCCCGATTCATCAAGGTTTGAAGATTTCAATGCTTCGAGTCTTTGACCATATGAGATATATTACCACGTTACTAGCCTCGTTCTACCTGAGGTGCCATGATGGTCCTGGATGAAGATTTGAATACCAGGCTGATGGACAGGGGCAGTACTTGATTTATATAAGGCTAGAGGGACAGGACAATTTTTTGATGAGTTTTTTAGGGTACTTATATATATGGATTGGCAATAGGCTACCGGGAAGATCTGAATCATCAACGTCAATTATTACAATCATGTGCGAAGACTCGGTATCAAATAAGGTGCCTGGGTTGAACTTCATGTGGTCGGTGACAGCCTGGACGTACGTCTTGATGGGACACTGCAAAAAGGTGATAGGTGAAGTGAAATGAGACGAGATCTCAGAGAGTCACGGTGCCGCCATCCCTGTAAATTTGAACGGAGTGCTAGTGACGACGGTTGTCAACTACCGCTGAGATCGGGAGGTTGGTCAAACACAGTAGTTCTCCCGTGTCAAAACGGACTTAAGGTTGCTGCCTAGCTGAGTCATGAACAGAAAGAAAGAAAGCAAAGAAAGAAAAAAATAGCCTAAGATTTAGCTAGAGACAAAGGACAAGAGGATGAATGAAACGATTGGATGAGCTTTATCGAATTGGATAAGCTCTGACTTGCGTGCGACGAGGAGGTGGGTGGTAACCATTGAAACGTTGTGCATTGATGTATGGGAAAGAAGGTGATTATTTTTTATGTAAAGTAAAAGTAGAGGTCGAAGGGATCATCCCCGTGTACGTATGTATGCTACTTCAAATTGGACATCCTTCTCCCCGTGCGACCAACACGTAGAACTTGTTATTTTTTTTCACTCCTTCTTCTTCTCTTCATCCCGGAGCAGCGGGAAGAGCAATTGACTCGGCGAACAAGCAACCATCATACCAACTGCCATCGTTTCAATGGCCATGTATGTCTTAACTTAACCTTTCATTTCTATCACTGACAGTTGCCACCCGTCGTTGGCTATCGCAGAGACAACTTTCACCCTCAAGCACTCCTACCTTCCACGCGATCAGCACCAGCATCACCCAGTGTACACAGTCCATTTCATGAAAAACCACTACCCCCAATGCCACCACCATTTCGTAATGACCCTCTCACCCCAGCATTTCCTGATAGACACAGCAGACCAGCCAGCTGGATAAACATGGACCGCGTAGATCCGACTTCTGGTGAGATCTTTCAGCCATTCACGCGTCCTTACAATGTTCGAGCATGAATGGTGCTACATGCATGTGAATCTATCAGTTGCACTTGTTTACTACATGGCATACAGTCTTCGGCGCTTAGCATCATACCCTTCTCGTTTCTTCCCCTCCTTTTCTATCCTTTTCATTTTTCCACACTCGTTACCTTTCCATATCACTTTTTACTGACTATCCTTCAAATATCTAGACCTTCTTACTGCGCATTCATCCGCCGCTTCACAGCCCCCTTCGGATTATCCCATTTCGACGCGATTGCGTTCACGTCCCCCGACACCGTCTGCAGCTGGCGGAAGTGAGATCGGGTCCCGGAATTCCAGTACTATGATAGCCGCGGCGACATCCAGTCTGGACGATTCTTCCCCGTCACCTGCTACTCTCATGCTATCATCCCAGTCGAGCCACTCATCTTTACAGAAACCTCTTACTCGGTCTGTCTCTGAGGGCGAATCTTTTTTCCATTTAGATGTATCGCCCACACACTCATTTGCACGACCCCCTAAAGTGCCGCCACTCCCAGATCCATCCCAGTTCCCAGATCCATATCCCCAGCGTCCCACATTCTCCCGCATATCCGATCGACTGTCTTCTACCCTTCCCGCTCTCTCTTCTGAAGGTTCGTCTTGCGCATCGACACGTTCATCTGCATACACAAGCTCAGGAAGCGCATTAGCATCGAGTGACTACGGCCACGTCCAGGTCGCAACTGGAGACGATCAGGAGATAGGTGTGGCAGTGGGAATAACATCCGATGATGTCGTGCAGGTGCTGCAGGCCAAGACGAGTGTGTCATCGTCTGCTGGAAGGACGCCTATAGATCAAACCAGGTGGTCGGAATACTCAGCCAGTATTCGTTCGAGGTCGTCTTCCATCGGCCCCAATAACACTAACAGCATGCACGAAAGTAGTATGCCACGCCTTCGGCAGAACCCTAGCTTCGATGTCGGGTGGCAAACGGTGGATGAGAGAGATGAAGTTGGATTGACAAGTGATGACGAAACGGACGATCTAGGCGGAGAAGATGACGAGATCGATGACAAAGAAGAGGAGAGGACATCTGCGGCAGTTGTAGCTGAAGAAGGACGTGGCCTCATTGTCAAAGGCGAGAACATCCCTCAACTCCACGTTGAGCCAGGTGAGAGCAGGAGTCCTTTGTGATAAAACTGCGCGATGTATAACTCTCCTCTGTTGTGTCGTTTTCACAGGAACTACCCATCTACTCGTCGGGTCGTCTAGCACGCCTAATGCGGTTCCAGGATTCCTGACTAGCGCATTGCCACAAATATGCCACACCCTACTTGCACTTGACATTTCCGCCAACTTCTTGGTCGCGCTTCCACCTGCTCTCGGTTCATGCGAGAACCTAGAAGAACTCAACATCGCGTCAAATCCACTTCGAGTCTTACCCGTGTTCTTGACAAATCTCATGTCTCTTCGTGTACTCATCGCGGATTCTACTGGCATTGGTAGCCTTCCCGATTCATTGTGCATTCTCGACAAGCTTCACACTCTCAGCATTCGTAGGAACAAAATGCACTCACTACCCAGCTGGTTGTGCCTCTTGCCTTCATTGCAGGAGCTTTATCTGGATGGCAATCCGTTCCAAGGTCCTTGGCAAGCACTGGTTGAACCGTTGCTCGCTAAAACTTCGATTACACCGCTTTACCCGCCGTCGACACCCATTATCCTCCCTTCTCCAGCTACTGACTACTCTATTGGTCCTGAGACAGACACGGAGTCGGAGCCTACTAGTGCGGATCTGGAGGCGTCACTCTCTCGACAAGAGGACGACACTATCACTCCAGCTCGCGCTCCATTCCTTAGTCGTTCCGCAACATCTTCGGCCATTCCTGTCGTTCCCCAAACTGCCCCAAGGGGCTTGACACGCACCAAGACCGCTCCCAACGGATCGTTTTTCCAATCAAAATCGCGTCCAAAGATTGAAATGACTGTTGACGTGCACAATGCGTCGAAACTCGTCGATGACTCGGGTTACTACACAGATCATGACTTGCGGAGGATGAAGAGCGCGGGAGAACTGCATTCATCTTTCAACAGACCTGACTCTCGGCACTCTCCACAGGACTCGCCCCTTGCTACCCCCGCGCGTCCAGCTCTCCCGAACTATTCGACTTCGACTTCGGCGTCCAGCTCAAATCTGCTTAGTGTGGCGAGTAGCTCTCCGGACTCCGGTCGCCCGACGATACCCCAGCGGTACGCCACTCTTGGCTTTTCTTCTACCCCCCCACGCAAATCTCGGGGAACCTTGCCTGAGGTTCTGTTTGACGCACCCCCAGCTCCAGAACCGACAATTACTGACTCTGCGCGTACCTCTGTCGTTGAAACTATTTCGCCGACAACTTCTCCGAGTCGACATATCTCGCGTGATCCGACTCGATCTACACCAAGCCGCATAGACAGAAACAGCGCTACAATGCAATCTCAGTCCCATTCCAAGGACAGAGAAAAGAGCGGGCGGTGGGGTTTCTTGAAGAAAATGTCAATGGGGAAGATGCGACCTGGACCCGAATCTCCTGCTCAATCTCGCCCGCACACTACGTACAATCGCATGCCACAGGTTGAACCATTTGCTGCGCCCGCCTCCAGTCCTGCCACGTTCACAACCATGACGCCTCAAATTGACGTTCGCTTCTCCACTACGGGATTTTTGGGGCCGCTCCCGGGTAGTGCTCCTACGCCGCCGCCTGAGCAAAAGACTGAGACCGAGGCTCCACGCTCCGAAAAGGCTTCTCCGACTCCACCTCCCCCTTCACCTAGCAATTTCCTTGCCCCGTCATCTTCTCCAGTTCCTCGAGCATCCAGAAGAAGGAGTTTCTTACCAGTCGCCGATGTATCAGTACCCATTCTTCCGCCACTGCCTGTCTCCGCCTTGGATAGCCTGTCGGTTCCGGCTGACGAGGACTTGGACAGGCAAAGTCCGACTCCAAGTCCGGTTCTAGCTACGGATCCCGTCGACTATGCGTTGAGAAGAGAAGAAGAACGAGCGCGAGAAGCGTACACACGGGCTTTGCGCTCTATTATGGCGTACTTGAAGGATATGAACGACCTTGGGCTGTCTCAGGGCAACACCATGAGCATGTATGGCGGAGCAGAGGAAGCTTCACCAATGGGGATGCGCTCACGCAGGCCAACGATCGTAGACAAGGCGAGCTCTGACGCGTCCACGATCTCTATGTCTCGAGCAGGATCTATGTCTGGTCAACTGCGGTCTCCCGACACCATATCCGGTTTGCGCTCCGGAACAACTTCACAGACGGTCAGCGTTGCCAACTCAGACGGCTCAACGGAGGAGCGGAAGTATAAGGATGATAAGTGCAAACGTGCACTCGTGGTTAAAGAAATTGTCGAGTAAGGACTCCTGATTGTTGGATGTGGCGGATGGCTGACTGAGGTTTTTAAGGACGGAGAAGACCTACGTGAAAGGCTTGCAAGAACTCGTTGATATATACATCAAGCCTAGCGGCGCTCACGTCAATCTTATCAGTGGTGTTGGCTCGGGCAAAGAAACAATTATTCCCGCAGCTGAGAGGAAGATCGTGTTCGGTGGCATCGAAGCGCTCTTTTCATTTCACAAGGAAAGCTTCCTTCCGTCTTTGGAACAATCAGCGGCCCCACTGCTGCGGCAATCCCCTGCAGGCGAAGAGCTGGATCCCGATGGAAAATTATCTGTGGAGGTAGCG
>Ga0153976_1000905_pt1 | contig 10347 bp, 17 predicted proteins | sample TSGA060MetaG_FD_104717 | JGI IMG/M metagenome (GOLD analysis project Ga0153976, IMG submission 104717) | Attine ant fungus gardens microbial communities from Georgia, USA - TSGA060 MetaG | ecosystem: Host-associated > Fungi > Mycelium > Unclassified | place: USA: Georgia, Yuchi Wildlife... | reverse complement strand
TATTATATTCAATTGACAACCAATTCAGGCGGTGAACGACGAAGGGGGTGACGTCAATGTTGCATTCGACCATGATCATGATGCCAGCGAGAGTGAGAATGACACTATTCCGGCAGTCGCAAAACGGTTCAAAGCTCGCGGTCAGCCTTGGGCTTTGGTCGTTGATGACAACTACGGTGAAGGCAGTGCCCGTGAGCATGCTGCACTTCAACCTAGATTCTATGGTGCGTTGTACTGCCTCGGTACGCTACACTTGAGCAGTTTCTAAGTGTTTTGTTAGGATGTGCAATGATCATCGCAAGGTCTTTTGCCCGGATTCACGAGACTAACTTAAAGGTGTGTTATCCGTTGAACAAGTTCGTATTGTTGGTTTGACTGCGATACAGAAACAAGGAATTCTTCCTCTTTGGTTTGCGGACAAGGCCGATTACTCTCGCATCGGATCGGGCGACATGGTCGAGACTATAGGTCTTGCAGACCTTATCCAGGGACGAGAAAACGCCGCAGTAAAGGTCAAGGTCACCAAGCGTAGTGGCGAAGTATTTGAGATACCAACGAAGCACACCATGTCGGAAGATCAGTTGAAGTGGTTTAGCGCTGGCTCCGCCCTCAACTTCATTCGCTCTCAGATGTCGTAAAGAGCCAATTATGTGTCTAAATTGTAATCTACAAAATGCGAGTGGGTGTCATTATTAGGGAAGCGTATCATAGTACATACTACCTTGAACTCGTCAAAGACTGCCCTAGGACAGACAATTGTTGTGATCCAGTATGATCCCGTCCTTTGAGTGCATCCAAAGCCCGCTTGGCAAGAAGGACAGCGGACTCTGGCATGCCCGCTAGTTGAGCAACCTTGAGGCCATGGCTATCTCGATTCACACCTGGCCGCAGACGGTGGGAGTAGGCAAAATGGTTGTCCTGATAGACCCTCCTCAGCCACACAAACAGAAACAATAGCTCGAGTCACCTACGTCTGTCTCGTGAACATCTGTGCAAAAGAAGCCAACATCCTGGAAGATCCCGCTGCCGCGGTGACTGTCGGAGTATCCGAGCATATCTGCGAGTTCATGAAAATGGGTCGCAAACAGCGCTCGACACTGGTTTTGGGTCACAAGATAATGGACAGCGGCGAATGCAATTGCCAAACCATCTTTAACAGTTGTTCCACGACCCACCTCATCCATGATGACCTGCGGTGTTTTCTTATTTCAGTCTTCAAACACTCCAGAATGGATCAACAACCCACCAAGCTCTTCGGAGTAGCGCGACGTAGAATTTCAGCCGTCTCAAGCATCTCTACCATAAAAGTGCTTCTGTCGCGAAAGAGGTCATCCTTGGCGCCCACTCTGGAGAAGAGTTTGTCTACAACTCCGACGACAGCGTGGTCAGCAGGTACGAAGGAACCGGTCTGAGCGAGGATAGCAATCAAAGCTGCTTGTCGTAGAAATGTCGATTTGCCTGCCATATTTGGGCCAGTGATTATATGAAGACGAGAGAAACGTTCAAGAGCCATCGAGTTTGGTGTGAAGACTCGACCTGAAGTGAGTAGGCCAAGTTCCACGGTTGGATGTCGACCATTTGTCACCTCATATTTGGTGCTAATGTAAGGTAAGAAAAGCCAAGGGAGATGTGTCGTGAGTAACGTACTCATCAGTGATAACGGGTCTCGTGAACTGCATTTCAGCTGCGAGACTCGCGAACCCGAGGGTGACGTCCAATTCGTCCATTATCCGCGCATTCCTTCGAAGATCTGTTGCAAAAGCTTTGACCTGACTTATAATGTAAGCTTGTGATGGTGACTGCTTTTGATGGGAAACCACCGACCTCGTTGCGTAGCAGGTTAAAGGCTTCCTTTTCAGCATTCGTGATCGCTGTTGCAGTTTCAACTAGCTGATTTCCTAGAGACGACCATGGCTAAAGTCGATCGCTTCGAATGAGACACTTCTTCGTGAAATATGAAAGGACGAACATACCTGGTAGAAATAGGAACTCGTTGAACCACTCTCTGATATTCCTATGAATAACGGGGATGCCTTCACGGCGGTCTGGTCTCTCCTTGAGCGGCCGATGTGGACGTGCATTCCTTGCGCAGGGGAAGTACGCAGGGTCAGAGACGGTGCATCTACTCAACCGAGTTAGTTACAGCCAAGAGAAAATTAAATGTCCCACTATAGTCTACTTGAAGTTGACGTTCCATTTCCCTTCTTCGCTCTAGTAGATCAGCGAGAGTGGTATGAAGGGATGCCAGGTGCGAAGAAAATCTGGACCATGAAGCGTTAATATACTGTAGCCTGGGTATGAACGCCGCGTACTCTGGTCGAATAATACATCTAGAGGGAATATCAAACTTGCAACCAATCTTGTTGGACTCCTCTGCATCTGCAGGCAAGGACTTGTCGTCTCCCTCTTCATATTTTTCCTTCAACTCATCTGTGACTTCCTTATCTTGCAGGGCAAGGTTGATTCGGCTCTCGAGAGCTTGCAGGTCCGCCATTCGACATATGAGGGCATCAACACTTGACCATTCTTCTGAGAGTAGAAAGCCTCGTTCGGAGTTTTCCATTCTTTTCTCGAGTTCCAGGCGTCTGCGGATGGTGCTCCAGATGTTAATCGTCCTGCTGATCGACACCAAATCGCCAGGGTCACCTCGTCCAAGAAGGAACCTCTGAACGATCCGCGTCGTATCTTCCACTTCTTCCAAGGACTGTCTGATGTCGCTGAGTAAGTGGGGTCTGGCGTGGAGGAAGGCCACCAATGACTGTCTAGATTGTATTTCTTTAATCGAGGTGCTCGGTGAACCTGAGGATGCGTCAACAGCCTTGAAAGACGATGTCGAATAACAAAGGCTTACACAGCCATCGCGCCAGCAGACGTGTCCCACTGCGTGTTGCAGTCCTTTTGACGACGCTCAACAAGCTACCTGTCGTGCCACCTTCTCGTGTGCCCTCCCTGATTTCGAGCGCCTTGATAGTGTGGGAGTCTATTTGCATGCGCTCAACGTTGCCTTCGCGGCTCGGCATTGAAAGTCGTGGCATGTGTTCCAATAAATTAGCGTGCAAGAAATTCGTAAGGATTTTAATAGCGGATGTCTCTTCGGGAGTATACGCAGAGGGAACCGAGGCCAAGTCTCCATCCAGTTTGACAGCGTCATCAGGAGTAACAGCAGAATCCTTCACCAAAGTTTCTTGAGAAGGTGTGGTATACGACACGAAACAACCTTCATCAGCTAGCAGCTGCCGAATGGGATGCGAGGAATTATCTTGAAGTTTAACATCTAAGACAACCTCTCGTGGGCATATCCTCGCGAGATCATCCTTCAAAGCCTCCTGAGACGTTGTCTTTGCGAAGAATTCGCCTGTTGAAACATCGATCCAGGCTAATCCTGCGAAAGAGGTTTCATCCATCTCTTCTGCTGCACCGTCGGCGCTGATAGACAATAAATAGTTGTTTTCATACTGGTTGATGAATGGTTCATCAATGAGCGTCCCAGGGGTTATCACGCGAACTACTCGTCGGTCGAACTCGGGTTTCTGACCGTGTGCAGAGTACCGAGGGAACTCTTCGCACATCGCAACGAACCGTTTGTTGTGTTGGACAAGGACCTTGAGATACTTGTCCAGATGCATCAGTGGGAAACCGCACATGGCGATATTTTGTTTGTCCCAGACACGCGAAGTCAGCTTGATGTTCAGCATACGGGCAACCTCGATTGCTTGGTCAAAGTAGGACTGCAGGAGTAACAGAGGTTAGCGAAATTCGTCAAAGTAGATTGCAAGCGCAAAGTACCTCGTAGAACTGACCCACACGAGTCAGAAGGATGCAATGAGGGAATTTTCCAAGGTTGTTCAGGATCTCTGTGGCAAGCATGTTGCGCGGCTGTTTCGAAGGCGCATTAATATCCGCCTTCGTTGTTCGACGCTGGCGAGTCTTAGTTGTAGACTGAAGGACCTCGCTAGCTGCGGAGATGTCTGCACCTGTCAGAACAATATGGCAATCTCGAACAATCATAAGCGTACCTGCGTCGGGAGCGGGAGCACCGTGAGGCACTACTGCAGTTCGCCGTTTTCTGCGTTTCTTGGGTTGTTCTTCCTGGACGATTGCATTACTTTGCAGCGACGGACTTCTTACGCCCCTCTCACGTTCACTAGGCAAATGCTCGGCGATGTTCAAGCAAAATGCTGAATGGACCACATGCGCATTTACTTTCATGAGAACAAGTTCGACAAATACATTAGAATTGCGCACAAGAAGGAAGTACAAGATCATTAGGAACGTTTGTATCACTTGGGCTCTGCACCTCGGCTAAAGCAGGTTGGAGCGAACGTTCCTTCGCCACGACGCGTCTCTTCGGGAGCTCTGAGAATTTCTTCTTTGTGATAGTCACTGAGGGGCGTACGGCCTTGACAATGGCCGCATCGTCGAGACATGTTACCAAACCTGAATGAAAAGCTCGCGTCCAATGAATTAGGAGTAGATGAGGTCTAACACAACAATATACGCGGTGACGTGCTGGAGTAAGAGGGACCATACAAATGCGCGTCAGTAATTTTTTTCAACAATGTAAAGAGAAAGAAATGCAGTGTTCGGACCCGTGAGGGGGTTTGTCGCTCGCGCGACGGTGGCGCGGGTGTGGCGGAGTTTAAATAGAGCAAGGTCAACTTTACCCTTCGTCTCTGTTTTGCTCTGCAACGCAAGTGAAGCAACACAAAAGTCAAAACTCCCGAACAAAATGTCTTTCGCTGGCCGACGCAGAGGAAACAAGGTCAAGAAGGGTGTCCAGTTCACCCTCATGGTCGTTGGTCAGTTATTCCAGTCCTTATTTCGACTTGTATTCGCTTAGTGCTAACCCGCTCGATTTTCTCCACGTGCTACAGGTGCCTCTGGGACTGGCCGTACGACCTTTGTGAACACTCTTTGCGAGTCTGAGGTCCTCGCCCACAAGGTCTCTGACATGCCAGAAACGGCACATATCGAGGAGGGTATCAGGATCAAGCCTGTCAACGTCGGTCAGTTGCACCAACCACCTGGCGTTTACATTACATTCAAGCATATTGTAACAGAGTTGGAGGAAGATGGTGTTCGCATTGCACTAACCATCGTTGACACCCCTGGTTTCGGGGACAACATCGACAATGAGTTTGCGTTCGTGTCCTCACCACACTCTTATATCCCACTGAGTAACGTCCTGTTTTAGATTTCAGGAAATTGTTGGCTACCTCGAGCGTCAATACGATGACATTTTGGCTGAGGAGTCTCGCATCAAGCGTAACCCTCGTTTCAGGGATAACCGAGTGCACGCTCTTTTGTACTTCATCCCTCCCACTGGCCATGCGTACGCATACTTTTACGCGTCTCTTTGACACATGCGCTAACAAGGCTGTGGTACAGGCTGAGGGAAATGGACATTGAGTTAATGCGCCGCCTTTCACCTCGTGTTAACGTGATTCCTGTTATCGGAAAGGCAGATTCATTGACCCCCAGTGAACTTCGGGGTTTCAAGAAGCGGGTTGGTGCCTCAGTTTTTTTTTTGTCGGGCCGAATTTGATTCATGACGTAGATTATGGAAGATATCGAACACTACGACATCCCTGTCTACAACTTCCCCTACGACGTGGAAGAGGATGACGAGGATACTATCCAGGACAACAGCGAGTTGCGGGTACGTCACCGAGTTTTTTTAACCTGACGTCACATTTACGTAAATGGCTTAGGCTCTCCTTCCCTTCGCCATTGTTGGTTCGGAAGAGGAGATTGATCTTGACGGCCAACATGTACGCGCCAGGATATACCCTTGGGGTATTGCGGAGGTCGACAACCCAAAACACTCCGACTTTAGCAGACTGCGAAGTGCATTGTTGAAGTAAGTGTAATCTAGCTTTTCTGGGAATGCTAGCTAATGCTCGCTTTAGCTCACACCTTGGCGACTTGAAGTCACTGACGCATGACGTGCTTTACGAGACTTATCGTACCGAGAAGCTGTCTCGGACGGTGCATGCAGACACACAGTGAGAATGCTGACGTGAATATGTATTTTATGCACACGCTAATTAATGGTTTGTGTAGCGACTCTTCTATTCTCCCAGAAGAGCTGGCTACCCAGAGCGTACGTCTCAAGGAAGAGCAGCTTCGCAGGGAAGAGGAGAAGGTTAGTTCCAAATGGATTAATGAGTAAGTGTACTGATGATATCGCTGTGGACGAATAGCTTCGTGAGATTGAACTCAAAGTTCAACGGGAGATTAACGAAAAGCGGCAGGAGCTGTTGGCAAAAGAGGAATCTCTTAGGTATGAAACAATCTGGTTTCTATGGAATTGCTATGAATGATTGACTGATGGTGTGATGATGATGCAGAAATTTGGAGAGTCGCCTGGTTGCTCAAGGGTCTCAGAATGAATTCCGGGACTGAAAGAGGTGGGAAGGTCAGATGTCTTGGGCACTGTGGACGACGATTATACCCTCCGTTTGTGCAAATCCCTTCCTGCTTGTCCGTCCGCTCTTTTTTGGTTACGTCTACTCTGCGATTTTATATATACCGGATAATCCATTGCCATTCGTTACACGAAATTTACCCAGCTTTTCGGTGCTGTTTACCATTTTTCTCAACAGGTCGTAATGAAATTCTTAGTGAGAATGCTTTGAAAAGAGATTTAGTGTTTGCGTTTCATGATTGTATTGTACTGGATGAGTGATGGCAGGACTGTGTTCAAGATGAAGTTGGAGATGGCGGACCCGTTTCGCTGTTCGTTGTCGTGACGAGCGGTTGACGGTATTTTTATTTCTTGAGAACTTCCAAACTCGGTCGACATTATTGTTTTGAATGTTGAGTTTTCGTTTCGTTCTCGCTAGCTGACTTTGCCGGTGAAACGTTCTGAACGTCGGTGACGGTGCAAGTTGAAGTGGAAGTTCTCCTTGGTACATGAATATTGTCGTCCCTACTGTAAGGCACGGAGATAGCTAGCGGCTGGCTCATTTCAGGTCCAACTTTTGACCTGTAACTGATTAACAACCTTTTTCTAGTGCCCTGACCCATCCAAGTCCCTGCCTGCTCCTCCCCGTCATGGACCACGAGTTTAATAACTCTCGTCCATTGCCAATCCTTCACCGACCTCGTCAATCCCATGATCATCCTTCCGCTCAATCTCCTTCATCCTCTTCTCCTGTATCCCCTCCTTCTTCGTTTCTCCTCTCTCAACGTCGCCGCTCCTCGGCAGCCAACTTTCCACCAGCAGGCCCACCGCCAAACCAACCAATCCCGAGCCTACCTACACCCTCCGTACCCCAACATCCAGATGACCAGTCATCTGAACACATCAGCGAAGAACTTTCATATTCCACAAGACACAGGTCGAGTATTAGTGGTAGCCAATCTAACTATGGCAGACCCGCTGTCTCTGCAAATCTTGCTGCCATAGCCGCCTTCCAAACAAAGCAGGCATCTACCTCCAACGGTCTCTATCCACCTTCTAGCTCCCTCACCCATGACTTCAACACCTTATCCGACCTTACCCCTTCCCTTCCCCCTGCCCCTGCCCCTCATTCTACCCTTCAATCAACTTCTTCACGCCACCGCGATATTGTACCTGACCGTCTTTTATTGTCACCTACTCAGCCTCATCACCCGTCCCAGCCTCGTCCATCTTCTCGACGCGCTCTAACAAGAGCACTGGAGCTAGCACGAGAAGCTGTTCAATTAGACTCTACCAACGATGACCCTCATGCTGCTGTATTGGCATACGGTCGAAGTGTGGCATTGCTCAGCGAAGTTATGGAACGAGTTAGAAAAGGCGAAGACACTACCGAACGTACCAAACGAAACGGTCGACGGAGAAGTGTAGTAGCACAAGAAGAAGAAGTCAGACGTCTTAAATCAATAGTAAGAATCCTAGTCAATCTAATGTCCAAATTGTCCTAATTTTATCTCAGCACGACACATATGCTGACCGCATGAACATTCTCAGCTTGATATACAGTATACCTCCCATACCTCATTCCCCATCGTCTGTCTATGCACCGTCCACATCCACAGAGTCCACACAACCCCCATCTCCGGCTTCCGTCTCACCAACTTCTGACACACACAGAGCTTCCTCATATCCCACCGAACATACCCAAGACGAGCCTCGGCACATCAGCGTACATAACCATGATATCGAGGACGATAATGATGGCCATGAAGGCATTGGAGCAGCCCTTCTCAATGCTAGCTATCTCTCTACCGAATTCAGTCCGAGGACTAATGGCATATCGTCCCCACATCCCTATGCCGCACCACTGACACCTCTTGCTTCCGCCGGTCCACAGGATCAAGTCAATTCTGCTCTCAACCGGACGACAACCCTTCCCACGAACCGCACCCAGTATACTCCATCAGTCACTGGCCGACCTCGAGCTGCTTCTGTTTTTCCACCCGCTCCGCCACTACCTGCTGGGTCTCCCCCGCCACCGCCAGACTCTGCCGTTTCTGCGCCACTATCTTCGCAGACCGCCAGATTCCTAGAAGTCACCCGCCCACGTGGAAATTCTATAGGACACAGACGGACGGGGTCAGCTTCCAGACTGACCTCTGTCACTGAAGAGGGGGTCAAGATCAATGGTCAGTTTAGCCGGGAGACCGTAGATGATCAAGACATTACTATTTCATTACCTCGACGGCCTGATACACCGCGCACTGCAATCCGAGAATCACACCCGCTCCCTCCGCTGCCTTCACCGACAGCCACAACGTACTCCATACGATCACCCGAGTTGCCAGGACAAGTTCTTTCTCCACGAGTTCGCGGAGAGTCAATGAGTGCGACAACTGGTCAACAGTTAATCAACGCGTCTTTAGCAATGGGCACGATTCATCAGAGGCGCGCCAAGATGTCTGCTCCCCCTTCGACTTCGAGTTCAACTGCCAACTCCTCGCCTGGTGATTCACCATCACAGTCGGCGTTCTCTCTTCCTGCCCCAAAATCTACAGGTTCACCGGTGCTTCCAAACTCATCGCCTCTGGTAGTCGGACGCAATCGCGCGTCGTCACAGCCAGGACGCAGGCCTTCTGTAGTCAATGGCCGTATCTCACCATTCGACCCTCACCGGCCCCCATTACCACACACAGCTGGACTGAACGGAATACCGCGTAAAATGTCCAATCCTTCCAAGTTGAATCAGAACATTAGTGTCGACATACCAGATCTACCGCAATTAATGGTGCAGACCGATTCATTGACGCCGCCTTCAGCACTGGCGCTAGTGCCTCCACCAGCGTTGATATCCAATCTACCCACTACACCCACTTCTCCACTTCCCCCCGCTCCCCCCACCGACAGCCAAAGGAAGCCTTACCATATGATGGCGCTCTTGGCGAACACTATGAACTCAAAGTCTGGCGGCTATATCACGAGACGACTGCACGTTCCGCAAGAGGTTTGGTCTCAAGGCGGGGCTAAGCTCACAAGCATACCAGAAAAAGTCCGCGTGGTAGAGGTGCTTTGCTCGGCCCTGGAGGAGATGCAACAATGCAGCGTGGAGTCCTTTGGCGTTAGCGTGTGTAGCGGACTGGCCTTGGGCATTGGAAGTGTAACTCGCAAGGAAGCTGACACATGGGTAAACAAGTTGGAGGAATTCTGCTCGATATGCGACAGTGTCGTCGCGAACTTTGGCAAGAAGCTTGGTGTGAACGAAGGATTCGTGGTGAAGAAAAGCGGTGGGGTAAGAAATATCCATATACTTCTTCTGCTTCTGTGGCTTGACGCTCTTACTTTTCCTAGGTGACATCATGGGGAGGCAAGCTTACTCGACAGATTGACAAGTTTACCAATGGAAAAAAGTTTGTTTATTGCCTTGTCGCGCCTCTTCTTTTCGTTGACACGTGAACTAGCCTTGATTCACCTGCTGCCTATGTGTCTGGATTGAGCAGGCTGTTCACACAAGCCCAGCTCATCGATGAGCATACGAAGGCACTCTTGTCGCAGCCCATTGCACCGACATACGCCGCATTCCCTCTAGATTTACGGGCTGCCGCAGAAGTCAAGCTAAAACGCGTCTCTGAGTTCTTCGCGAGCGTCGTGCTGACTTTCGTCATCCGTGACCTGGCGCAGCTACTCGACAAGTATGCGAAGAAATGTGAAAAGTGGCTCGCAGAGTAGTGAGGCAACTCCTGGTCCCTCGGGTTTATAGGCTGTAATGCTGTTATGAAAAGCAGCAAGTATTTTATTCCGGGACTAGATGGTTTGCCAGAATCTGTTTTTATCTGACATTTTTACCGTGTTTATTCCCCTCTATTCGTTCTTCGGTCTTCTTCTTACATTGTCACCTTTTGCGCCCGTCTCTGGTCGGTGTCACCCTCACGTCCCTCCCTTGCATA
>Ga0153976_1000904_pt1 | contig 10356 bp, 19 predicted proteins | sample TSGA060MetaG_FD_104717 | JGI IMG/M metagenome (GOLD analysis project Ga0153976, IMG submission 104717) | Attine ant fungus gardens microbial communities from Georgia, USA - TSGA060 MetaG | ecosystem: Host-associated > Fungi > Mycelium > Unclassified | place: USA: Georgia, Yuchi Wildlife... | reverse complement strand
GGACCTCAAGCCCGAAAATATCCTTCTCGATGCCACTGGCCACGTCGCGCTCTGCGACTTTGGGCTATCAAAGGCAGATCTCCGACCTGACGAGCTTACTACAACGTTCTGCGGCACAACGGAGTACCTAGCACCTGAGGTCCTTTTGGACGAGCATGGATATAGTAAACTCGTTGACTTCTGGTCACTTGGAGTATTGTTATTTGAGATGTGCTGTGGCTGGAGTCCCTTCTATGCCGAGGATACCCAACAAATGTACAAGAACATTTGTTTCGGGAAGATTCGGTTCCCGAGGAACGTTATCAGTGAGGATGGCAAGATGTTTGTGAAGGGGGTGAGCGCTGTGATTTATTTCCTCCCCTTTGACATCCCTGACACCTTGGCCGGCTATCAAGCTATTAAATCGGAATCCCAAACATCGCTTAGGCGCACAACGTGATGCCGAAGAGCTAAAAGCGCATCCATTCTTTTCATGTATAGATTGGAAAGCTCTTCTTCTGAAGCAAGTGACCCCACCGTTCAAGCCCGTCGTAGAGTCGGACGAGTCCACTTCCAATTTCGATCCGGAGTTTACTACGGCCGACATACGAGAGGTCGGTGTGGGCGTAGACGGGCACGGCAGTCCAGATGAAGAAGACCCTAGCGAAGACTGGACGCAAACGCAGAATGGCTTACCAGGGTCACACACACCAAACGGACCTTTGGGTAGTGACCGATATGCCAAAAGCGTCACCCCGATCGGACAAACGGGTCATCCATCTAGCTTACATGCTGTTGATGTCAATAGCGCCGGACGTGCCATACAGATCGGATTGCGGAAGAAGCAAGACACGGCAGGGTCGCCGCTGACGAACAGTATACAAGAGAATTTCCGTGGGTTCACATACTCTGGAGGGGAGAGTGTGGTAACGCAAATGAACCTCATGGGCAAAGGAGACCCTGATGATGATGGTGACGATGAAGCGGTAGCCGATGAAGAGGCTCAGGAGGTGACTACAGAAGACGAGTTCGAAGATAGGGAGAGTTTCGCGGGACGGTACTCCAATCGAAGAAGAGGAATAGACGATGACATGGCTGTATGATGCACTGACTCCCTATGTGGTCGGTACCTCGCGCATGCACGAAGCTTCTCCATCGACATCGAGAGCAGGAATGGACTGATACGGACCTTGCATGGTTTGGTACATGCGCTCACCATCCGCTTTGAGGTACCGTGCCTCCCCCATCACTACTTATCTGATTTAATCGCATATTTGTCTTGCCGTTTTCCCCATGCATTCCCCCTTATTGACACAACCTATATATCTTCCGTTTGAGTTCCAGATGGGTTACCATCTTTTGTTTCTGTCACACCTGCTGTTCTATAATAACGTACCTCATACATCACGGGAACTGTAGTAATTCATTTGTGTTGTATTCTCTTAATCGGTTGCATGAGATGGTGAATTATCTGCCGAACGTTTCTACTATCTAGGTGAAGGTTCGCATCACCAGTCGTACAAGGACATCTTTCCATGGCAGGTGAGGTCCACCCCACCACGAAGGATAGTAGGGAGGACTTTGCCACCAATAATCGTGTACTTAACAATTGATTCTACTTCATGGGGCGTGACACGCCCATACCATACACCAGCTCCACGTGGAGTGTAGATCTGCGCAAGAATCGAGATCATTGTAGCGCTCAGATGGCCAAACGAACCTCACTTACAATGCAGTTTCCTGCGAATTTATGTCCGCCGATATGCGAGTTCTTTAATATCAGCGCCTTGTGCTCGACATGAAGGGACTTGAGCTGAGTCTCGATTAATTGTTCCTTGTCAGTATCTGGGCTGACTTGTGACTCGAGGGAGGGTTCGTGAGAGAGGTCTTGCAGGTCGGTATGTACTTCCCAGCCGTCTCTTTCAAGATACTGAGTGAAGGCTTGCGAAGGCGTTAACATCTTGTCTATGGAAGTAGTCCGATGGACTCACTCTTCTCTAAGATCGGCGCCGCGACAGCGCATCGTTTGTCCCGTCTCTTATGGGAGCCTTGCGGAAAACCCTGGTGAGATACGCTTTGAAACACGGTGGTGTGAAACTTACACAATAATATCAGACATGAATATGGCAAAACCCATGTCTTTAGCTCATCCGTCCTAAGCGATGCTCCTGCCCGACCAAGAGATGGGTCAAGCGCAGCCTTCCACAATGCCTCTGCGCCTTCCAACGTGCTTGGGATGCTAGACATGACCTTAAAGTCTGGAAGAACGATCACGGTATTTTGTGACTCGTCGCTGGAGAAAGGCTTGTGGCTTCCATTAAGAATCGCGAGCCTTCCTGCCTCGGTGTGAGAGAAAACACCAGGTACAGAGTGATCGCTGCTGGACTTGTGCTTCTTTGAGGTGTCCAATGAAGAGTTGGCAGCACTCAAGAAGGCGGCGAGCGAATCTTTCTCCTCAGTCACCTCGTTCGCCCAGTTTGACTTCCCGGTCGATATGACTACCTGTGTCGTCATCAGGAACACGAGTATATGCATACGACATAATCAGGGACACACCTGTCGCCGGTATGGCTTCACTGATCCCAGCATATCTGAATCCATGTCGATATCCAGTTTGCTAGAGTAGTCATCGTGATCTGCAGATCAATGATACTGCGCATGAAAAGGATGCTGAGGATGCTCACCCTGATCGCAAGGATCAGCGCAAGACCTGCAATCAGCAGTCGTTACAGGGACGTCAGCAGCTTGGAGGTTCTGGTAGACTTTCTGGCCATTAGACGAACCAAACACAAAAGCTTTGAGTGTACCAGATAGCGCGCTCATGGTGGACTCGTTATTAGCCTGATACTGCAGCTCAGCAGTTAATAGATCTCGGACCGGTCGGGTCATAGCTATACTTAGTTTCAACTGCGCTATGAATCAGCATTATTAATTCTCCCCGGTCGAAAGCCACTTGAGCTCCATATGATCATACGTATGGCTCATTTACTAGCCTTGTTCGTCCTACTTGGTCAATTAGTACTTTTTATAAATAAAATTACGCTACCATAGAACCCATGGCCAAAAATTGTTCATGACAATTCTCACCGCTGATCATAATCACAAAGCTTGACACCCCCCGAAGCAAATGAAGTACACCCACATGTTTCAAAAGTCTAGCGTCAATCATGGGGAACTAACTGAATGAGGTAGTAAAGCGTGAAGCAAAATGGTTTGTAGTCACATTGAAGTCTGTATGAATAGATTGCAGGCCAAGTAACGATTCTGAAATCATGTATGGCCATGAGAAAGGAAGGACTGTTATCCTTCTATAAGGCCTGACTAGGGGGTGAATAATCATATTCGGACTAAACAGAGATGTAAACCGATATCGCTTACCCAGCTATATGCCCTGCTGTCGATCCTCTATCAGTTCCTCCTTTATTTTTTGTGCATCCTTCTTCACTGCAGTCCACAACGGCCTTCCATCTGTGCCCACCCCCAGGAGCGCCTCTGTAGCTCTCGCTGTCCTCTGCTGCTCACTGTTGGGACTTGAAGATGCTAGCGTTGCCTTTAAGGCAACGGAAGACGGCTTGCCACCCTTCGTGAAGACATGGCGAGGCTGCGCTTCTCTTTCGACAACTAACCTCCTCAGCTCTGCATAACTGCGTTGTTCGAAGTTGGTACTTCCGTTGATAATATTAGACTGAGGAACAAAGGCTTCGTCTATTTTCTGGGAGAGGTTTTCGGGTGTTATGAAGGAGTCGCATTGGTGGTATAGAGAGACGAGGGCACGCATGCGGACCTCATGCTTTGAGGCAGCGTTTGATATGTGGCGTTTAAATATCAAGGATGTGCAATTCGAAGAGGGCAGTTTACAGGCTAGCATTGCGCAAAGCGTTTAGAGCAAACCAATTGTGACCGCCTGTTTGAAATTTACAGTGAAAAGCACGTGACGCACAGATGCCAGAAACCAAGCAGAAACCAGGGAACCTTCTCGGTTCGCCTGCAGCTCTCCGCCCTTGCCACGACCAATTTTCCCTAAAAATGCAGACTGTTGTGCACATATGCATATAGCTACATGCAGTGCAAATGATAAAATATAGAAATGTAATTCAGGGACTGCCCCCCTCTGAGTCCTTGCTAAAATTTTCCCTTCGATGACTCAAGTCTCGCAGCACGTTTTCCCCATCAGTAACGCAGATGTATGGATCCAGTATCCTAGGCTCCTAGCCGAAGAAGCTGGGATGCCCGTACAAGAAGTACCGTATAGTGCTACATACTATCATATGAACTGTTGTTGTACGGTAGGTCAGCAACGAGCACCAGTCACCTTTGACATCTAGCATGACCCTGCCATATGTCGTTGTAGTCGTCGGGTAGACTAGGAGACTTCTATGAGTTAAGTCACACACCGAAATAGCGGCGTCCACTATTGCGAGTTTGCAAGCCAAGGCCCAGGGACCCCTGAGCGGCATCACCATCTCGGGAAATTCAATTGTGCAGCGTAGAATTACACAATCAGAGAGCGTTTCGAATGAGTTCTTTCCTAACAGTGAGTCCACGACAACCAAGGAACTGCAACGGTACCGCCACTACAGGAGGACACAACCAGATTCCCCGAGGACGGAGTAACTTACATATCAAGTCCATGGAATAAGTGCATGATTAGGCGCCGAAAATATTTCCTATTGGCTCGAGGAAAGTGATGCGACAATAGGCCCTGCTGTTCCAGATGTATTCACCGTGATGGTTGGTTTGTTCGCACCTGTTTTGGTGGAGATGCGTTGGACTCTTGAAGGTGGGTATATGTCAGCACCGGTGTCAATCGCCCGGACCCAGAAATCGAGGATGAACAATGAGATGACGAACAACGAGGACCTGGATGAAGACAACTTCGACGACGCATCATTATTAACGATGAACGATGAACATGGGCTGGCTTCGTTGACGCGAACTTTGTTTGTGTATTGAGGAGCGTGGTCGGTTTGGGTTTTGTTTTACAGTGTCTTCCACAATTTGGACTTTTGTGTCGGTGTGTATGTTGGTTAGGCGAAACAAACAAGCAATCAATTCGATCCAACCTACCTCAACGCTTGCCGTCATTGTGTTCGACGACGACGAGCTATGCGTCGACAACGATGGCTGTATTCTACGAGAGCAAATTGGCCCGTGCGCTTCCACGTTTCTCACGCATGACATAAGCCGCACCTCTGTTCCCCTTGAAGCTCTTTTCAACATCAAACGAACCTCAACGTTACCAACAAGCTCGTTTTTCTTTCTTGCCGCAAGATACCACAATGTCGCAGCAGCCACCGCCAACGGTGATGCCTCAGAACATGCTTCCTCCTGGTGAGGCAGAGCTTGCTCAAGCCAATTCCTACTATCCGCAGGAGCCTTCGGACCTGACGGGTGGACTGCCCATCAACCTCGACTCCCTGCGTGATGGACCACCAGGTAGCAAACCATTCTATCCATATTCTACGCTCATTCGGTAAGCGACCACGGATTTGCTGTTGATGCTTTAGTGAATGATCTGTCTCTTGGTGGGTAGGTATGCCATAAAGGGTTCTCCAAATCAAAAACTACTCCTTGAAGATATATACTACGCAATTGAATCGCGTGTACGTAGTGGCTTTCTCACATATTTGCGCATCTCGCGAATGACCGACGCTCCGCATTACACAGTTCCCTTACTTTCGGTCTGCCCCATCTGGTTGGAAGGTTAGTAAAGTTTCCCTGTTTGCCTTGGTTGCGATTTCTGTGCAATCTGGATGGTCAATCGTGGATACTCTGGATCGTGAAGGGAAACGCGAGCGCGATGTTGATATTTGATTGTGTTCATATTTGTTTTGATCAGTCCCTTCAAAACAAGCACCAAACTAACCACATTGCTTCGCACGTATCTAGAACTCAGTGCGGCACAATCTTTCACTCAATCCATGTTTTGAGAAAGTGCCACGTCCCCTCACCGACAGGGGGAAAGGCTCGTACTGGACCGTTAATGATAACGTTGACCCGAGGACAGGCGTCCACCGAGTGAGGAAGAAGAAACCAAAGGGTGCAAAACGTCGGATGTCGGAGGAGGATCAGGATGTGGACTATCATCCTGAGGCATTTAATGACCCCAACGCACAATTTGTGCAGCCACCGCCTATGCATCCTGACGAAGCAGGTCCCAGTCGGCAAGCGCCGTATCCACCTTATCCTCCCACGTATGCCATTTGAGTTCCGCAGTCGACATTAAGCTGACTTTTGTTTAGGTTTGATCCCAGCTTCCAGATGATGCCTCCACCACCTCCCGGCCTTCGCTTTCCTCCTGTACCCATTGACGATTTGGAGGTGGACGAGGGTGGCAACATTCTGTGGCGTTTGTCTTTCATGAAGGAGCTTGCACATTTGCAACAAATCTCATCTGATAAGGACATGGGCGAGGATTGGTATCGGATGATGCTCTTGCGTATGCGTGGGGCTGTCATGGCACCACCACCTGCGTATCATGATGGCATGCACCCGCCGCCTGGGATGCCGCCTCCACCTCCCCCTAACCCGGAGATGCAGTAGTGAAATGTAGCTCGGGATTCTTGAATATTTTGGCTCTGTCATCCTTATTATTCGTTGCAGAGAATGTCTTCTTTTACCTAGTGCTAATGATCTTCGAGTGGACATTTCGCTACAGAGTGATGTTGTCTGTATGCTAGCTACCGCTTTGAATTTTCTGTACCTTCTTTTTGGCCCATTCAGCAGTAATACAATGCATATGTGATCTGTCTCCCGGCTCGCCCGGTCCTAATGAAGTCCTTGTGACCAACAGTGGTGCTTATCTAAGCGAGCCCAATAATCTGATTACAGAGTCGGACTTGATTCGGACTATTTTTCACCTGACTGTAAGCTTGTGTCCTTCATCCTCCTCTTCCTCCTCCTCCTCCCTCTCCTCCCTTTCGTCGTTCCTTGTTATCGTTGTGCTTTTGTGATGGCACCGACGGCTATCTACACTCTTTCTCCCGACCCAATTGTCCCACAAGTCAAGAAACCCTTACTCGATGAATCACTCCACCAAAGTGTCAAAGGACCTGCCCTCGCAATAGGTTCATCGGACACTGCTCGGGACGGAAAGTACCAATCACTTGTTTCCCGTCTCGATGCACAGTCAGGGCAGGCCGCTGAAAGGCAGATGCTTGATCGGCTCCTTGATGGAGGTATATTTACTCTAAGATCTTATTGTAGCTCTACTTATTAATCCCGACCATTGAACAGCAATAGCATTGGCTCCATCGAGCTATGCGTCTATACATGTCGTCCTCTCCCAACCAGAGTACAGTTCACTGTTGCCGGATCTACAACCTCTCTTCAAGCAGATCTTCGCTGGTCTGACCCCCCTGGGAACTCTCCATTTACTTAACTTAACCACAGGCTTCCTGACTCTACCTGGTGAATTGACCCTGGCTGGGTTCACGGTCATAGAGAGCGTGCATGATGGCGCTGACCCGAGAATAATTGCTCAGAGGCCTTTACCGCCGATCGCAATGCCTTTGCCTTTGGCACTTCCTCTCCGAAGGAATGCTGACCCTGCAAAACAGTCCTCTAAAAAAGCTCTTTGGGCCCTTACATCCCCTTCCACTCCCACCATCGATGCCGAATCCCTTCTAACAGCGGCAGATCGTGTACGTCCAATTCCCACGTGCGAGCCTGTCACGGCTACTACACCGCGGCGGAAGAAGGCATGCAAAAATTGCTCTTGCGGCCTTGCTGAGATTGAAGCCGAGGAGGCAAAGACGGGTAAAGTAGTGTTACTCAACAGTGACAGCGTAGTGGAGGTGGGAGCTGGTGACGTGGAGAAGAACAGATTGACTGCTGCCGCCAAAGCTGCACCCAAGGCAACTAGCAGTTGCGGGAGCTGCTTCTTGGGTGATGCATTCCGATGTGCCAGTTGTCCATATCTAGGTGCGTGAATAAGCGTTTTTTTATTCGTTCAATGCTGAGATAATTGGTTACAAAGGTCTCCCTGCATTCAATCCGGGTGAGAAAGTGGAGATTGACATCGGGATGGATGATATCTGATGACTATCATCAAACTGACGAGGCTAGATATTTTTTTTTGGCGATGTAGCCACACGCTGTATCGACCCTGTATGATATATTATTTATTCTGTACCGTATTAACGACAATAGAAGGTGACACCCTAAACTATGTGGATGTCATAGACAGCGGGAGCTGCCTCTGGCCACGGCTACAGGTCATCGGTCATGCATTGCTCTATGGGGACAACTTTAGCCCCTCTATCACCCATTTGCGGGTGGTCAGAAGGTGATCATATATGCCGAAACGACCGAACTTTCCTTGGTCGAATATATACGAATGGTCAAACCGTCGAGAGACAACCACCACAGAAGTCCCATGTGATGAAGGAAATATGGAACAGCGTTAACGGCTCGCGTCACGATGGCATCCTCTCCCGGCCCGCCAGCCCACGAATTCGTCATATGTTATAAACGAAAAGAAGAGAGAAGTTCTCAAGAATTGTCCAAACGTTGCGCGCTCCAGTTTTAGCTCATGCCAAAAAAGTCAACCAAGGGAAACTTCTCCATAGACAACCATCTGGCAGGGGCAGGAAATTTTCTACCACGAGCTGGGCTTGGATGGCGGCTCCGGGCGATTCTAATGATGACGCACGAGGGCTTGAGGAACGGATGTATGTGCCATAGAAGAATGGGGACTGGCTCGTAATTGCTGCAAGATTATGTCAAAAGTCATAACCGCGCTATAACGCTTGTTCATGATGGAAGTGATCACTTCGATTGTTCGGAGCGCCGTCCCTAGAGTCGGTACAGCCGACTTGAGCGCAATGAAGGATGAATGGGAAAATGTCTACATACACAGAAGAGTAAGCAGTAAGAAGGGGTTACTCTGCCATATCTTCGTCCCAATCGTCACCCCAATCTACTGCTTCTGCATCATAGTCGGCAGCGCATTGTGCTTGCTTGATCAACTCTAGAAGGGCGACAGGATCAAGCTCAGAGACATCTCCTTCGTCGTCTGAGAAAGAGGCTGCACTGGCCACGTCGTCCTCGATGGTGCGTGCTTCCACACTAGAATCTTGGTCGCCATTTTCACTTTCAGCATAACCACCTAAGGCTCCCAGCTCGTCTCGTCTCTGGCTCGCTACCGTCTTTTCCGATGTAGACTCACTGTCGCTTCCGTATTCGCCAACAAGTCCCGAGATAGCCTTTCTCCCCGCTTTTACATTTAGCTTTCGCCTCTTTGTAGTTTTGTCAACGTCATGCTCATCATCGGACATCGGTGACAGTTGTCCCTTTTTGGTTAAAATGTGTCCAACAAATGTGGATGAGTCCGGGTCGTATACATGGATAGTGGGGAATTCTGCGAAGTGAGTGCCCTGAAGCAGTTCCTGGAGCGTCTGAGAGGGGAAACATTTGTAGTAATATGGCTTTCTTTGCGTCCCGCCTGGGTGATACGGTATCTTGGTCAAGTCCATTTGCGCTGGTAAGTAACAATGAGGAACTTTAAAGCCATCGGGATCATCTGGATGAGGGTGGACAAGTGAAGTAACCCAGTCTGGACAAGAGTTTTCTTTCCTCGGCTTGGGATGATCCTTGTTGGAAGACGGATGCTGAGGGACGTGTCGCCGAAGGAGGTCAATTATAGAGGAATAAATGGAATTCCGATGCGCAAGTATGGTGTATGGAGCTGATGCTGCAGATGAAAAAGGTTGCAATGGCGCTCCTGGGTAAAACTTGAACTCGATCGTCAATAATGCGGTTCGCGTTCTGGTGATAGTTAGCACATACTTAAAGGGGAGAAAACAAGAGCGCACTTTGCATCAAAAGTTGACTGGTTAACCTTCCTGCGTTGCATTCCGATGGGAAGGGCATCCATCTCGATATCCAAGGAATCTAGATGAGCTTTCAGCAGGTCTCTTTTCGACGACCCACCACTCCTTCCACCTCTACCCCTTCCATTGGCTCGTGCCCCTCCTCTTCCTCTTCCTCTCACTTCTTTTACTTTTCCGTTTCCTGTTGTTGCGAAACCTTCACGGGCAATCTCTTCACCCCATGCGCTCACATTTCTGCCTATTTCTTCGAGAAAACAATAATCGCGCATCATTGTACCCCACCCATAAGCATTCATCTGCACGTACGCCGCCTTGTTACGTTCGCCGCTGCAACCAGTGGTGGATTTGTGGGCACGAGAACAAGGTAGAGAGCATGTTGGGATCGAGCACCTCGGACAAGTATAACGGGGAGGGCTCGAGCAAACTGCACAAGCACGATTTGAAGACCCGCTAGCAACTGACTCCATCGACGCAACTGAGTGACTTGCAAATTTGTGTAGTTCTCGACTTTTGATTGCTGCTTCCTTTTATAGATTCACCCTGT
>Ga0153976_1000900_pt1 | contig 10388 bp, 10 predicted proteins | sample TSGA060MetaG_FD_104717 | JGI IMG/M metagenome (GOLD analysis project Ga0153976, IMG submission 104717) | Attine ant fungus gardens microbial communities from Georgia, USA - TSGA060 MetaG | ecosystem: Host-associated > Fungi > Mycelium > Unclassified | place: USA: Georgia, Yuchi Wildlife... | reverse complement strand
CCTGCTTTTAGGTTCTTACCGGTAAACTTCCTTATCATTACCTAGGTGAAGCGGCCGTCATCCAACGCATCGGGGCCGGGGTCAAGCCTTTACGAGCGCGTTATCCTCCGCTCTCTGACAAGTATTGGCGTTTTATTCAAATATGTTGGTCAGATGCGGTCGAGTTTCGTCCAGTCGCCGAGGAACTTGTTGAATGGATCGGTGATGAGTTTGACTCGCTGGATGCTTGATTTGTTTTGAATACGAAGGTCCCTTTACATTTGTTTGATACTTGCGATGCTTGTAGTATAGATCATACGGGCCGAAAACCAGCAGAGAAGGCGCACAACATGAACTTTCCGCTTGCACAACCAACTCAAGTGCAGTCAATCAAACAACTGTCTGACGATTCTGCGATTTCGTCTGGGTAAAAAAACACATGGTATTCGGTTGTCTTCACACATGTTTCACGTCCCATGGTCGTATCAATAGTTGTGTACACCAACACTTGTCCATCTGACACCTGGCGAGACAATCCATGTCAAAAGCTTTGCAAAAGGAAACTGTAGAAATGGATGGACATTGTGATACTGAGATCGACCGCTTGGATATGTATTTCTGCTGCTGGATCTCGATACAGTAATGGCGGATATGATGAGAGCAATGGGATGTCTGATGGCGAGCAGCAAGAAAGGCTGGGCGAGAATGCTGCTGCTCCAAGAAACGCCAACTGACGTCAGAACTTGCAGGAGGGCTTGCAATCGTGAATTCGTGACCTTCCCGCACGGTTAATTCTGAAGCTGAACGCGTATGATTCTCAGGGAACATCTGTGCAGCCTCTTGAAGATCAGCGATGTGTCTGTTCTTCAATTCATTTCGGTACCGGATTCTCACACGATCTTTAGGATCGCCTGCTACATCAAGGGAATTGTGTCTTCGTGCAGGGTACATAGGTCAATTTATAGAAGTTGACAGTGAGCCGAGGCGATAGCTGAACGATGGCTAGGATGAGTGCCCAAGGACGCCATGAGTGCAACTCATCCAGTTGCCACCATGATCGAAAAACGTAGTACCACTGCCCGAAACTTGAAATTGCTGAAGCCACGTCGTCTGAAAAGTCATCTGCAAAAGACATCGTTGTTGTCTGGAATGAAGCAGTTGAGGAGGGACGATCCGGTAGCGACGACCCGAGTGGTGGAATGCCAGGTACAAGAAGCACTATTCAGCATTGCACGAGGCGGTTCACTCACTAATGTTGTTACGTTGAGCGACCGCGACGGTCGTTCATAGGTCCACCAGTGGATCAAGTTGTCTGTAACTACACTACGCATCAAGTGTAAGCTTCCAGACGAAATAGGGGATGAAGATGACTAGGGCAGATTGATGTGAAGAACGACCAATTCAATGACTCCGGCAGTCACCCAAATAGATGCAGATCCATTTCTCAACCACATGTTCGCCAACGGGCCATTGTCGATGCAGATGCATCACCTTCCGTTCCATTACACGCACAATACTAAAGCGGAAAACTAATATTACTTGCAGAAGAGACTAGATCACGGGTGATTCGACCTCGGTGACGCATTTCGAATAAGAGCTGGGATCGTAGATTTCCTGGTGATATCGTACAGGAGTAGCGATTCAGGATTAGGTGACCGGGATTTTCTGTAGATCTTTGTTACGCCCAAGAAAGCGCATGATGGACAGTAGTTTAAGACGAATGTGAGATCCAGATGGAGGTGTTTTCAGCAAGAGTCTTAGCGTGTGGTTGTGCTTTACATCCGATGATACGATCTAGCTCTAATGTACTGCAGCGCATTATTGCATAGAGACTGGTACTCGAGCGCTTGGGCAACGAAGAATGGAAATGAAAACACACACGCCGAAGCAGTATGTCGCGGAGCTAAAGGGACCAGAAGCAGGCATATAAGCAGGGTTATGGGTAGACAGGCAGGGCTACTGACATATACCACGATCCACCAGTGTAAATCGTCGCTCTCAAGGTGTGTACCAGTACATCATCATCGAGGCCTACCACCGTCTCGGCCTATGCGATATGTGAGTAGTATTCGATATAGCAAGAAACGCGTATCTCACTTGTGAGAAGGAGGTCAAAACTATTACACACGATGCGAGGCCACACCAATTGGGTGCATGGAGTGGCGTTCTTCAACGACGGTCATCGGGTTGTCACTGGTTCATTGGATAGAACCCTCAGGATCTGGAACGTGCAAAAGGGGACATTATTGGGAGAGCCATTGCAGGGACATCGGGGAAACGTATTGTCAGTCGCAGTCTCCCCAGACGACAGGCGAGTTGCGAGCGGTGGAAGAGATGGAACCGTCATCATCTGGGACGTCGAGAGAAAGCAGATGATATTCAAGCTGGTCAGGCATACCGAGTCGGTGAACTGCGTGAGCTTCTCCCCCGATGGCAAGAGACTCGCAAGTGGGTCGGATGACAGAACTGCTCTTATATGGGATATGAGGACTGGTACTGTCCTCACACTAGTCGGTGGGAAGGCGGTGTTTAGCGTGGCATTCAGCCCAGATGGGCTAAAATTAGCCTCGGGAAGAAGGGACGGCATCATCCGGGTTTATCGCACCGACAACGCGGAGCTACTTCTCCAGTTCGGCGCCCACGACACTTTGATTCGCGGCATTGTGTGGTTTCCTGACGGCCAGCAACTTATCTCTGCATCATGGGGCAAAATAGTCAAGTTCTGGAACTCGTCTACTGGACGCCAGATCGGTCAACCTTGCACCGGTCACACCAATTGGATCTGCTCGCTTGCCATCGTTTCTGATGGCTCATTCATTGCCACTGCCTCGTACGACATGACGGTGCGACTATGGAGCACAAAGACCCACAAGCAGATAGGGCAGCCGCTCGAGCACTCAGGTAGAGTTCTATGCGTTGCAATTTCAACCAATGGAGCACTGCTCGCAAGTGGAATTTGGAGTGAAAACCTTTGCCTGTGGTCTATCGGGAACATGCTCCAGCGGCAAGATGGGCAGGAGGGATACAAGGAGGAACTGAAGGTAGACCAACAGCTGCGCATTGTGAGCCTTCAGTTCTTCCTTTTCTTCCCTCACATTTTACGTGGTTGAATCTCAACAGGAAGTGTTGCCGACGCCTCCTGCAGAAGTGAGTGTTTCCTTCTCCTTGCAAAGGCGGATCATTTATTCCTACATGCACAGAGTAATACTCACGAACGTACCAACTCCTCCGCTGCTCCTTCACCACTCGAGGTAGGTTATTTCTCTTTCATCTGTCAATGTCATCCTCACTCCAGTTTTTCCACAGATGTCTGCAACGTTGCTAGATATAAAACAAGGAAGGGAACTAGCAATTAATAAAGATGGGGAAAGTGCTGAGGACGATGAAATCCTTGATGTCAGTGCTTTCTCAGTATGATATTTAGCGCTGACCACTCTCCCCCTATTGACAGCAACAGTTACCTGATCTCCATGTCAAGGTGCTTATCATGCGGCACCGCCTCTTTGATTGACAGGCTCATATACACGCATCACAGCAAACTCCATCAACAAGACCACAAGAAAGAGTTGTACACCCCGACGCGCAATTATCCATCAGCCTTGTATCGGCCACAGACACCAGTTCTGCACCGCACGTGTCATTCATGCAGGTCGAATCAAATGTGAGTGTTTCTATGTCTTATCTATGATGTCTGAATCAGTTCTTTTCAGTGTCATTCATCAGTCCCTTCTGAAGCAATCCTGCAAGACCTGACAGCATTAATTACCAAAGCAGGAGACTTTCCTGTTGCCCGTGGCGGCTTCGGGGAGGTATGGAAATGTATTTATGAAAAGGATCTGGGACAAACCGACGTGTGTTTGCAATTCTTTCTGTGCATTTCCGGCGAGCTTGAATTTCGCAGGTCGCAGTGAAATCATTGCTTGTGTATGCTTCTGATCAAAGCGGCGAAGGAATGAAGAAGAAGACCAAGGTGAGTACTTTGGTGAAGCCGTGTGTTGATTAGCTTAAGTATGCCGTTGCCTGCAGAGGATAAAGCGTGAACTCAAAATATGTGCAACACTCAGCCATCCAAATATTCTACCACTGTACGGTTATACACACGGTTTCGGCCTACTTATGGCGATAGTCTGCCCGTGGGCAAAGAATGGAAATCTGACAACGTATTTGGAGGGCGAGGACGCAACACTTACCTTTGCCAGGCGATTTGAGATTGTAAGTAGGTTCTTCTACTGCATGTCGACACATGCTGATGGCAATATCAGCTGAGAGATGTCTCGTCTGGCCTTCAATATCGTGCGTGTCAGGCTAGGTACCATTGACCCGGTGTTATAGCTCTTTCTTTACAGTCCATGCCAACAATATCATTCACGGTGACTTGAGTGGCGTAAGCTTACCTATTCCCCAGAGTTTTGAATCCACTCAGACGTCAGTATAGCCTAATGTTCTCATTCATGGTGATGGCACTGCTTGCCTCGCAGACTTCGGTCTTTCTCTATTGTACTCCGACGTTGTGAGCATCGATCAGGCTTCCTGGACTTCAACGTTCCATGGAAACGCCAGATGGATGGCCCCCGAACTGCTTGGAGAGTCGGAGGACGACCAACCTGTACGGCCAAGTAAGTATAGTGACATATATTCGTTTGGTGGTATTATGTTACAGGTGGGAGGCACTTTCATCCTTTGCAATATGGTGTTTAGTTTCGCTTTTAGGTCCTCAGTAGTAAAATTCCCTATTATTACCTACGTGAAGCAGCCGTCAGCGGGTCCTTATACAACGGTGTCAAGCCCTCCCGATCACGTTATCCGGAGGTCTCTGACAGTTATTGGCAATTTATTGAAGAATGTTGGTCACTTATACCTCAGGATCGTCCGTTGACAGAGGGAGTTGTTGAAGTGATTAGAGATGAGCTTGACTCCCGTTCCGTTACTGTGATTTAGTTTGTTTGTTCCGTAAAACACACACTGCGAAGTACTTCCGTCGAGATGTGCCCGCAATGGCCAGCTTCAAGCCTCACATTTCCTCACTCACAATTCTAACACTACTCCCTCTCATTATCATTCCTACTTTGCAATGTACACGACCTCTGCTCTTCCCGGAGCACCACATTCACTAAAGTGTCTATGACCCCCTTCATAGTGCTACATCGTGATTATAGCTTCTTCTCAACTTCACTCATCCCGCTGGTGCAGGAGAAACGCGTCCCCGGTACTACTACCAGACCTTTGCGTTCGAGGGTCCTCAGTCGAACTGAACTGGTTTGTACTCGCTTGTCTCCGAGTCAGCAAACACCTATTAGAGGCCAAAAATCGTCGAGGTCGGTCCATCAGTACCCACTCTTTACACTGATCTCACCGCGTTGGAGGAGTTGCGTGCGAGTGTGCTCAGTTCGCTAGGATGTGTTGCGGTCTTTTAGTTCTAATTTCGGCAAACATGACGAGATTTCGACCACCCGAACAGAAAGTGAAGATATGTCCACAGCCGCTGTCGTTGCGCTTAGAACAGATTGCAGGAGTGCATTGACTCCATGATTGCCCTTCAGGTTTGCATGCTACTAGGATCACAGCTCTCACCCTATTCGTCAACGCTCCAATGCTTGTTCAACACTGCATTACGCACTCCAAGTCAGTACTGTCGTTTGTGTACTTTGTGTCCATTTACCTGACAACATAATGATAAGCGGAGTGGCTGCGTACGCCTCGTCCCCCCATTCAGGCGTCTACCGCACACAACAAGACTATCATCCATTCCGAAAGCATATATCTACACTCGAAGGACAAATCGTGCCATTACCCTGGACTTCTATGAGTAGTGCTGACCCGAACACGTGTAAGATGATCCAACGTCACTGGAATTAGATCGCTGGTCCAATTGGCCATGGAACAACCATCGCCACCCGGCCACATTATTGATGACGAATATCGATGTTTAGCACACAAGGACGAGTATCCAAACAACGACACGCACCTAACTTTCATTGGTCCACTCATCCAAAAGAACGGCTCGTGCGTACGAGGAATTTGCAAGACATGGCTACGCATGATTTATGGGTCAGGCTGAAGCTATATGCATGCATGCACGAGGTAGAAGAAACTTTCACCACTTCCATTTTCCAGCAACGGTGAAGTGACGTTAGGACTGGGTCGTGGGTGGGTTGAATGCACTGCAGCTGTTTCAAGCCCCACTATGAAAATGAGCCAAACAAGTATACGACTGACTGATGATGGCACGATGGCAGGAGAGAACAGATCACGGGTGATTCGACCTCGGTCACTCATTCCGAATCAGAGGTGGATATCGTACAACAGTAGCGATTCAGGATTGGGTGACCGGAATTTTCTGTAGATCCTTGCTAAACCCAAGAAAGCGTATGATGGACAGTCGTTCAAGTCGAGTGCCAGATCGAGATAGGCACGTTCTGAGCAAGAGTCTCAGCGTGTGGTCGTGCTTTAGGGCGCTTGAACAACGAAAAGGGAAATGAAAATACATGCTGAAGCAGCGTGTCGCGGAGCTACATAAAAGGACCAGAAGCAGGCACATAAGCGATTGGCTGGCCGTGGTTTTCTGTAGATCTTTGATATGCCCAAGAAAGTGCATGGACAGTCGTTCAAGACGAGAGTGAGATCGAGATGGACGTGTTTTGTGTTTTGAGCAAAAGAGTCTCAGCGTGTGGTCGTGCATCACATTCGACGGTATGATCTAGCTCTGATGTACTGGCGGCAGCACATTCATTGCACAGAAATCGGTACTTAGGCGCTTGGGCGACGAAGAATGGGAATGAAAAAAACACGCCGAAGCAGCGTGTCGCGGAGCTAAAAGGACCAGAAGCAGGCACATAAGCAGGGTTATGGGTAGATAGCCAGCGCTACTGACATATACCACGATCTACCAGTGTAAAGCGTCGCTCTCAAGGTCTGTACCAGCACACCATCATCGAAGCTTGCCTCCGTCTCGGCCCATGGGAAATGTGAGTAGAATTCGATACAGTAAGAAAAACGTATCTTACAAGTGAGAGAGGAGGTCAAAGCTATTGCACACGATACAAGGAAGCACCTATTCGATGCACGGAGTCGCATTCTTCAACGACGGTCGTCGTGTTGTCACTGGTTCACAACAAACCCTCCGGATCTGGAACGTGCAAAAGGGGACATTGTTGGGAGAGCCATTGCAGGGACACCAGGACAAGGTAATGTCAGTTGCCGTCTCCCCGGACGACAAGCGAATTGCGAGCGGTGGAATAGATAAGACCGTCATCATCTGGGACTGCGAGGGAAAGGAGATTGTATTCCAACTGGTGAAGCATACACGTGGAGTGAACTGTGTGTGCTTCTCCCCTGATGGCGAGAGACTCGCCAGTGGGTCAAATGACGGAACTGCTGTTATATGGGATACGAAGACTGGTACTGTTCTCGCAACAGTAGAAGGTTTTCTGGTGTTCAGCGTGGCATTCAGCCCAGATGGGCTAAAATTAGCCACGGGAACATTCTTGACCGGCATGATCCGAGTTTGGTGCACCGATAACGCGGAGCTACTGTTCGAGTTCATTGCTCATGGAGGTTTCATTTGCGGCATTGTGTGGTCTCCTGACGGCCAGCAACTTATCTCCGCATCGCAGGACCAAACGGTCAAGTTCTGGAACTCATCTACTGGACGCCAGATCGGTCAACCTTGCATCGGTCACACCAAGTGGATCGTCTCGCTTGCCATCGCTTCTGATGGCTCATTCATTGCCACTGCCTCGTATGACAAGACAGTGCGACTATGGAACACAAAGACCTACCAGCAGATAGGGCAGCCGCTCAAGCACCAAAATACAGTTGAATGCGTTGCAATTTCAACCAATGGAGCACTCCTCGCAAGTGGAGTTTCGGATGGGAAACTTTGCTTGTGGTCTATCGGGCACACGCTCCAGCAGCAAGATGGGCAGGAGGGATGCAAGGAGGAACTAGTGGTAGAGCAACAATCACGAATTAGTGAAGCTGTGAGTCTTCAGTTCCTCCTTTTCTTCCATCACATTTCACGTGGTTGAATCTCAACAGGAAGTGTTCCCGACGCCTCCTGCAGAAGTGAGTGCTCCTTATTACTGCAACCGTGGATCATTTATTTCTACATCCACAGAATAATACTCACGAACGTACCAACTCCGCCTCCACTCCTTCATCACTCGATGTAGGCGCTGTTTCTTTCATCTGTCAATGTCATCCTAACTCCAGTTTTTCCACAGATACCTGCAACGCCGCTAGAGATCAAACAAGCAAGAGAACTAACACTTGATAAAGACGGGGAAAGTGTCGAGGGTGATGGAATTCTTGATGTCTGTGATTTCTTCGTTCGCATCCAAGGTATAAAACCCAGCGTTGACCACTCTCCCGCCATTTACAGCATCAGGTACATGATCTCCCTGTGAAGGTGCTTATTTTGAGGCACCGCCTCTTTGATTGACTCATACATGCATCACAGCAGTTTCCATCAACAGGACCACAAGAAAGAACGGTACACCCCGACGCGCAATCACCAATCATCCTTGGACCGGCCACACACATTAGCTCTGTACCGCAAATGTCATTTGTGCAGGTCGAGTCGAGCGTTTCTATGTATTATCTATCACGACTAAATCAGTTCTTTCAGTCTCGTTCATCATTCCCTGCTGAAGTAATCCTGCAAGACCTGACGGCGTCAATCACGAAGACAGGAGAATTTCCCGTTGCCCGTGGCGGGTTCGGAGAAGTATGGAAATGCATTTATCAAACACATGGGGGGCCGACCGACGTTCGTGGCATTATTTGCATGCATTTGAGCAAAGTTGAAGTTTTGCAGGTCGCAGTGAAAGCTTTGCTCGTCTATGCATCTGATCAATTCAGTGAAGGGATGGAGAAAAAGACTAAAGTGAGTATTTCGATGAAGGTCTTTACGTGTGAGTTACGCTATAGGTTTCTATTCGCAGCGAATAAGACGTGAATTGAAAATATGCGCAAGACTCCACCACGAAAATATCTTGCCTCTGTTCGGTTACACGTACGGTTTCGGCCTACTTATGGCGATGGTTTACCCCTGGGCAGAGAATGGAAACTTGACGTCTTTTTTGGATCGAGAAGGATCGAGACTGAACGTCGTCAGACGCTTCAAGATTGTAAGTCTTCCTGATAATGCATGTGGACTCCAGACTGACAGCGATGCCAGCTCTTGGATATTACGGCTGGTTTACAATACCGTACGTGTTAATACCGGTGCCCCTGACCTAAAGGTATAACTCTTCCTTGGCAGTTCACACTAACAATGTCATCCATGGTGACTTGACCGGGGTAAGCGCAGCCCCTCTCGCAGGTTACAAGCTGGTCAAGATTATTCACATGTAGCCAAACGTACTCATCAAAGGTGATGGCATGGCATGCCTCGCCGACTTCGGTCTCTCCCTTGTCTACTCCGAAGTTGCTACCACCTCTAAAGCTTCGTGGACCTCGTCATTTCACGGAAACTTAAGATGGCTAGCTCCCGAACTGTTGGGAGATTCAGAAGATGATCTTCCGGTGCGACCAAGCAAGTGTAGCGACATCTATTCCTTTGGTGGTATTATGCTCCAGGTTCGTGTCGGCCATTTTTCAGCTTGCCTGATGATATCATTGACCCCCTTGTAGGTCCTTAGCAACAACATTCCTTATTACTATCTTGGTGAGGCGGCCCTCATCCAACGGATTGGCAGTGGGGTCAAGCCTTTGCGAGCGCGTTATCCTGCGGTTTCCGATAAGTATTGGGGTTTTATTTGGATGTGTTGGTCCGATGCGATAGAGTCTCGTCCGATGGTTGAGGAAGTCGTTGAATGGATAGTGGATGAATCCGACTCGCTTGGTGCTTGATTTGTTTTGCATACTACATACGACGAATATGAACGATCTTTATGCGGTCTCACTTGACGATTGCCACCGCTTGTAGTATTCTACAAGTTCACTTCTCCCCCGAAGTGATACAAGCCGAAACCAATAGAGAAGACAGCTTCCCTGGTGCGTACCATGTGTCGTGACTAAGTAACTAAAGCACAATTCGATGGATCAAGGGTCTAAGCGTTCTTCCATTTCGTCTGCATAAAGCAGTGAATTGTATTGGTTTTTTTGTACTTATGTTCCACATCTCATACTCGCATCGATACTTGGATAGTAGGCATTGCAAAGGGAGATTGTAAGAAGGGAGGCAAATCAGAGTGTAAGAAGGGCTGGGCGAAAACACCCTCGAATCATGTATATTAAGTAAATGTCATGGGAGGCCACTGCTAAGGTTAGATGCCATGCAAAACCCTCACGTGATGTGACATTGGTGTGACGCTGTGCGGATCACTACTGGGATATCATGCCGAACTCTGCCGAAAGTGTGTCAGCAAGTAAAACTAGAGCGGAGTAGAGTAGTACTGTGTACTAGT
>Ga0153976_1000896_pt1 | contig 10418 bp, 7 predicted proteins | sample TSGA060MetaG_FD_104717 | JGI IMG/M metagenome (GOLD analysis project Ga0153976, IMG submission 104717) | Attine ant fungus gardens microbial communities from Georgia, USA - TSGA060 MetaG | ecosystem: Host-associated > Fungi > Mycelium > Unclassified | place: USA: Georgia, Yuchi Wildlife... | reverse complement strand
GTTAATGGGCGTCGGTCTAACGAATATGACTGCAACTTTGATCGTCGTGACAGAGGCTATCATCTTCTACCACATACTAGCATAAATAATTCATAACACTACAGCTTGGCCTTGAGCAGCTTGTTCATCCCACCAATAATCCCTTCCGCCTCTCTCTCCATGCGCAACAAGAGCTCTTCGCACGTCGGGATGTCATTGATCAGCCCAAGTGTAATACCCGCACTCCAAATTCCATAGTCGGGATCACCATCTTCGTACACAATTCTGCCTCGTGCGCCTGAGACAAGATCACGGACGTCTTCAAACTTTGCGCCGCCCGGGCGCCGTTCGAGAGCAACGACCTGCTTTGAGACCGCATTTTTAAAGACGCGGGCGGTATTGTTCAGCGTACGGAATATATGGATGGTATCTTGTTCGCTGGAGGCGACGATCGTCTCTTTAATATTCTGGTGGATAGGGCTAGAAAGCACAAGTTAGATGGGTGTATGTGTACAGTACTATTGTCGCACCTCTCGACAGTGCACATGAATCGCGTGCCCATGTTCACCCCCTGTGCGTGCAGATTAATAACAATCCTGATGGGAGACACGCCGTACTTACCGCAGCACCAAGTGCCAAGGCAGCAGCTAATCCGCGACCATCTGCAACACCGCCAGATGCAATGTAGGGTATCTTGAGTTCTTGTGCGGCTCTTGCAAGCTACGAATGGTTACAAATTGTAAACATGGTAAGTGACAAGGCGCACCAGAACAAAACCGCCGATATCTTCCTCTCCAGGGTGACCAGCACCTACGAATACCGTCACCATCAAACTTAAACAGACAAAAGAGCGACACACATTCAAAACCGTCAATACTCAGAACATCAACACCCATCCGCTCTGCAGACTAAATGTATCGTATTTAGTGCATTAAACATGAAACAAGGCCTGAATGAAGCGAACCTTGGCGTGTCTAATCGTTGTGCACTTGTGAATCACTATGCATCCATGTGACTTGAAGAACTGGATGAGCTTTCCCGCTACATGGCGTCAGGATCTTCACCACCAGTGAGAATACGACGGTACGGACGACTGTTCCCTGCCGTCTCAAAGATCTTAACACCCTCTTCTACAGCTGCACGCGCGAATCCCTCGTAGTCTGGTGGATTGATCGACGGTAGAAGAGTGATGTTCACGCCAAAAGGCTTGGTGGTTGCTGCGCGTGTCTCACGAATCACAACACGCAAGGCCTCGGGGCTCGGCTGGGTCAGGGCAGTGATTATCCCTGAGGTAGATTTTAGCGCCGGATGAACGAAAAACGGACGATACTGCGCACCAAGTCCTCCCGCGTTCGATACAGCTGCAGGTAGAGGAGGTTTTCCGACCCTATTGAAACGACTATCAGACATCCTTGAACTGGGTGCTAGATGACATTTACCATTGCATACCCCCTTGCACTACTGGGCTGTCAACATTGTCAACGACACAGGTCGTGAATGGGTGCCTTCTGAACAGTAGAACATAGACTCACACACGGATGCCCAGGAGCTCGGTCAACGCAGTTGTAATCATTCTGACCTGAATAGTGTGCTTGAATAATGCTCCACGTCGACTCAGACTGCAAAGAGATGTAGGTAAGGCGAGCACGGTGTTATATATTGTGAATAAATGTATCCACAAGGATTAGTAAGGATTAGTCGCCGCTCGGACAAACTTAAAGATGAGTGCAGTTGTGTTTGCTGTGCTAGATATACCGGACACGTCAGCATGTGATTTAGTATATAATAGGCACAACAGCTTAGCGCTATTAGCGCCCACCGGTTGCGGGCCATCATATATGCGAACTACTTAGGCCCCGCAATCAACAACGCACGGCAATATGATGTTATGTCAGCATGATAATACGGTACCACCTTCGTCACGGTCAATTAAACATTCTGGGGGATACTAATATACTATACTACAGTTCATGGCTTAAGTCACGTGACGATGGTTTTGACCCATGCGATGGCCCCCCCTTGATCTGTGTCTACGTACTCATTTGAAGCTGTGACCGGTACGCGCTATGCATAATGAAAACGTCTGACTTCTCGCTTTGCACAGGGCGACTGTATAGTGGACCTGCCTGCTTGGTCCCATCGTACTTTTGTCTTATAGGCCAATTTGAAGTTGTTGCCGGTACACCTTACCCGAATGAAAAAGTCTGACTTTGCGCTTTGCCTTCTTCTTCTAGGGAGACTACGCTTTCCCCGAGCAGCGTTTTAATGCCCGCTGTTTTCCTTCGCGGAACATACAAAAATATGCGTCAATAAACCGCTTGGTGGTTTTTACTGTGGAAACAAGTTCTCGCACTGTTCGCAAGTGTGGACATATCGAACCCACTACACATCGAACATAACCATCCACATCCACAGCCGAACAATGGGTGGCCATTCAGCAGCGTCATGATAAATATCCGAATGTCTTGCGCGGTTGTGTGTTATCTCAATAACTCACCGCGCATTCATATCCTTCACCTGTGTATCTCTACTGTCTCGATGATTCACACAATCCCTCAAATACCAGCGAATCCTCGAACAGTCAAGAGGAAACCAGTCCCGGTTTACGAGATCGACACTGATGAACTTGGCCCTCGAGACTCTGCGTCGAGCGCAGGAAGCATTGACAGTTACAATCCTGCTGCTTCGTCCTCTGGAGTAATATCTTCTACCACGCTGCAGTTCGACATCGCAAGGACTTTCCCCGCAATTCTTGCGCCAATCAGGCTTCTGCACAACCTCGCAGAAACTCAGGACCTCGACTCACTCCGTGCATTGGCACAGGTTTTTTCTCGATGTTTGGAGACGATCTTACATTCTATGAGACAACTCCCGAAGGACGTTTGCCATGCTTCTGCATATAAGCTGTCGGAATGCGGCGTGCAATTCTCCATGCAGCTTTTCCTGAATCATGTCAGCCAGCTGGAATTTGAGGACTTCGAACCGAGGAACCGCAGAGAGTTTATCTGGCAGAGCCTGCAGCTGTTGGATATGACGATGTCTACCCTGAAAGGCTTCATGCAAGCTGCCGAGTACGAATTACAGCAAACAAAACCCCTTCCTGAACCGCCTGTAGAATTTGAAGAGGAGGTGGAAGCGGAAGACTATTGCGACGAGACGAGTGGTGTTGGTGAACAAACTCATCTATCCAGTGAAGAAGCGTCGACGGACAGGACTTGTGTTGCAGAGGTGGACGAGCTGGGCGTTCTCGGCGAACCACCGATCAAACCTCGTAGACGCGGACTGGCTGCCCTCATCACAGCGTCGTTGCGTCGGTGTTCTAGCAAAGGCAAGAAGAGTTCGAATATACCGACAGCCACTCGCGAAAAAGTAGCAAGCCCCGCAGAGCTTGCATGCGCGAAGACTAACATCAGGAACTCCATCGCAATTTTTCCAGAACTGTTTGATGGCAAGCTGGACAACTCCCTGGCTCATCCAGAGGACAGTACAGAAATGTTCGTGGACAAAAGCGGAGTTCTTCAACTTGCCTCAATCAAAGGCCTCGTTCGGTATCTCACATCTACAGCCTCTGACGATGACTTGGAGCTCGTAGACGTCTTCTTCCTTTGCTTTCGCTACTTTGGAACTCCGGAACTTGTGCTCGAAGCTTTTGTGGAGCGATACAGGGAGGAGTTGCCCGATCACTTGTCACCTGACCAAGCACGCATCGAGTCTCTGCACATCAAGATGCGCATCGCTCGCTTGCTCCACAAGTGGGTTGATCTTCACTGGCGGCACTCGGAGGATCACGCTATCTTCGAGACCCTCACGCAATTCGCATTCTCTGATATTTCTCAAGACCTCCCGCGCGATGTCTCCTCAAAAATCATCAACACTTTGCACGATGCGGCATGTTCCAAAGAACACAACGGGCGCCGCTTGGAGAAAACAGTTCAATCCATTCAAGACTCCTCACCGGTCGAAGAACTGTCGAGCATGTGGGAGCCACACGGCAAGAAGGCGATGATGAAAGGGGACTTTGCCAATGTCAAGTTGTCTCACTTCGCTTCTCCTCAAGGACTCGAACTGTTGACTCATCAGCTTACCCTCATCCTGTGGGATAAGTACCGGGACTTCCAGCCCGAGGATGCTGCGCGCTTTTGGGTGGAGGAGGCGACTGGCAAGACAACGGATAGTACTTCCGATGATGTTGGCCCCAAAGTCACCACGTATGCTTCCTTTGAGAAGGCCCTTCACCTTTGGGCTCTGGACGTCATCGTATCTGCAAAGTCCATGGAGTCCCGGATCAAGAAGGTACAGTTCTTCATCGAGTGGGCGCAAGTACGTATCTTCATTCAGCCATAGTCTTAACTAATGCATTCGTTTACTTGAAGGAATGTCACAAAATCAGAAACTACGCCGCTTCGTGGGCATTGTCTTCTGCATGCGATCGACAGAGTTTGATTGGCAGTTCATTGGTATGCACTTAATGACTACGGTGTTGAGTTCACGTTGATCTTCCTTCCGCAGAACATTTCATCAAAGCACGACGAGATTCTACTTGGTCTGCGGCTCTTTTTCAGTCATATTAACCACATGCGAGCATACAAGGACGCTATTCAACAGAGTTCTGGACCAACTCTGCCAACCCTTGGTACGTTTGTTATCCACATCTGTGGTACACCAACGTTTGAAATTCAGCACTGCTGCCTTGCAGTGCTTTTCGTCGGCGACGTCAAACGCCAATGTGGCAACGAGGAATGTGTAGAGAACCCAAATGCGCCGGAGTATAAGCTGATCAATCTCAGGCGCTACCGCCCTCTCACACGAGCCATCCGAGGTATGCTCGCCGTATATTTTGCCCCTCTAGTCAGTACTAAACACTGAGACAGACATGGAGAGATGTCATGCCCCCTATCAAATCAAGCGAGTGGATTATGTCTGCCACTGGATGGAGCAGGTTGTCTGCTCTTACCTGAGTCGCCCAGAAATGGAATGGGAGAATATTTTTTACGAAAAGGGGTACAGTTCTTGCAAGCATGCTTCGTTGATAATCACGAACTCACATCCTCTCACAGCCAGCGTTTAGGGAAGAAAGCTGGAAATAAAGCCTAGTAGAGTCTTGCCCCAACATTTGCTTTTTCCCGTCGATATGATGATGCTTTATTTGACTGACCGTTATGTTTGGCAGTCTACCACGTTCATTCGCTTTCGTTAACCGTACATATGAAACACGCCCACTCCTTAGGTTCCCTTTGTTGCATTAAAGTTGTTGCCGATTACTCGTTGTATTTGCTCCTGCGCAATTGTATCAGTTTGAATATGATTGCGATGTGAGATTGTCTGGTGTCATAGCATATGCATATTGAGCATACAAAACATGGCCGTCGCGTATCGCTGCATCACCAGCCGTGTCAGATATGTGAGGGAAATGACATTAAGCGCGTGCAGCCTCAATGCGCCTCCTGGCAATCTGTCTCCGGTTCAATGATGACAAGGATGTTGCAACCTCGTCCTTGTCCTTGCTCCGTTCGACCTCCTCCCCAGATACGCTAAGAATGACCTCGACGTGGCATGGGTGACCCTGGTAAGGGTTGATGCGACCGTGTGCACGGTACGTGCGGCGGCGAGTTTTCTAAGGGGGTGATGGAGATTATGATGTCAACTGATTCCTACAACAAGATATACGTACGGGTGCTTGCTGGACAACAATGTTCTTGATGTAAAGCTCCTCGAGCGCCAAGCTCTTTGCGTCGGCATTCGACTCTGCGTTTTTCAGGAGGCGAGTGATGAACTTTACGGATTTCTCGGGCCAACGACCTATATTGCCGAATGTCAACTTTCCGAGAGTCAGCTCGTTCCAAAATTGCGAGACGCACCCTGTGTTGCCTTGAATTGCTTGGCTTGGCTAGCGCGTCCGACACCACCAGCGAACCGACGGAAAGGTATGATTTGTTTGTGGTCCGAGACGTCAGACAAGTAGGTGTAGGCCTTGGCAAGCTTCAGGCCTGAATGTATCATGAGCATTATTACAGATCGGTATTACTCGCAGACCTGACCTGTTAATGCGGCAGCAACTTCCCTCATGTTCTTGAAGTGCGTGCGGAGGTACTCGCCCCGGGCAAGGGCGGCTGAATGAGATCAAAGGTTAGATCGGGATTCGGTGAGACATCAAGGTAGCGAGACAGACTTTTTTCGGGATTTGTGGCAAGGGCGGCGGCAGCGTAGCGGACTGTATAAAGGAGGTGAGCATTGTAGTGAGCATCGACGATGATGATGACGACGACGAACCCATCTTGAAGCCTTGAGGATGTTGTCGAGCTTGGTCGTGACTTGGTATCGAGGACTGTAGAAATTGTGGCTTGAACCTTAATTCTACAGTAGTTCGGACTTTGCCGATAGAAGCACGAGTATGACATAATAATGTCGGATGTGTACCGAATGTAAAAATGGTTGGCTTGCTTTCTACCTCTGAGGCAGTTGCCCATCTAGCAACTTACCAACGCTCAGATGGCCTCTCAGTCAAGGATCTTATGGACTCTCGCCTTCATGGCGGCCTCACTTACAACGACTTCCTCATCCTTCCAGGAAAGATCGATTTCCCCGCATCCGATGTGATCACGGAGACTAGAATCACTCGTAATGTTGCTCTCAAGACTCCTTTTATGAGTAGTCCTATGGACACCGTTACCGAGACAGACATGGCCATCAGTCTCGCCCTTCTCGGTGGTATCGGTGTCATTCATCACAACCAATCTCCTACGTCTCAAGCTGCTATGGTAAAAGCTGTAAAAAGGCATGAGAATGGCTTCATCACCGATCCTGTCGTCTTCTCTCCACACCACACCGTTGCAGATGTGCTTGATATAAAAGCCCGTCTTGGATTCTGCGGCATTCCTATCACAGGTACCTCATACATTTCATCCGCCTCTGTTTTACCGATGAATATATTTACCATTAACCTTCGTTCTTCCGAGTAACGGACTTCGTCTGTGATCTGCGGATATTTCTGTTTTGGCATATCTGATTTTTGCATTCCTTTCTCACTTGCGCGATCACTGAACTGATGCCTGACGCTCTTCAGAAACCGGATCTCTGGGAGCCAAGCTTGTTGGTATCGTCACTTCCCGCGACGTGCAGTTTGAGTTGCCTGAGACCCTCCTTTGTGATGTCATGACTACATCCCTTGTCACCGCACCCCAGGGTGTTACACTCGCAGAAGCCAACAAAATCCTCCGTACCTCCAAGAAGGGGAAACTTCCCATTGTCGATGACTATAATTGTCTTACCTCCCTCCTCGCCCGTTCTGATCTCCTCAAAAACCAAAACTACCCCCTCGCCAGCAAGGATCCCAACAGCAAGCAGCTCTATGCCGCCGCTGCCGTGGGCACACGACCTAGCGACAGAGATCGCCTCAAACTCCTCGTCGAGGCAGGTCTCGATATCGTCGTCCTTGACTCGTCGCAGGGCAATTCCTTGTTCCAAATCGACATGATTCATTGGATCAAGCAAACTTTCCCCAAGCTTGAGGTCATTGCAGGCAATGTCGTCACTCGTGAGCAAGCTGCTAGCCTCATCGCTGCGGGAGCAGATGCCCTTCGCGTTGGCATGGGTAGTGGTTCTATTTGTATCACCCAGGAGGTCATGGCCGTCGGTCGTCCACAGGCTACAGCTGTGTTCGCTGTTGCCGAGTTCGCGTCCAAGTTCGGCGTCCCCGTGATTGCGGACGGTGGCATCAGTAACGTGGGGCATATTGTCAAGGCTCTTGCCCTTGGCGCAAGTGCTGTGATGATGGGAGGGCTTCTCGCGGGTACCACAGAAGCACCGGGAGAGTACTTCTACCACGATGGAACGCGGGTGAAGACCTACCGGGGCATGGGTAGTCTTGAGGCTATGGAGCAGGGTAGACCGGGCGCGTCTGATGAGGCCAATGGCAAGCCTGGCTCCACGAAGCACATGACGCATCCCTCGAGCAAGCCACACGAGAACGCTGCCACGACGCGCTATTTCTCCGAATCGTCTGCAGTCAAGGTTGCACAAGGCGTGTCGGGCGACGTCCAGGACAAGGGCAGCGTTAAGGCGTTCATACCGTACCTATATGTTGGTGTCCAGCACAGTCTTCAGGACATCGGAGTGCGCAGCGTTGCGGAACTGCAGGAAGGTGTGATGGGGGGTGGAGTCAGGTTTGAGATGAGGACGGCAAGCGCACAGGTGGAGGGAGGTGTTCATGGCTTGCATTCGTGAGTGATATTGACATCATATTGCCGTGGTCGCTGATCGGTTTCACAGATACACCAAAAGGCTGTACGCCTGATACGACTATTCACCGCACCAGCTGCTACACCATATGACCAGTGATAGTCGATACATTCCTTTTCACGGAGTTCACATCCTAGACAACACATCGTTTGAGATCAAGAACGAACTGCATACGTACTAGACATGCAATATTTCAAGCTTGTACTATCAGGTTCGGTAGATCATCTGCTTAGTCTATATATCGTTATAGTTAGCTCTGATCTAACAAATATATTATTTCAGTAGCTGCAAGGGATCCCTTGTGGACAAGTGAAAGTGACAACTCCAACGTGTCCGATGCTTGAGACTGAAAGCTGTCGCAAAATGGAGTTGAAGTGCGTTCCCGTACATATACCCCTTGCTCAGGCTCTCAGAGAGCTGTTGGTAGACTCCAGGCAGCTATAGCTTTCAAGTGGCGTAGGACAAGATGTCCATTAAATCCGTCCATTTCGCGGGACATGCCAAGTCTGATTTAAATTTCAATGGCTTATTAAGCGTCGTACCATCGTCGTCGCCATTAACTGTGGCGCACACAAAAAACGACATCAAAAACAAATTCCGATACAGAGATGGGAACATACATCGAGCAGTTGCTGGGAGACAGAATGGGAGACGGAACACGTTAGCGAGCGACGTCCATGTTAGGAGAATTTCCACAGTGCGAGTATGACGGCAATGACCTTCCTGTCATCAGTAGTGACTCTAGTGAGTAGATTGGCGAATGGTGCATGGCGCAAAAACGAAGGAAAGTCTTCAGGATCAGGTGAGGTGTGGCTATAATGGTTCAAGTTGTTTAAGATGGTCGTGGGCGCTCGAATGCCTCGATGAACTGATCCTTAGAGTTCATGTGGAAGCGAGTTTGTTAGACAAACAGGGGCGCAGAGGCTAACTCTGCGCCTTTCGAGTCATCTCTTATTTACTTCTCTTCAGTATGGACATCAACCTCACCTTTAATGCAAAAGAGTGTGTTTAAGTACGGATTGAACGACCATCCATTCTATCGGGGAGAGAGTAAGAAAGTCAGGAAAATCTGAGACAATCTGAGTCCGCCACCACGTGAGGCATTTCTGTGGTCGGAAGTTACTTCGCGATATCCGATTCCCGAAAGTTAAACCTTTACTGAGTGCATCACTCTCTATTAATCGTCCTAGTAAATACCACATCGATATTGTGAGTCTGGATGAGCACGATCATTGATCAATCAACTTTCATAACCGTCTGCTATTTCTAGTGGTATAATACCTTTGTCGTTTAGGCTGTGCCGCGGGGGTATCTAGGTTCAGCTTCTAGACCGGCTACATCTGCTAGTACCGCTGCGCTATCAAGTAGGTGCGCAAGTCAGATGGAAAGCGACACTTCGGTAAGCTCATGAATTCGGACCTACGACGGCGGTGTGATTTTCCACCCTCGTATCGATGAGCATTTTTCGTCTTCGAACAAACCTGTCGTTGACAACATTTGAACAATTGACTTCTCAAACTCCGTCTCTGTAGAATCAGTGCAGATTGATGGGCGATAACATTCGCATGACATGTTATCTTGCAAACTCCGTCTCTGCAGAATCAGTGCAGATTGATGGGCGATAACATTCACGTGGCATGTTATATTGTTCAACAAACTGTGGGTGTTGCACGCCACTGTGGCGTAAAATATGGGGCACATTTAAAAAGCCTGTGGCCCACTCATCGGCCAACCATCTCTTTCTTATGTCTTCCCAGCATACACCTGTGAAGCCTCACGCTGGTTCCATACAGAACTTTAACGTCGTCACGACCAGCTCAGGAGACTCCCGCACGACATATATGGGGGATCTCGTTGGTCACGTCGAAAACAGATCTTCAAAGCCTATCAATGCTTACCAGGAGTGGTCCGTCGCCGGTATCGATACCGTCGTGAAAAAAATCGAAACGACCATCAGAGGAGGCGATGATTTGGATCAATTCAAGCAGAATGTTCGCGATCGTCTTCATGAAAATTTTCTATACGAACCATTGGTGAGCATGCTTTTGGTCAAAAATCAAGCTGGATCTCTCATGCACGAGTTTTCCTAGCATAACATATTTCGCGTGATTGAGGCTGCAGAAGGCACTGGATATCAACGGTCGCAGTTTCGACAGCTTGTCACAATGAGCGAGCACGTCCCTGATGCAGAAAACATGCCC
>Ga0153976_1000894_pt1 | contig 10440 bp, 8 predicted proteins | sample TSGA060MetaG_FD_104717 | JGI IMG/M metagenome (GOLD analysis project Ga0153976, IMG submission 104717) | Attine ant fungus gardens microbial communities from Georgia, USA - TSGA060 MetaG | ecosystem: Host-associated > Fungi > Mycelium > Unclassified | place: USA: Georgia, Yuchi Wildlife... | reverse complement strand
CCAACGACCAGCAACGCTGTACCGGCGCCCACCAAGCTGGGTACGTACAAGTACCATGCGCCATCGATGTCGTCTTTGCCCTTAACCTCATCCATGAAGATAAGTTCTTCTTTCTTCTGCCTTCTTCGGCGCGGGATAATCTCTTGTTCAGAGTAGAGCGACTCCTCTCCGGAATAGACACTCTCTGGCGCAGAGGGGTGGATCTCAATAGATGGCATCTCAAGTTCGTGTGACCTGCCAAGACCGTGCCGTGGAATAGCTTCATCGGGAAGGACAGGCACGCTGAGGTCGGGCTGCAAAGCGCGAGCGCGCTCAAAGTATCGCCCCGCGACTTCCTTGTCACGCTTCCATACTTCTGTGCCACCTTCTCCTGGTTGAGGCTGTGGCGGCATCCGGATGGACGATAGCGTCGAATAAGACGCCGAAAGGAAGACTGAAGCTGCCCCTTCGAGATGAAGAAGACCAGCCTCCAAGAAGAGCTGGGCTAGGCCCGCCCGGCCGCCAATGCATTGAACATAATACGAGACGGTTCCACGTTGCCTTTCCTCAGATGCATCAAGGTGGTCCAATGATGTCTGGAGGGGCAGATAGTGTGTAACCAATTTCATTGTAGCACATGGCAAGTGTGCATGGTGCCAAGCTCGTCTGAATAGACGGACAGGTAGTCAGTAATAGGGAAATTGATTTTCAGCACAGGACTACGTACACGAAGCACTCGAAAGCTTCTTCTTTGTCTTTTCTGATGTCGTGTAGTTCAATAGCGTATAATACGAGGCTTGTGGGGTCCATATTGTATTTATACTCCAGGGTGGAATCGTACAGCATAGGGACTGGATCGCATGGCGAGGTTTCCTGGGGAATCGGTCCTTGCTGTGCAACAGGTAAGCGGCATGAATGAAGCACGAGCAACAGAAGCTCACAATTAACGATGGCCAAATGATCGACTGTTCCTTCTCGAGATGTAGTGTTACGAGTCTGCCAGAGCTGGAGTGTAGTGACTCCAAAGAGGAGAATGAAGATAAAACATGGACAGGCAATGAAGGCGATGCAGGACCAGAGGCCGCAGGAATAGAGTGGCGTTGGTGACCTGAACCACTCGTACGCTCATCAGCCGAGGATATAGGAGATGAAAGGGCTGGCGAAGGGGTCACAATCTCTTCCGCGTCGGAGACTTCGCCACTTTCCAGGGAAGCCGCGAAACTGCTGGAAATTTCCGGGTCAGATACGAAGGCGAAAGAAGATTGAGTTGACGTGGTTGATATAGTCGAAGTCGTTCGCTCTCGAGCGGAAAGGCGGGAGTTGCGAGGTTCGAGTTGCCACGCTGAGTTCGCCACGTCGACGTGGCTGTAAAGACGACCCTGTCATGTTGGATATTAGAGATTGCAAATCTGTTTCTTTCGATGACACGACTTACCTTTACAATAGGTTGCTGTCCTTTAACCCCAGCGAGGAGGTAGTTACGTTCAATAACGACCTAGCACGCCTAAAGTGAGCAATGCTATCGGCGAATGAAGCAGCGGTACTAACAACGACGTCTTCTCTTGAGGTCTCATATGGAACAAGTAACAAGACTGTGGCCTGCAAGTTCCTCAAGTGTTAGGATCGCGAATCAATGTCTTACCCCCATTGGCTTCACCTGATCATGCGACTAAGTCATGCGAACATTAAGTTAAATGAAGCTCGAACGCATCAGAGTTAACGTGCTTGGGCTCACCTGGTGCCACGAATATGAATGTTTGTGGTGTTCACTCATCCTCTCCATACTGTTAATGCTGCCAGTTGTGAATAACGTTGCAGGTGGAAGCTCGACTGAAGGGAGCGGAGTCAGAACGCTGCGAAAGGGCCTCAGCACACGTACTGCGTGACCCGCGGGCTCACAATTGACACCGAAATGCTGTGTGGCACGACTGATTCAGCACTGTGAAATAGGAGAACTGGATAGCAGGTATCATGTACAACCATACAAGCAAAGAAAGAGCAAGAAAACAAGGAGTGAGGTAGGTAAGTAAGGTAGAAAAAATGAGTTCTAAGATAATTCAAGCTTTCGGTACTTTTGCAGTCTGCGCAATTCTCCTTAGCGTATCCTTCTCAGTCTCCATATGTTGTATCAGCATCCCATCCAATTTCCTCGTGGATTCAGCTAGCGCTTGCTGGTCTTTCTGCCAACGAAGCACATTCTCCGATCCAGCCGTGTTCGATCGTTGTGGTGCCAACCCATCAACTGTGAGATGTTCTTGTGAGTGCTGCGCAAGCGTGAGATAAGTGAGTGAGTTTGGAGATGACTTGACGCTCGTAAAATAGGGTGTTTTCGCAGGAACGTTGCTCACGGGCTGGCTTCGCTCAGCTGGAATTGCAAGGTGATGTGGTTCGTCCGTAGTCCTCGCAATGCTGGGCGTAGAGCGATTTCCCAATTGCATAAGTGATGGATGTGGAGAGGGCTGAGGGTCTCTGTATACAGCAGTCATTTCCTGGATGTCACTTCTGCTATCATCAGAGGAGTCGTCTAGGTCATCCATAGCATTTGGATGGCTCTGGATATGGTCAAAGAAGGTAGCTGGTGACGAAGGAGGTGGCGCAGAGTGGATGCCAGATGCAAAACTATCTATAGAGATATTAACCTCAAGCGGTAAAGGCAAATGATTGCTGGTACCGTGGACGCTAGGCACGGGAGGAAATGAGTGGAAGGAGTGGAAGGAGTGGAAGGTGCCTTGGCTACATTCTGAGGATGAGCGAGTAGGCGATGATGCCTCATGAAGTTGTGCAAGTCTGAGCTGGTGCGGGAAGTGTCCGGAACGAGGAGGTGGAGGTGACAAAGCGATGCCTGCTACAGAAGAAGAAGGTCTAGGTGGCGGGGACATAGTGGAAAGACGAGGGATTGGAGAAGGTTTCGATGCTGAAGAACCTCGCGAGTGTAACACAGGGTCAACCGGAGGTAGTTGGGAGTTTGTGGAATGATAGCCTTCCGACCATCTATCCCTGAAGGCGGATGCAGTCGGAGAAGGTTGTGAGTACTCTGATAATGATCGCCGACGCCCACCGTCAGTCGTCGGTAATGAGAGTGCCAACGAAGGACGAGACGGCATTTCATCGTGTTCACTTCCCGTAAACCGTGAGATACCAGTCAGCGCGGTCATCCTGCTCATACGATGCGAGGGCGGAGGAGATATACTTAGTGATGGCAGCGGTGGTGGGGTCATTGTTGGTGTTCTCGTCCAGTCGGATCCCTCTCTCAAATCATAGAAATCGGACAGTATGGGTGAAGATAAGGATTTGCGAAGTAATCGGCGCTGCTCTGAAGAACTTGAAGGAAGATGAGATTGCGAATGAGAGTATTGGGGATTTCCGAGCGGTCGGCGAGGAGGAGGCGCAAGAGGGGTTTGAGGGACTGGAGTCTCTGCTCGAACAGGGGTATAATTCGACAACCGCCTATGTTCCTGAGGCGGAAGACGAGCAACAAGGTCCCTTCCATCTGAAGGTATGCCCGCAGTGGGTGTCGGTGGCTCAGACTCGTTTTGATCAATTATCGGATTTTCTATAATCTTTTTCTCTAATGTTTTCCGCTGTTGCATGAGAGCGCGCTGATATAGGGATTCCGACGAGCGGAGATGACGCGGTGACCTTGTCGGGGTAGATGGAGCAATGGACAATGAAGCGGCTGAGTTGTTGAGCGAGTGTCCAACAGCTTCATGCAACAAAGCCTTTCTCCATGCCTCCTCGTGTGGGTCAAGACTTATAGAATGTCCAGGACTACATGGAGGAGGCAGGCGCTCAGCTAGCACGGCTGCTCCCACGGAGTCCTCGATTCCAAGCCCATGGAGTGCTGAAGCCTGCAAGGCTAGAGTATAGTTGGCCGATGGGGGAGGTATGTCAACTGCATCCGTGGGATCAATGATCCCATCAAACACATCAACCTTGTGTCTTCGGGAACCCCTATCACGGTCTGAGATAACGTCTCGGCCTTTCAAGTCTAACTCTGCTTGCTTTGCTGCAGCGACAAGGTCGTCCATTTTCTCACGGACGACTACCACACGTGCCAGGTGCTGGACACTCGTCGGGGATCGGAAAACTTGAGGTGATCCACGAGGGACGTAGCCGGACACAGTCGTAGAATCCGACGTCACCCTCAACATCGGAGAACCAGTGTCATGGGAGTCCGGGCTAGAGGGTTTAGATTTGGACTTTCCAACTCGGAAATAATCCAGAAATGCAGGAGATGTTGCCTTTTTAGATGATTGTACGCATGGTGCAAGGTCAGCCGGAGATGGCTTTGAGTGAGCGGGAGGAAGAAAATAGTTGTTCTTCACAAGCAACTGAAGACGATATTGAACATCGTCTGCATCGAATTCCTGCACCTTCGGTAGCCCGTCGATTTCGAAAGCTGGAATGATAACACCGTGGTCATACGTCGTCGGTGATAGAGGAGAAGAAGGAGGTGACTCGGTCCCGATGGATGTAGTGGGAGGGTAGAGTGAGGAGGATGTAGATGACTGTTGCGTCAGTAAGGAGTCGCGGGCATTACTTCGTACATCGTTGTCGGTGGGATTTGGACGGAAGGCAGACGGAGGGGATGTTAGTATTGATCTACTTCCACGACCTTTTCCTTTCATCTAGGACCTCGTGAGCTCCACCCGTCAAAATAATTGGACACTGAACTCACAGGTAAGGATGGGGTGGATAATGGCAACGTTTGAGATGCTGCAGGAGCTGAAGTGGCGTCTTTGTTCGCAACCACGTGCGAATCACCTCCAACAGCGCCGAACGTTCCCCCACTCCGTTCTGGATCACCGTTGGTGGGTAGGTTCACGGGAGTCGAAGTTGGACTAGTTTCAAATTGCGTAGCAACCGGAGGAATTTCAAGTTCAGAAGAAACGGTCAGGACCGGATCAAGAAATGGCTCTGTGCTGTTAGCAGCTGAAATATCTAGCACTTGGTCTTCTTCCGCACGCGTGTCATCTGGTCGTGTTGTGATCGTTCGCGTTCGTTTCCTTGTCCTCGAACGGCGAGTTAGACTCGCGCCACTGCTACTGATGGTGCTTGCAAGCGAGTTCGAGCGCGAAGACCCAGAAAATTTAGAGGAAGAGGGTTCTTGCATGGATCCCGCCGCTGGCTCATTCGTTCTCCTACACCGTCAACTTGAAAGCACCAAAATGTCATAGAGACAATCAGCAGAAAAGGAAACTTACATAAGCACATATATGTTGTTTTGGGTCACGTTCAACTTGAACCCTCCTTCTACCAAGTGAAGTCCTTTGAGATGACCACTCAGCTGCTGCTAGACTGTCAGTAAGAACGCGTCCTCACTCCATGGAGGTGCTAACACACGTACCTCAGACCTGCCAAAATCTGAAGGCTTGTTGGCCACATGGCAGCTTATAGTCGCCACAATGGCGGTGTTTAACACCATTCAGAACTTTGCGACACTAAAGCTCACCCGCAGGCTATATGCTGACGTTCCTTCTTCCTCCAGTAGGACACAGTTCTTCATTGCTGAGACAAAGTAACTCATCTTTATCTTCTCAGTAACAGCACTCCAGGCGCGAACGTTCGCAGTTTGGACATTAACATCTGCGGTCATACGCGGATATGCTGCTTACAACATCAATGACAAAACGTGCGTTTTGTCGATTTGTTCTCTTTGTGTCTACTTACCCTCGTCTAACTCTAGTATTTACGATATGGCCCTTCTCTCGTACCTTATCGCATTTGGGCACTTCACCTCCGAGATCCTCATTTTCCGTACAGCTAGAATCAATACACCCGCCCTGAGTCCCGTGATCGTCTCATGTACGTGTTTATCTGACAAGTCATTCATTAAGCATGCTCATTTGCACCCGCACCCACAGCTGCGTCACTTATTTGGATGTTAAAACAGTACGAATTCTATGTCAAACATTGACCTAACACGTATGCACGTTTATGAATGAACTGTGACGAGAGGTGCCAATGTCATTTCCGAAGTTCTACTCATCTTCAAACCTTTAACACGAGGACTGATGTCATGCAAGCTCATACATGACGTCAATTCACGACCACCCTGAGTCACTTGAGCTACAGTCATCCGCCGCCACTTCGTTGCAACCCAGTAGATGACTATCTGAACCCAGTGAAAGCATAACTCTGCACGCATATGTGCACACCTGGTTCTGTGTCGTCATTTTGGACTTGGTTTGACCCAGTGGTTTTTTACTTCGTCGATTCTTTCTACAGATGGCTCACAATCCACTCTTCTGCCTGCGGCACCCAAGGAGTTTTCCGGAAATTCGGACCGTCCGTATTGATACAGGCAGCGTATCTCAATGCGCTGGTCCAGTACTGGTAGAGGGCTGCAACTTGCATTCATTGTTCCGTACTCCATGAATATCCTCCTTAATTTATCCCGGCCTACAGCATCGATATTGAAATCCGCAAGCCTTGGCATGATCCCCGACGTTCTTGTGCAAGAGATAACGCCACATACGTATGGTTAATTTGGTCTGCCCCGCGTGTCGTCATCGGCATGTCCAATCCATCATTTGCTATCTAGTACGACGATAAACCAAAATTGGACGGAGGGTACGACGATGGCATATTGATGTCCGAACAAATTTACATTGGAGTAGATCCTTGAGTGCTATTGTAAATTGTCTAGCGTCGATTTCGCTACGAGTACTGCAGATCACCCACTTCTCATTCATTAAGGCTTCTGTACATAGGTAGCTTATATGGCGGGTTCAACCTAAATATTTACATTCCATAGCCTGCATTATGTAGTTGAGTGGTTGTGGCTAGTGTACAAAGAAAACATGCGTGGAGAGCCGTCGAGCAAACTTGAAACTTGAAGACAGCGGCCAGTGGTAACGAAATTATGTTGGACTCGAGGAATGATTCTCGGCGGAACACGGCCCCCCGCATCGAAAGCTTGCTCACATATAGTTCCGTGTCTGGCGACAGCGAATCCCTACATCAAATTATTTGGGGCGCTCGCTTCAGCGTCGCTGTGGAGAGGACTTAAACAACTACTGGGATACACTTCTGAAAACTGCCTCACACTCACTAATCCCTATGATAATATGTGCATTATGTCTGCAACGATTTATGGCTGCGTGGAATGTTTAACGAGACAGGATCGAGCGAGATTCCCGAGTGGCCCGAATGAGCCATCCACCCACAATGCATAAGTTACCTTGCAGATTCGCTTAATGCCAGCGCAGCAACCAACAAACCGATCGTCATTGAACGTCATCGTCGCGCCCTTTTGCGGGAAAAACTTACCAGGTAGTATGGTATTATTATTGACACCTCGATGACACTCACTCGGCACGAGGTTAGAATATTCGGCCGAATGAAATGCAATTGTCGAGTCGAAGCACGACGATACGTGTGCAGCCAATAAGGACCAGCAATAGCCAACAAATGATGGTAGCTTAAGTTACCCGCGGCGGTAGTCAAGTTGCTGTGAGCTTCGTCGAGCACGAATGGGCTATGTGACGTCGCACCCAACGAAATATCCGATCCAAAACATGAATTATGACGCAATGCATACCAAGGAATGGGAAAGTTCTATTCGCAAAAGATCTGTGAATGGCGGACCACTGAGGTCATGCCAGTAAGAAAAAGTTCAGCGGGGTAATAAGACTTCACACCAGCGAAATGGCCCGTCAGCATCTACAAAATTAGCATCATGCGTGAGTCATGGACGAATATTCTGTGCTGGCGGCTAAAAATTCCGCAATTGCACGTTTGCGGTAACGTAAAATCGTGGAACGAATTTGATTGGCTAAAACTACGTTAGCCGGTCCAGATTTCCCCGCATTACATAATTGGGGTACATACTTCAAGGTATAATAGCCGAGAAAATATATAAAGAGGTACCTTGTTCCATCCTTTCAATGTCGACACAGGAACAACTAAGTTAGCCTTGCCTTCATCCGTCCTGCTTTCAATCCCCCACTATTCTAATCTATGTCTGCTAGACTGCACTATCCCTCTGAACTGCTATTTACCATCTGCGAATATATCTATGCCGCTGGCTTACCACCCTCTGCTAGTAGTTCTCTAGATCCCCTCGCCATTGGCGAATATGGCGCCCCAACAGCATTACCATCTTCTATGCCGCCACCTAACTGGAGCGAGCCGGTAGCACGAAAAACCCTCTCTCATCTTTGCCTGGTAAATCATGCATGGTATGAAGCTGCCAAACCATGGCTCTGGCACAAGCTCGAGGTTCGCCTGCCCCAGAGCTGGCTCTCTATATTAGACGAGATATCCGGTACGGAAGACGACGAAAAGGCTGTTTTGGCAGTCAAAGAATCTATTCAAGCAGCAACTCATGCTGCTCTGACTAGTAATGCGCTTATTGGAGCACCTTCCGACGAAGAGGCAATGAGGAAATGGAAAGAGAGCATCTTGGAGTCCTTGACCAGCCCAGATGGATCTATCCCTCCTGAGCTGTTGACTCCTCCAGCCTCTCGGGACCCAAGTCCCAGACGCATCAGGGCAAAGAGTAAAAGTCCTGCGCGCTGGAAGATCATGAGGTCAATTAGTGACGCATTTCAAAATGTTATGGAGTTAGCTGAACCTGGTGTTTATGGTGTGTCCACCCCGTTTCACTGTCCGTTTCGGTATGACTCATGTTCACGTTGTGTCTTAGTTCCGAGACTCCATGACCCCCGTCCTGGCCGCTTTGTCCGGCATCTAGACTTCAACCATTTCCGGACCATCGGAATGCGCCGCTCCGTAGAGGATAGTGCGACTAGCCGGTTTGTGACCGGGGAGCGTGTTGAAGCCCTTCTCAAGGTTTGACCATTGTCTTGTTCATCATCGTTCTGCTAATCGACCACCGAGTGCAGGAACTTCCGAACTTGACTGCTTTCGGTGCAACGGAGTACATGGATGGTGCTTTGACACTCCCAGTTCTAAGTGAGCTGTTACTCCGTGGACCTATTTTCAGAGGAAGGGGTCGCCCTACCCGAGGACGAGGACTTGTGACGGTCGATCCCGAAGAAGAGGATCGCGAAAGAAGGAGAGATTGCAAGGCGCTTGTGGCGATGGACCTTACTGGTTGTGTCAGCGCAGTTTTCGTCAGTGCCTTGACAGAGTTTGTCAACACGCATCTTCTTCGTGAGGATGGATACTCCAGTGGGAGTGACGATGAAGGTGGACGACAGAGCAGACGTCCTTCTCGATTTATAGAAGAGGAGCCACTCATATTCCCAGGTCTTAAGCGCCTTGGACTTCGTGGGGTGAAATCGATTCAATCTCACATCCTGACACCGTTTGTCCTCGCATTCCCTTCACTTACTCACCTCGACCTTTCCGCTACGCGAGTCACACCGACATTACTCACTGCTCTTGGCGCGTCAACTTCCGTTCGCCTGCATTCACTTGCCTTGGCCCGGTGTATACGTCTCACGGGGTCCAGCATAAGGGATTTCCTCATCCACGCACCGGCAACAGCACAAATACGGGAACTCACGCTCTATGGTGACCCAACATTCCCATCTCCGATCACCACGAGTGACCTGAAAGAAATAATTTCCCTTGCGCCGTGTTTCACCTCTGGTGAACTCACATACCTCGATCTCTCAAGCGTGCCCGTGACTAAAGAGATCCTCATTGACGTCTGCAAGCCGCTACCTAAGCTGCGCTCGCTTGGTCTATCATATATTCCTGATCTTGAATTAGACGTCATCGCTCAATTTTTGAAAAGCAAGGCACCAAATGTCGAGGTCCTAACCCTTGTTTCGACTAGTCCTGATTCAGATCGGGGAAGGGCTGGGGCCGGGGTGGGCGTCCCTCGAGGCTCGGCGCAGCAGGCGTCGCTGGCTTTACACTCTCGGCTCATAGGGCCGTTGTGCACGCCTGCATACGCGTCCACTTTACTGTCACAGCCTGTAGTATTGCAACCGCCACCTACACGGCTTCGGGTTATCGAACTATCCGGGCCAACTCTCACGAGCCTTGGCGCTGGCGCCGGAACCTGGAGAATAATCAAGAGCAAAGGTGGTCGGGGCTGGTATGTCGACACAGCTGCTGGCTGGGTAGGTGCAGAGCTCCAACGGAATCTACCAAAGGAGCATCCACTGCGGGCTCAAATGGACCGCTTGGCGGATGCCAACGGGAACGTAAATAGCGGCGTCGGATGGCACGCGAGAAAGATGGAAGTAAGTGACTTAGTATTTATCACGCTACTAGGAACGTAAACGCTAACATCATTGCGTTACAGGTTTTACACGGGTGTGGCATGTTAGGACGTGAGGATGGCCTGTACGGTGCCGTATCGTTTGCATATCAGGGATAGTGCCTCGGACGTTCGCGCCGTTCACGGTCATAATCATCGTTTGTATAATGGGAAGAGCAGCGTGTTGCTCTATACAGGTCAATTTGTCTATTTATCTTACTTACTGGGTCTTTCATTGTACTGGGCTAATTAGTGGCATTGGGAGGGTTGAATATTCATAT
>Ga0153976_1000893_pt1 | contig 10447 bp, 15 predicted proteins | sample TSGA060MetaG_FD_104717 | JGI IMG/M metagenome (GOLD analysis project Ga0153976, IMG submission 104717) | Attine ant fungus gardens microbial communities from Georgia, USA - TSGA060 MetaG | ecosystem: Host-associated > Fungi > Mycelium > Unclassified | place: USA: Georgia, Yuchi Wildlife... | reverse complement strand
GGTGGAGGCGGCGGTGGAGTCAAGGTATCGGGACTGGGGATGGAAGGGGTGAGAGAAGTGAGTTCTGAAGCGATATCGATCTCTGTTGTCAACTCGATCTCGCCGTCGGCGGGGATGTCGTTTGCACCAGCTAAAGGGACATTGTCGTCCTCTTCTTCATTTTCGCTCTCATCGCTGTCAGCTTCGCGGGCAACAACGGTAGCGTATACACCCCTGCGAGTTCTGCGTTCGTTGATGTTAAGAGGTGTGTGTGATGGGGATTCGGAATCGGAAGGCTCTATATCGGAGTCGGTGTCATCGGAATTAGAAGAGGAGTCGCTGGGCTCGATGTCGTCGTCGTCCTGTTCGGGGGCATAGCCACCACGGGCATTCTTTTCGCAGGTTTCACAGAGACAATGACGATTCCTGCGACCGACTGGAAGGAGAGTGTGAGAAAGAATTTGTGTGTGAGTAAGTGATACACACAGTAGCCATCGCCATAATGGGCGGTAATTTCCTCGCCGACCTGGATAGGCCTGAGGACGCGAAAAGTGATGTATCTGCCCTCGCGAAAGAGCTCGCAGTTGTTGTTACAGTCATGCTGTGAGGTGAAAGTGAGTGAAAAGAGGGAGAGGAAGAAAAAGGGAGAGCGTACGTTGACAAAGCGAGCGGGACCCAGGAAAAGATGGTTCTTTTTCATGGACCTTGAGTGAATGACACTAAAGTCACGCCTGATATCGCCTGAGCGGAGACTGGCCTTTTTGAGGTCCCTGTCCTCCTGGTCTGTGAGATTGGCCATGGAGCCCTTGAGCTCGGTGATGACGGTGCCGGGGATGAGCTGGCGAGTGGCAAGGATGCAGAGCTCGGACTTGCCGGTCTTGTGTGAGTAGCGAGAGGTGTGAGCAATTTCGATGGAACCGGAGGGGTTGTAGAGTTCAAAGTAGCGGGAGGCATGGCTGGGTGGGTGTGAGTGGGTGTGAGGGTAAGTGAGCGGAGGACATACGTAGCAAAGGCGTTGATCTGCTTCTGGGTGTAGGACTTGAGATAGTAGCGGACTGGAGGGAGACTGGAGGGGTGAGGGTGAGAGGAGGGAAGAGAAGGGGACCTACAGGAGGAGGTCGTCGATCGCGTGCCGGACAGCGTTCTGAAGAGTGCTCCTGGAGAGAACGAGCTGGAGAAGGTGAGCAAGGACAGCGAGGAGGGCGTGTGGAGAACGCACGCGTCGGACGATGTCGAGGAGCTGGGCAGCATCGGTCTTGGGGAGACGACGGGTGGGGTCCATCTTGTGGACGTAGAGAGGGACGGCGCCGGTGCCGAGTTTCTCGACGAGGAGATGGGAAAGAAAGTCGTCGTCGTTGGAGAGATCGTGCATGTTCATTATCTTCGTCGGCCGCCATTCCAGCCCGCCGTTGCGCCGCGCCATCGCAAAAACGAAACCCTTTTTCCTCCTTTTATATAAGCTCCCTACGATGACTCATCATCTTTCTTTCTTATGCAAAACGCCATCCTCTTCGACCACCACGCACGCAGGTCCGTCTTTTCCTCCACACTTTTCTCAATTTAATTCCACCTAGTCTCTATCTCACCGGCTTCCACAAGCGCAAGCAAGCAAGGGCGGAGGCTGCTCGCAACAGGGCTCAGCAGCGCCAGAAGCAACAGCGCCTCCACGACCGCCAAGAGGTACCCGTCCTCCTCATCCTCCATCCCCATCTCATCCCTCCCCAGCGACGCCGGGCTCTCCGGGAACAGGCTGCCGAAAATGCACGCCAAGTCGAGCAGTTCTATGGTGCCTCTTTCCACTCGCTTCATTTCAGCATATTGACTCTTCACAGGACTAGTTGATCTCGAAGAAGAGGAATGGACGGGCATCGCTTCACACATGCAAGAATACGAAGACGATCACGTCCTCGCCACCGTCACCGTCGTCCAAGATTTCGACCCAGATACCATCCGCCACGGCCCACTTCCTCAATCAGCACACGTCAAGCAACCCGAACACACATCCGAAAAGACAAAAATACACCGTGCAAAGGCCACCCGCAGAAAAAAAAGCGTGTAATCTCGTTCCTGACCTCGCGTGATATCTGCCCGTCACAACCATAAATGGAATAGCCATGTGAGACGGATACAATGTTGTAGTAAGCATTTCATTATCTGTAGCAGTAGATAAGTTCCTTCTCCCTACACAAGTATGTGTCCAAAGTAGATTAGAATGCAAGGAAGAGTCAGGTATGTACCTGGTCAGGTTGACCTTATTGTCAGGTATATCTACAGGTTTGTAAATAATAACAAAAAGAGAAATCCTTGTTGTGAATGAAGATTAAGATTTTTGCTCCCAAAAATGGAATCAAATACATTCAGATTGCACCCAACAATACTTAAGGATCAGTTGATGATGAACACTAGATGAGATATAGGTAATTAATGAGGCGCAACCATGGCTTACAGGTACCTGCAAATTGATATCAAGACAATGTCAGCGACAAAATTGATTATCCTTGACATATTTTTATAGTGTTGAGTACAAGCTTGGGAACTGTTGTTGCTACCATATTCGTCACGCAAGTTTGATCTCAAGTGCGTCACATATCCTCTTTAGTCAACTAATACTAGTACTACGATGAACTCCCTATATACATCCGGCGTGCGCCAAACAGCCTGTCTTCACGCTGATCTCAATCGTCTCAAGGATGGGGACACCTCTGCCTCACTCCTTGGTGCGTATGCTCACCAACTCGGTCAGGGTCGAAAATGGCTGAACATACATCTTTAATTCCTTGTTTGCTAGGACAGATCTCTGCTTCCCTGGCTGCTATGAGCAGGACAATACAAGACTTTGAAGCAGTGGCTAAGCGAGAAATGATCAAGGCCAAGCAAGAAAAGGCACAGATGTACGTTGTCCACTGACCTCTTCAAAAAAATCCCAAATCACAGACAATATTGGTCAGGCGCGTACAGAAATTTCGCTCCGACTATATAGAGCTCCGAAGTCTGTTCGAAAAGCTCAAGACGGAGGCTTTTGAACAGGTGTGTTCAACTTGACTCTCGTTGTCACTCACTTTAGTCACTCTTCCAGCAAGCAGCATCTCAGAGAGCTGAACTCATAACTGCTTCTGGCACACCCACCTCCCCATCTGATACCCGACGTCGTTTCCAGACCACAGCACCTCCCTCAACGCTCCATCCTGACCTCCGTCCAACGCATGCACATGCATCAGAACAGGTCTCCGAATCGCCTTTCCGCTCTCTATCTCCCTATGCCAATCACGATCGTGAATTTCGTGCTCTAGACGAGCACAGCTTCATCCAAAACACCGAAAACCGATTAGACGAATTCCTTGCTCAAGGAAGGGCAGTGTTGGATAATCTAGTGGATCAAAAAAAGATGCTCAAGGGGACACATAAACGGCTGTTGGATACTGCGAACACTCTCGGATTGAGTCGGCAAGTTATCGGGTGGATTGAGAGGCGAAGGTTTGTGTGTTATCCACAACTCACCCGCTCTGTGCTAATAACCCGCCTACCAGCTCGCAAGATGTGTACATCTTTATTGGTGGTGCCATCTTTACATTTCTTTGTTTCTTTTTGATATGGCATTACTTGGGTTGAACATGGACAATCATCCGGACTGACTTTTCTTATTTATTAAGAATATACCATAGTTTGATTCAATGGAAGGAGCCGGTCTCTCTGGGACGGCGATCCTCAACTTCAAATCTTCAAGAGGAGTTGTCATCTAAGATCCTTAGGTATATTCATCAAATACAGGCTTGTGTCCAATTATCCGATTTCATTAACGTTGGGGAGAATTGAAGGATGAATGCCACAGATTGCAATGAGATTGAATGAGAGCTATGGTAATTGTAGTCTTGGGCAGCAGACTAGCGAACCGAAGCGTTTGAAATAATGAGACCACTGAGTAAGACCAAACTAGGCATCTTGCTTTCTTTCCATTCTCAACTGTCTTGCCGATTTAGAGGGCTGGTACGATGAATTCAAGGTCAAGATGTGACATGTGTTGCCATCCGACCGATGATCAGGGTTCGAGCAAATGTAGGCATTAGGCTCTTACACATTTTATACTGCTTTTTAAACTTGTGCCCTCGCAAAATGATACCCAATCCAAGAATACAAAATAAATATAGCATGCTGGTAAAATCAATGCACCTTCAGAGAAGGATGATCAGGAAACTGTCTATGATTGCCTTTTGATGATAAAAATCAAGGATCCACTTAAAGGGAAATTTAAATGCAAGACCTACGCCATGCCGCCATAACCCATTGCAGCACCCGACTCTGCAAGTTTCCGTTGTCGGAACGCCTGAGAGAAATAATCAAGGAAATGAAATCGATAGATGAACAATTACTCACCTTGCGATACTTCGTACGCTCGTAGGTCACAAGACCAACGACAATAAGTGCAATTACCGAGATACCCGCAAAAACACCAAGGCCGATAGGGAGGACAGACAATTTCTTACCAGGTAAAGTAAAAGAAGTGTCAGCAGCGGTAGCGGCAGCAGCATCAGTTGAATTTCCGTTGACCGCCGAGGAAGAAGAAGTACTGGCAGCAGCAGCAGCAGCGGCAGCAGTATCAGTTGAGTTTCCGTTGAACGTCGAGGAAGAAGAGGTACTGGCAGCATCAGCAGTAACAGAAGAACTGGAAGGTTGGATTTGTAGGGTCGTTGCTGGAGTGATGATCGAATCTACAGTGCTTGTTGCTACAGGAGTTATCGTGCTGGAAGTTGCTGTGATAGTTGGAATCGGCTGTGACAGTTTAGCACGGGTCAAAAACGTCAAAATTTGACATACATTGGTAGAAAGTGCTTCCACTGGGGCTGACGAAGGTGTGCCACTGGCAGACTCAAATGTCACAATTGAAGTGGGCTAGAGAACATGAGATTTCAATATGAAATGTGCGATTACAGTACTTGCATTAATGGTTGCTGCAGAACTCGATGCCACTGCCGAGGTAACAAAACTGGAACCCGCCAATGAAGTACCAGGACTAGTAACTTCTGAAGCACTCCCAACAGACGAGGTAATCGGAGAAATCGAAGGTTGAGCGATAGAAGTCGCAGAAGGGGAAGAGGCTATGGAAGTAGAGCCTGTGGCACCAAGAACGGATGTTGAAGCAAGAGAGGCAGAGACGTCAGGGGGGGAGGTATTAGGGATGGAGGTATCAGGGATGGAGCCTCCAGCTGTCATTGTCGCTGTGCACGTTTTGACTTCTTGGAACATGGGGTTGCCATTGCTATCCGTCACAGGCGTCAATACGATGGTGCATGTCTCGGTGACTGGCCCACTCTCACTGCAGAAGGAATAAGCACTCAAGTAAAGAGCTCAAGGAGAGAAACATACGTCATTATTGTGGTTACAGTAGTCAAAGTCTGACTTCCATCCTGCTGGCGAGGTTGTAAAGGCAGAGCATACACATTTGTGATAGGAAACAGGAATATAAGAAGGGCGAAGAAAGTCAAATGCTTTGTGCACTGCAGGGAGAGCATGACAATGAAGGAACTTGTAGTGAGTCTCGATGCTGAGCCCGTTTCCTGCGGTTTCTCTGTAATTTGAAGTAGGCGCAGTGTAAAAGATCGGAAGTGCCCTCAGGGCAAAGTCCCAGAAGAGAAGCAAAAAGAGAAGAAAAAGAGAAGAAAAAGAATGACAATAGTCTTGTGTAACAATCTTCCACTATCCATTACCGAAATTCAAACTCCGCAGCACTGGCGTTGCCAACGCATTTGCCAGGGTCTCCTGTCCAACTATGTCACAAAACAGACAACCAAACTAATGGTTAGCGCATGCCGCTCTCAACTATCTTATATAATTTTCCTTTTCGCATTCTCCTTCGTCCTTGCCACCATTTCTGTAAAACAGTCGCCATCACACTTCCAACACTCCGTGAGCCCCATTGCTCAAATGCCATAGACACAGCCACATTGCTCGCTACAACAATTAAAAGTGTTATTCTCGCCGACAATGGGAGCATTATGAGTGTCAACATTTCTTGGATAGGCTTTGGAGGTGCCAAGAGCACCAACATGTTGAAAGCTGACAAAACAACCATGGAAAACATCAACCAAGCTATTTGATACGTGTTAGAGATTTCATCACTGATGTCAGTTGCTCGCCGCAACGCACCGTTTGTCCACATGGATCTACGATATGGAGGACCGATGCTGAAAACAGCTGCTACCAGTATATACTGGAAGCACGAAATGACGAAGAGTATTGTGTTCTCAAAGTTGGTTGATTCCAGATTGTTGCCTTCAGAGGCAGGATCGTTTTCTGGAGGAGGCGTGTACCTGTGCCATTTCAGATTTTTTCACGTTCTGGGATGTTGAGCAAAACTTGTACCATGGTTGTTTTCGTACCCACAAATAACCCCAGAGCTGGAATCCACTCGTGATCAGAATTTGACCAATGATACTTGCAAGGACTTTTTTGGATACCAAAGTCGCTGTAGGGCGCTTTGGATAGATTTTCGGATAGGGTAGCGTGCGTCCCACTAGAAAGGATACTCTCAATCAATTATGAACACCATCACCAGCAATAAACGCACTAGAGACAGCAATCGGTATTATGATGAATAAATCAATATATAAGAACTAGCGACGTCAGTGTTTGTTGATATGAACTAAGAGTAGGTTGCCTGACCTGAAAATCTCCAAGCGAAGAGGCAAAAGAATACAACAACGTCACTGAGGTAAACTGAATCAACGAGTAGAGTGCCCTATTGGACATCAGATTACACAGAAACTGTACCAAGCCAACAATCGCAATTACTTACATGTACTTGAAGCAACTAAAGCTGGTCACAAGGGCTGCACGGCCTTCCATGATGACCTCGATGACACAACCCATATCAGGGGTCGTGCTTGTGAAGGGGGCGGCAATGCTGGCTTCTGCTTCCGACAACGAGATCCCGACGTCTGCTGCTTTCAGCGCAGCACAATCATTTGCCCCATCGCCGCACATGAGAACTGTGTAACCGAGGGCTTGTAACCTCTCTACAATTTCGTTTTTTTCGTCGGGCGACATCCGCGCAAAAATTTGTGTCTTGACGAGCATCTGAACGAGGATCAACTTGTGGGTTCTAACCCAGATGGATTCTACAACTGACCCTTTGTAACGTCTCCAAAGGTGCATAGTTGATCATCCACCGAAAGACGTCTCCAGTAACAACAAGAGAATAATCTTGGTAATTTATCTCATCTGATTCAACAGTGTGATGAGGTGGCGGCGTCAAAGGCTTGAGACTGTACGGGTCGAGTTGCCACGAAGAATCATCCATTGATTTCCATTCTATCTTGGATGTGGGAGAGGATCCATTGCCTGTGAAAGGAGTCAGAATCGTATCAGAAAGTACTAATGGACTCAACGTTCCCTGAGTGAAAGTTGGCGCAAAAACGTGAGCAGCCTGACTAATCAATGAACATTCCCGAGCAACACTGACTGCTGTCAGTGGGTTATCACCAGTAATCATTCTGCATGCCAAATGAGCTCCTCGAAGCTGTTGGATGGCCGGAGTTGTCCCAGGTTTGAGTCGATTCTCAAAGATGATCAGGCCAAGAAAGCGCAGTCCAGATTCTGCTTGTTCACTGGAGATAAATGAGACTCAGCACATTGTTCGCAGGAGCTCAGTTGTACCAACCGTTTCATTCGTTGAGCTTTCAACCAGGACAAACCCTCAATGCTTTTCCCAGCGATTGCGATCACACGATATCCCCGCCTGGTATAATATGATAGCAAATCATCGTAGTCTTGGGGAACTGAAGGACATGGTAAGACAATAATCGAAACTGCATCCAAGAACCTACAAGAGTCCCTATCGCATATATCGGACATGACTTCAGGTGCACCTTTCACATAGATCTCCATGCTGGTACTCTTGAGTCGCTTCACAATGACACTCATTCTTCTCAGAGATGATACAAATTCGAAGGTCCGTATTACACCCAGTTCAAGGAAATGAGCATGCTAGAGTATCATCTTAGTATAATGCTATCCAATTCGGATTTTCAGATGACGCAAAACAAACCTTGGCATTGCCTTTGAGTGCATCTTCCAACCTGAATTGTACTGACTCAGGCGGCCTCACGACAGTCTGTACGAGCGCAGCCTGATCTATGATGGTCCCCTTCGACTTTATTGTGCCAGTTCCCGCAAGCCGACCCTCTTCTAGTGTCCATTTCGTGAACTCAAACATCTTCATATCTAGAGGATCACCGATGACTTCGTTATCCACGGACTTGAGGGAATGGCACGTCGTCAGCGCATGTAAGAACGAAGCTTTACTACTACCCAAAGGTAAATCGTGTACGTCTTTAAGCAGCTCCCCAAACATTTTTCTGTTGCGATCAAGACTCCGAACACCCATGATATCCAGTCCATCTTCAGTCAAGGTACCTGTCTTGTCAAAACAGCAGACGTTGATTTTCCCTGCTATATTGACTCTGCTGGGAGCAATGCAATAAACTCCTTGTCTCCGAAGACGAGTAATGGCGAAGCCAGTTCCAATAGCCAGCGTTGCTGGAAGGGCAGGAGGTACGACAACTGTGATGAGATCAAGGGCGCGAATGACAATTGTTGTGAAGGGAATCTAACAATCAAAGGTCAAAAAGTTCTTATGGAACACACTCTTGGACTTGCCTGTAATCTGACAAACTGTACAGCGCTGAAGCAAAAACCAAGACCCGCAATACCTGCCAAAACACCGATAAAACGGATAGAATCACGATAAAATTTAAAACCGATAGGTTTCGGGAAGAGCATGGATCTGATAAGAGCACCTTTGGTTGTACTGAAGCCTGAGACAGCTGAGAAAAGACTCTGCTATGGTCAATGCATCAGCTCACCTGTCCGGGCCACAAGCGCAATGGCAGGTTTTCCCATTCCATCTTGAGTATAAGACCCTCGGATCCTAATGATATGCGTTCCTCCGTACAAAAAGCACTTGGGATTTTCTTCCCGTTCCTCTCGCCACCTGTTCAGATCGTCGTCCTTCGTAGGTACCTTACTGACTGGCACACTTTCCCCTGTGAGCATACTCTCGTTCACAATAGCATCGCCGACGAGGAGGAAAAGATCCGCTGGTAAAATGGAGAACTGGGAATCTGATATATTCACGATATCACCAGGGACCAGCTCTGTTGAGTCGCACTCGATCCCTGTGTATAGGGTCACCTCGCCAATTTATCCATTCAGGGAACAAGACGTACATTCATTGTTTCGGAACACAACTACTTTACAAATATATCGAGACATTTCACGCATGCGTGTAATCATCTGGAAATTTTCAGAAAATAACTGAGTGTCGAACAAAACGGGGACCGACCTTCCGAGTCTCCACTAACGTAGATACAATGTTCACAAACGAGATCAGACCAATACAGAAGGCATAATAATAATAGTCATCCAAGGACCAAAGGATGATACTGGCAATCTGGAAAACATAGAAAGGATGGATAACCTGGACTCTCTTGAGTGTTGAATTCAGCAAAGTGGCATATAAAAAACTCACCTCATCAATCAATAACGCAGGAATCGATTTTCCTTCAACATCAATTTCATTCTTGCCAGACAACATCACACGCTGTTTCCAAACAGTGCTCACTAATCCACCTTGGACACCTAGCGTACTTGTCCAAGTGGGGTCCCTCCAATCTCTTACAGCAGAGATCAGGGTGAAAATCGCCTAAAGGCAGTGTTGAACTCACTTGACCATATGGAATAGACCTGTTCGAGGGTCGAGAGCATAACGAGTATAACGGTAATCAACGACGAGAAGTTTCTTCAGGACGCCATCGCGGGAATCCAGATGCTCAACCATTCTCTGCTCGAGACCCGTGTACAACTCGAAGCATTGACCCACTGGTACATCGTGTGGAAATACAGTGGATATGTGATATTGATAATCCAGAATACGAATAGGAAGCAGTGTGATTGCTCTGTATGCTGACTTGTTTGATGTGAGAACAGGTATGATTTCGATAGACAAGCCAAACCCACCTCTACGACGATGAAGCCATTATCCGAACTGATGAATGCTTTCTCGTGTGCGACCCAGCGTAACCAGAGGCGGGGAAACCAGTGACCAAGGAGTGCCAGAAGGCCAGCAGAAAGCACGCAGCCTAGCTTCCATAAGCACCAACGCCACCTGATAGCCTCGTACCCGATAAAACGAATTGTACTATCCTCGTCCGGAATATATATAATCTGTCTACTAGGGGGGCCAGGAGGTGGTGCGTCAAGTAGTGTGAATGAAAAATCCATATCGATACGTGTTTCTCTAGCAAGGACAGAGTCCATGGTGAGGAGAGGCAGGTTCTGAGAGGGTTCAGTCGGACTTGAGGGCTCAGAGTCGTATGCCATACTTGCAGAAATCGAGACATCCTCGGGCATATCGTTGGTAGATTCTACTTCTGATTCTTCTTCTTCAGCAGATGAGTAACCCCAACGCTCTTCC
>Ga0153976_1000892_pt1 | contig 10447 bp, 7 predicted proteins | sample TSGA060MetaG_FD_104717 | JGI IMG/M metagenome (GOLD analysis project Ga0153976, IMG submission 104717) | Attine ant fungus gardens microbial communities from Georgia, USA - TSGA060 MetaG | ecosystem: Host-associated > Fungi > Mycelium > Unclassified | place: USA: Georgia, Yuchi Wildlife... | reverse complement strand
TACTATCGCCACATAGACTTGATATCATTTTTTGCACGTTATCTGAATCTGAACTAAATCGCTTTTGGGAGTCTTCAATGACAATATGCGAAAGCAAGAAAAAAAGATTTGGTAACACTACCAGGAATGTTCCAATCCATTTGTAAAGTATAGATCGTTATGGATAGCATGTGTACAAAACACTAAAAAGAAAACAGCTACAAGAGAACAATGCAATTCGACTTGAGATGACACGACCGATATTTGATATCACATTTCATCAACATTGGCGAATTCTGCTGAGCCGGGCATATTTGTAGAATTAGCAGCGTAGGGTGTTGTATCGTATGAGATGCTGGTTTGGGGCGACAAGGCTTGGAGAGCTGCTGGTGTGTCCATGATCGACGCATCAGCTGATGACCAGCCGGAGGAAGAACTATAAGAATGGGTTGAGGAATGCTGCTGGTGCTGATGCGACTGGTGATAACTCGAGAAAGGCAGAGTAGGGGAAGGAGTAAAAGACGTGTCGGCATGGTGATTCCTGCTGTCCTTCAAATTTTCGACATCGCGCTGATGCCAGCTTAACCCCCGATGACTGGTATCTCTACCACTTGGGCAACGTCCAGGAAATCGATGACTATAACTCGGCGACATGCTCTCTGAGTCTCTTCTCATGCTTGCTGCCTCCTCATAGGGATGACCCGATGTTCGTATCCGTGCACGTTGCTCAAGATAGGGAGATGTATGGTTTGATACATCATGAGATCCGAACCACCTCCCCGTTGAACCGTTCAAGCTCGACCATGATTCAGGGGGAGATAGGTGACTAGTATCCCGTCGCCTAGCAATGCTCGGATGGGAAGAATGGAGAGCAGGCGTCCAAGAGATATGCTCCTGGCGCATGGGCAAGGATGGTAGGAGATTGTCGGCCCCTGAATTTGCCCATCTGTCGCTGGTACTGGAACGTCCGTGGATGTTATTATAAGGGAGACTGTGGCAATGGGACAGCGAGTGACTCGGACTCCCTATAAAGGCATCAACAGACATCGGGTATACCATACGAGAACTCCAACCGGAAGTATCTGGAACATGATATATAGACTCTTCTACCTTGCACTCTGGGGTCGTCTGCAGGTCTTCAGCATCACACCTGTCAGTTCTCGTCAGTAGGAACACCGCTCTGGTTGGAAACAGGGAGCTCTTACTGGAATCCTTGTGTACCATCAGGTCCAATCTCAACTTTGGGTGGGACTCTAAAGTTGGTTGACCGGAATAAATGCGGTGGCATGTGAAGGCTCATGATATCAGAACGAGACGTTGGGCGCTTGCCATCATCGTCAGATCTGATGGACATCTGACATGAGCAGAACTCACTTTGAGGACGCCTGAACGTACGTCCTCCGGGGTGTAGTATGAGACGAGATGAAGGTCTGAGCCTTCAATCGTAACTGTTATTGTCTGCGAAGCCTTCGTCAGAGAAGGGCGAACGTTGGTTCAATGCTCTGGCACACCTTCTTGATCAAGCCATTTGGTTTGAATACGCCTTGGTCACTGCCGGAGTGGCCATTTGCAAGGCTCTTGTAGGATAACTGGTCTGGAGAGTTGCGTCTAGCGAGGTTGCGACCAGATGGGTCGTCTTGTGGATATGGCTTCTTGTGTCCGCTGCGACCAAGTATCTTCTCGATGATCTCCCGATAGACCTGGAGAAAACACAAGATCAACTGATGGCACATTGAATGCTACTCGGAAACTAACAAGAAAGTTGGCGATTATACGTGATGGAGACCAGCAGCGCCCATCTCAAAGAGGAGAGTCAGAACGCGGAGCTCGTATGGAACGGAACCATAATATACCAGTCCAGCGTTTGATGCCACTTTCCTCGACGCTGAAAACAAAGACAGCTCCACTCTTTATCATTGTTCTTCGTTCAGAGTCGTTGAGACGGCGAGTGATGCGTGGAATGATACCCAGACGTGCGGCTAGGATGATTCGAAGAGCATCCATGGTGGTCTCAATATAACCGATGAAAAGAGGTATATCTGGGTTGCTCGTCATTATGGGATGTCTAAGTTTGATGTTGTCGGACAATTGAGAGTGCTGGGGTGTGCTACCCGAAAGTTGTCTCCTTTGCTTTATCAAGTGTCTCGAGTTGTGCTGTTCCTTGCATGATCAGAATAATTATCTAGACCGGATCGATGGTAGAGGAAAGCCACCTGTATTCAGGATGCCTTGCGTCGGGCGTCCATTAACCTTTACCAGTATGAGAGTACGTGAGCCGAAGCCCGTTAACTTGACATTATATCGGGCGCCACCGCCTGTCAGCTTGGTGTTTTTTCAGGTGAAGCTGATTTAGTCCAACGGCATATTCGCGCAAAAGACTGAAAATAGATGTCTCGTTTTCCGCCATGATCTTGTCCCTTCATGTAAGAGATCTTGATGAAGGACCCAATTCAGCTCAGACGATCCTACACGGTTATTTCCACCCGACCACCTGCTCTTTGCCGAAACTGAGGAGTACTTTCGACCCTGCTAGAGGCGGTGCAATGGTCCTCCAGAAACTCACTTGACCTAGTCCATGGACTTGGCTGAAAATGACAATCTCTCTACCTCTCAAGATTACGTGGATCTTTTTCAAGCAGCTCCTCCCTCTCCGTGGACGAAGAATCATCAATCCGTTAAACTGAAATTGGGGCCCAACCTTCTTGAGGAGCTGCATCATCTCCGGCTGACTCAGAACACCTGGTATCTACTCCTCCTAGGTTGAACGGTGATTTGCCATTCTGAGCAACGATGCCTGAAGACAAGGTTAAGAATGTTGTAATGGCATCCAGTCCCAGGAGGTGCTTTTTCCCTATACCATTTTCCAGGCTAGATACTCCGAGGCCTAAGGTCACAGACAACCGAAGAACTCGTTTACTTGGCAAGAATTTACGTATTCGTCTTCTTTTCCAGCGCTTTCTCAGCCTTGTTTGTCCCCAGGTCACTACTTCCGGCTTATTGTCCCCCTTTGAAGAAAAACAAATGCTGGAGGGGAGTTGGTGATATATCTCACAAAACACTTTTTTTTTACTCAATATTGTCTCGCAGGTAAAAAGGATGCTCCAGAAAGGCGGGTATGAAGGACACCGTGGAAGGGATCAGGTTTTAAATCTCTATGTCATTCTGAACAAGGCGCCAGTCCGATGTAGGATTCCAGATAGATAATGCAGCGAGTTGCTGTAAATACAGCGTTAACAGATCGCTATGCACAGGTCCTGAACGTTCAAATAGCTCAATGAGAGAACATATGCGCCTTGACTCCCGGACGATTACTGATCATCGTATGCAGTGATATAAGAAGAAAGAGGAAGGTGGGCTGGGTTTCGAGTGACGAAGGTTTTGAAAGAGAGATTAGCGAGGACATACTTCAGGAATAGAAATTTGTTGACCAGTCTCAGTCCTGAAGCTACCCTCCTTCATTTAATTCAGGACACCAAATTCCCAGTGCAAGAATCTTCAGCTAAATGACATCACACATCCATCAGCTCCGTAGACTCCAAATGAGGAATGGTCTGTGGGGACTGTTTAAAAGTCCATTCCTTCAACTACAGAGATACTGACTGGGATGAGGTATGAAGGATCAAATCGGCATCTGCCCAAAGTAACCTACAGGGGCGGTAATTCTGTACCAGACGAAGAGGGTACTTACTACAACAGAAGGAAGTTGACCGGATGCTATTGGTCTAGTGGGTGGAAATTCTTGTGCTGGTCTCCAAGCCTCCCACCTGGTTTGTCAGCATTGGGAATATTCATTTTGGCTTGTGTGCGCCTTTTGAGGGGCGTCCATGTGTACAATAGAAGCTTCATAAAACCGTGATAATAAGTAGACAGAGATGGAAAACGAGCAGATGAGAACCAAAGTACGACACTAACGGTCAAGTTATGCTATAGCACAAAGGGAAATGGAAGAAGAATTTTAGGAGGCTTCACTTGATGGTTGATGCACTTGTCTTCACCATTTCAGAACCAGATACGAAAGAAGGAATGTCTGTTGCGAATAGAGAAGATGCAAACCAACGGTCACATATGCCAGAAATCCATAAAGCAGGATAAAAATGCTATTCACGTGATGGTAGCTCCAGTAAAATCGTTTCCTATCGATCCGACCTTTCCGTTCAGGAGAAGAGTGAATGCCAAAGATATGATGCCTATCGTGAGAGTATTCAGGGATAGGGTGCAAGACACCTGACTCAGAAGTACTTGGTTATCCAAAGTAGGAGAAGCGATGACCATGATGATTTATTGGTATATCCTAGGAGAAAAGAGCCTAAGCCATGAGCGCGATTCTCCTACTTACATATCCAGAAGCCCGCTTAAATGCACTCAAGAGCTGACGCCATGATATGGATGGCCGCCAGCAGCTATGCGGAAATGCCATAAGGCGCATAGATGGTCGTGATCGCCGCTGCCTTCTAAAACATCTGAATCACTGATCTATGGGAATGAGCATTGTAAGCTCAGTTTACCGAAGCTGATAGGAGATTCCTTCAGACCCGCCGAGTCCTTTCCGCATCAACTTTCAGCGGCTCAAGTTTCCGGATTGCGAAAGGTTCGTGCGAGATCTGAGGATATACCAACATTTTCATGTCCCAATAGATTTCAGATAATCGTTATTCGACACCCAGTCAGTTTGATTAAGACAGATGGAATCTTAAGCTGCCTGTGTGAATTTTGGACCCTTTTGATGGTCAAATGATGGCGATTTGTGCCCCAGAATTAGGTAACAAGGGGTAATTCTTAGTACCAGCTACCGCGTAGGTGATCTTTTTTCCCGTCAAAAACACGAGATCAGAGACTACACAAGTCAATGAAGGCGCAGCAATTATTCTCGTATTTCATAAGCATTTCCCACCCTGAAATCCCCGATGCATATATTGTGACTCGGAACAGCATAAAGATACTTGAGCCGAAGTCGAACCTGGGTGCATACATGGCTCAAACAGAGGTTTCATATGGATAGGATGTGAGATCCAGAGTCCTTCAAATAATTTCTGATACTATGTTGTACGTTAATCTTGTGATAACTATGCTTGCGCAACTTGACGTCTTGCAATTGTCGTAATTTTTTGGCGTTCTCCAAGTTGATTTCTCATCCCTGTATTGACATCATCTTCGCCTGCGAAGACCACGGGCGCCCAGTCTTTTGTCGGTCTTTTTTTGCGAGAATTTCAGTTTTACGTGATGTGTCAGTGAGGGCCCTTGTCCGGTAAGATGAAAGCAGCGACTCTGATCGGCCTTGATGTATTCACTCAGATGACAGAGGATCGGCGTTGTATAAAATCAGACACTTTTTTTGAACCGTTAGCTGCGCATTGTCGGTTCTTCAATTTCGCGGAGTTTGATTTGGCAACACACCCCACAAGTTGTGTACAAGATAAAAAGTCTTGAAAGCGGCAATTTATGAACCATGAGCTTGTGTGGACACGAGCTTCAAGCTCTAACTATGCTTGATAATAAAAAAAAGATGTTTTTGACTCTTTTGCCCAGAGTATCAACTTTTTACTCGGAGTATCTTTAGAACTTTATTCGATTATGATCAACAATGATCTGGATCAGAGAATGGCAGTGCAATCAACCATGTGATTTTCTGATTTATCCTATATAAAGACAATAGCTACCAGCTATCGATCTAATGATCAGTGTAGATGATTTATGCGATGAGAGACTTTGCTTCATCGAGGGATCTAGCCAAGTAATTTTTCCAGTGTCATTTGTTCTAGAAACAGCCATTCCTCTCTTTAGCTTATGGCGACACGACATCTCATGTACAATAGGTCCGTCAAAAGACAAATGATGCAAAAGTAGAACGAGGGTAAGCAGCACAAAATATGAAAGGGGTTCCTTATGATACTTCATCATCAGTGACTGTAGGATGGTTATGCCTCATGGTCCATTCAGGTGGACCCCAAGCCTACTCCTGGACCTTGCGTCATTCAGTGGGTTGAGGGTCAAGCTGAAATATCTCAAGTGCCATATCATTCTCCCTAGAGAAGGATGCTATATCAGTGTGAGTCGTGTATAGATGCAAGTCAAGTTAAATTATTGTTATTTGGTCAACAGATTGGCGGACATATCCGAGATCTCCTTGAACATGCCGAATGCCGAGTCCCAGCAGAGCGTCACAAATAATCTTCCAACTTCCTCAGCACATGTTCCTCCCCTCCCCACAGGTCCATGGATTCCAAGCCCACATAACCCATGTGAATGTCGGATACAAATCGTCAAATTGCTGTATCGTGCAGGTCTCAGCCTAATGAGTGAGATATCTTGTAGGAATATCCAACTTCTCTTGAATTCTTGTGCGGTTTCGCGACCGTTTACGATGCTCTAATGTCGCAATGACTTTGTTAGATATGATTTTACCACAAACAATGAGACAGTATCCCTATCTACGTTCATTCTGCAAGCATTGAGGAATGACATGCCTCGTGGTAATAGCTTCCTCCAAATAAAAGGAAACAGCCTCCTTGCCATCGACTCATATACCTCTGGAATAGATGAACTAAAGATTGATGATTTTTTCGAAGCGAGTAACAGGAGGCCTCAAACCGAAGCCAAGGATAGAAGGCCAATCCCTATCCGCTAGTCAATGAGACTCATCCATAAGGTATCATTATATACCCACATCCTGATCCTAGAAAGTGCGGCCAAGGTAACGTTTATAGCCATAGGAAACACGACAGCTAGTGATCACTAGTATTAGTTAGTCAAACACAATGCTATTTGTTGACAGTGTCTCGCCTTAGACCTGGATATTGCGCTTTCATTGTTTCTTTTCAGTCAAGCTTTTGCACCTTGACAGTTTTTATTTCTTTAGATAGTCATTCAAAATTGTTGATTACTTCGCTAGTTACTGGCCTTTCTCATGATACAAGAGTCCTTAACTCCGATGAAGTGAGAAATTTGGAACTCAAGGCACGAGGTCTTTTGTTCTAGGCCACTGACATGAGAATTGGCGCTCCGCGGCGACGAGACTACTTTCGTCATAACAGTTGATCACAGAAACTACCATCTAATGTGCCAAAGTGGCTTAATCGCTATATGGTATAATAGTAGGTATCACCCGAGTATTGCTTCCATTTTTCCCATCTTGTGGTTCTTAGAAAAGGGAACGAGGTACTATATGTCATCAAAGAAAGAACTTCCTTGACTGACCTTCTTTCCTCTGCATGAAAAGAGATGATACATACTCACCCTTTATTTATCGCGCTCCTAGCTATCATCGGTCGTCTCCGATGGAAGACCCAAGAGAATGGACCTTGGAACATGCTGGACACTCTTAATCAGAATCATGGAGATTAATCACAAACCCGAGCACTGTACAATGCGTCGGAGACTATCATTCAAAAAGGAGATGAAGGCCTTACTGCTGTGCGATCTGAGTGGAGTTTTTAACAGCTAGCTTGAAGATTCGCGATTTCAGCTCTAGAAAAGGACTTCCAACTAGAAGATAGCCAGAAGCAACCGTTGAAGCATGATTTATCAGGTCTCAAAAGATTTTCGAAATTTTTCTCAGTCTATTCACAGTGAGCTTCACTTGCCTACGAACATGGCCACTGTTGTATCTCCTGGACATACTGGAGAAGACTCCTTGGAAATTAGATTCCCATTGTCTTAATCTCCGGAAAGTTCGGCTAGCCTCGGGGTAGCTTCGTGTTCAGAAGATTTCTTCATTCTTCTCGAGCGCCATCTACGTAACTTAAAACATCCTTTTTGGACCAAGTTGGAGAGTTGACATTCTTGAATTTGCAGATATCTCCAAAATTTAACCTCTGCTCAGCCAATCTTTGACTGAAGCCATTGATGACATCTCATCTGTATGATTATAGACAGTAGCTTATAAACCTGACAGGGACGTAGGACCATGCGTATTCAACGGTCATATGGATAAGGACTATTTCTGCTCATGTTATAGAACTTCATGATTTGAAAGATCTTGTGTGTCTTTGAATTCATAATGACTTCTACTTGACCCTAGAACTACTTGGTGTATGTTGCCACATAGATTGTGCATATCGTGTCACGCTCTATATCTCACCACTGAAACGTGTAAGGTGAGATCGATTACTCTCCCGTGTATTCCTCGTGTTGAAACATTCCTTCATTGATCCACAGCCGGCAGAAGACTCCCGATGAGAAACTCCATCTAGTTGATACCTCTCAGAAGATTATCCTGGTGATTTACCTGTGGTTCTCTGATGGTACTAACATCAACCTATACCATGAGGTCTACGATGCTTTTCAATGATTTCGCCCAGGACAGCTGGCATTGGCCGGTTTACACTACTGGAATCTGATGTGTTGGTCTGGTTCCGAATGATGTGTGACGAGATGCTCGTTCGTTAGAAACTCCAACAGTGCAGCTGACACATGATCGGGTGAAGCAAGGAGGTCCAAGTTGCGGGCATGACTATAAGTCCTCGAGTTGATCTTGCTATCTATCATGTCTTGTATCACATCGATTGCGCAGTTAAGCTATCGGAATAAGACGAAGCTAGTTCGGACCGTAAGTCCTGGGCTATTAAGCTTTCTTCACATTGAAACAAAGCTTATTTCTCCACATGTCCCAGTCAATAGCAAGAAATTATCAACGATGACGACGAGAAGTTTCAGAGTAATTCAGAGCGTGAGATCTAGGATGTTTGGATGAGTTATTTTCACTGGCCAATGATCTACTTGGGACATGTTGATAGTTCGCTCGTCGCCTGATATTGCCCATGCCTTCTACTGCGCTTCCTTTGAAAGTACCATCCACTCCCGCTAAGAATGGAGAGAACGATAAGGAAATGACACCTTTAGCCACTAGTAAACAAAACTCGACAACCAAGTCAGGCACAATTGTCCCCAGTGATATCTCTAGTCCACATGAATTGACTGCATTCGTAAGTTATTGTGCGACATGAATCGTGCGTACGTCCGAGCTTCTGAAAGCTTAGATGTATGACGAAGTCAAAGCTTGCTTCCCATCTGTATGACGTCGTTGACAATGTGTTTTGTATTAGGTAGAGACCTTGCTTGAGCAATTGGACACCAAGTTCGATGACATGTCGAAACAAATTCTTGATCGCAGTATGTATTAGAATCATTTAAATATCATATACTCTCGTTCATGATCCTGGACTAGTGTCTCAAATGTCCAGTCGAGTAGATGCCTTGGAAGCATCTATCCAAGACATTATCAACGGCGATATTAGCAGCAATGTCAGCACTAGCATTCCACAGTCACCGTCTCCAGCTCCATCGGCATCTGGCGTGCGTAAAAGTGAGAGTGGGACTCTTTGAAACGTTAATACCATTTCCAAATGAACTTCACGTGACTGAAGATTTATCTACTTGTTCAGAATCGCATCAAATGTCACTATGTAGTGATGTGTATACGATCCAGTGCTGAAAAACCCTTCAGTTGTTTCCTCTGTATTTGAATTGGCCTTTTCTGAATTATAAATTAGAAATCTTCTAGTCTAGTTCTATCCTAATTCTAAGTCTATCTAGTTCTTTTTTTTAAAAAAATCTATCTAGTTCTATTAATTATTAATTAATCTAGTAGTGCCCAAGTTGATATACTGTATATTGACCTCTAAGAATGGCTGTCCAGCAGGTGGATAAGGGGCAGGATGAAGAACAGGAAGTGGGATATTATCTGCAACAATAGCTTCTTGATCCTGATAAGTTATGGGCATACAGAATTTCATTATGCAAAAATCAACATACCTGGATCACATCATCTTCTATATAAAATTCTTGAATATTTCCTTCCCTAATATCCTGTAATATCTTATTACAATTCATCTATCAACAATTAGTAAAATCTGTTACTTACAACTCTTAGAATATTTTTCTGCATATCTGTCATAACTTGGCAAAATAGCTAAGTCAATATCTATTTTTCTTTTCATTTTATTTTCTTTAAATTTCTAAAAATCAGACATGTGAGAGAGTTGAATGAAAAGGAATGTATGAGATTTTTTAATACTAACAAATACTAGAATATATATAAGTAATGTACTGTAATTGAACAAGGACTCTATCAAGTTCTTCTTGTCAACTTGGACTTATCACAAATAGTCACTTACTGATTTGTGATTTGCTAATTTGGTAATCAAAAGACTCAAAAAAGCAAAGTTAGACAAGTGACAAAAGATATTGTTAAGTCTGAGGTTTATCCTCAGACATAGAGTTCTTATATATATGATTGTAGTAGTCTGTGCACCAGGACAGCCTACTATATGATCACTATCTATAGGAGTGCTATTGTTCTTAAAATAGAGATAATATAACTGTCTTAGGATAGTCCTTTGTTCTATTCAAGGACAGATGATAATCTATAGGTGATAGATTAATAATATGTGCAAACATTGAGGATCTTGTATCTTCATGGGATCTTATTGTCTTGGGATCTATTTATGGCCAAAAGAAGTATATTGAAGAG
>Ga0153976_1000887_pt1 | contig 10545 bp, 11 predicted proteins | sample TSGA060MetaG_FD_104717 | JGI IMG/M metagenome (GOLD analysis project Ga0153976, IMG submission 104717) | Attine ant fungus gardens microbial communities from Georgia, USA - TSGA060 MetaG | ecosystem: Host-associated > Fungi > Mycelium > Unclassified | place: USA: Georgia, Yuchi Wildlife... | reverse complement strand
ACACAGTATAGTGAAAAATGGCCGGCGAAGGAGCATATACACGCAGACAAACAACATTGTAGGCTCAGATGCAACTGTACAAGTATAGAACAGAGGAGCAGTAATCTGTAATCTTCAACGCGCAAGGAAGCTCAGCTCCGGCCAGCACCACCCGAATTCATTGCTCAACCCTATAACCAAGAGATGAAGGGAAGGCCACCACTAGGTAATCGCATCAAGCACACACTAGAAAACACACACTCGCCAAGGAGTAATAGATAAGGCGAAAGTAAAAGGGAATTGAAATGAAAGAAGGGAAGGGCTGGAAGAAGAACAAGCGCTAGCACTGACGTGTCCGTTCCAAGCTCCAGGGTTGAATTTAACAAAAGGCATTGGTTGTTTTTGTCGTAAAGAGTGGAATGTATGAAGTGAAGTCCAACAAACGGGTCGTGACGAATAGTTGAACGTTGAAAATAGGCCAAAGCAAGCATGTTCAGTATGCCTCAATTGCCTCCCTGCGCTCGCGCGCACCCATAAGAACACCAAGACCACCGATCGCCTTGCGCCGGACACGCGTAGCAAAATTCTTGGGCCCCAGCTCATCAGCACCAGAAGGCGGACCGCGAGGCTGCCTCAAAGGGCCAATAAATTTATGCGTGATAGCAATAGGCGTAGTAGCTGGGATAGGCCGTCCCATTCCAAGCCCCTCGTACAATTTCTTTGCCGCTTCTTCCCGCGGCGACAGTGGTGACGTGTCCAGAGAGGAAGAGGAGTGAGGGGTAGCGGGGTTGGAGGGCGAGCCAGAACTCGAAGTTGAGTAAGCATCCTCATACTCGCTACTAGAGTCCAAGGCCACAATAGCGAGCGAGCGCGGAAGAGGCGAAGTGAAGCTCAAGGGGCGCGGACGAATCTTGTTGCCAGGTGTGTTGATGCCAGGAGGGGGAGAGATACGTTCACCGGGAGGTGGTGTGATCTTAACGCTCGGTGAGGCAGCGGACACGGTACGGAGGCTACTCAGAACAGAATTGGTGGTGCTTCCGCGACGCCAGGACAAAGCAACATCTGACTTGGAAGGCACGTTATCTCTGATAGCGTGTCCATTGCCGTTGGGAACAGAATTTCCGAGTGATGTACCACCACTGATCACAGTAGTCTGACCGGGAGGAGAAGACCCTCCGAGCAGAGGCTCCGGAGCGCTCGGGAATGCGACGCTAGAGGTAACACGTGCCCCGACTCGTCCCCCAAGTGGGGCTGTCATCGGCACCTGATCCTCGACTGAGGGAGTTCCTTGGACTCCGAGCTGAGCCTTAAGAAGCTCAGCCTGGCAGGGACGCCGGGCAGGCGAGGTGGCACCAGCAGATCTATCAAAGCTTGTATCGAGAGGACCGGCAGTCGCAGGAGGATTCATGTTGATGTTCGCACTCCTGCTCTGCATCTGCTGGCGCATCGCGTGCTGGATCAGGACTTGAGCGCGGGCGTTTTGCTGTGCCTGCTCGGTCTGAAACGAGCCATGATCGTCGTCAGTACCCGTGTGAAAGATCAGATAATATAACAAACCTGTAGACGGGCGATCTCCATCTGCATTATCTGCATCTGCTGATACGCATGCAACTGAGCATCGCCTGCGCTTTGTGGTTGCACCCCCTGAGAATAGGAGGGGTAAAATGGAACGCTGTTGGGATTCAAAGCACTTTGAGCAGCCATTTGGTGTTGGGCGAAGCGATTGTTTGGACCGTCTACGGCAGCTGTCAGGGGTCGTACGGTGGCTTGATTGTTGATGTACATGTTCTGGGAAAAAAGCTCGCCAACTTCATCCATTTCATCCTCCTCTGCAAAAACAGGGTACTGGATAGACGTGGATGCAAACCTCGGGATATTGAATGATCCACCCAGTGCGGCAGTATGAGGAGCAGACATGGAGGTAGAGCGTACGCCTCCGGTGCGGAGACCACTGAGGAGGGAGGCACGATTGTTAGACTGCACGGTGGCCATACTTGAGTGAAGAGATGAGAAGATTGCGTAGAGAGTGCTAGCCGGGTAATTGCCTGGGTACTAGAATGACACTGGAAGAATTATGGAAAGAAGGCAAATTATGGTGAAGATAGGTGATGAAATGTTACAACTGAGAATCGGAAAGAGTTGTCAGCAAAGATGATGAGGTAGGAGAATCATCAGGCTGGAAGACGTACAGGAGGTTGGAGAGGTATAAATGAGTCTCTTTAAGACACAAAATGCGAGAAAACTTGAATCAAGTCTCCGTCCTTGGGAACAGGACGACTTTGCGCGCTCTGAAGAATTATAATATGTGATGACTGAATCTGTTTAATGATGAAAATGAAAGAAATAAATGAGACTGTTTTATAGAGTGTTTTTAAGTGATTTTTATGGGTAACAAAGCAGAGAATGAGACTGTGGATGATGAAAGAGAAGAGAAATGAGGACCAAAAGAGCAAAGAGCAACAGACAGACTTGTGAGGCGAAAGCTCTCATATAAAGATCAAATGGGTAAAAGCTCAAAACAGTGGCGGTACATCATGTCAGTCCCCCTGACACTATATAGTCTCATCATTATCTTCAGTTATCCGCTGGCAACGTCTCCACAGCTAACCACTGCCTCGTTGTTTCACGGAACTCCGAGTGGTATAGCGAATTCACCTTGTTTCAGCTGATTCTCCTTACTCCTCATAGTGCGTTCTCGGTGTGGACATTCGTACAATAACCGTTCGAACACGTGCGAACAATCCTTATTGTCATTGTTCCCCAAGGTGCTGTCGGCGCCACCGCCGACTCTGTCAAAGATATTTTTTCGCACTGGCTCGAACACGTGCATCAAATACAGTGCTGCGTATGGGAGAATGAGCCGTATGGAATGGGTTTAACATTGTCTGCAAAAAGGCAGTATTCATCACCGCAGTAGAGCCCTTCGCGAGTAGCTTACCTTGAGATACAATTCCCAAATATCGTGAAAGAACGACCGAATTCCATCATCGTTCTTGCTCTCGTGCAACAGGATGAATTTCATGTCTGACCTCTGAGAGTGAGCATTTACCACAGAGAGCTGACTAGGGGAACATACTCCCCGGGGTGATGAACGCAGATACCGTCCATTCGTTAAATTTGTCTACAGATTTCAGATACCTATCCATTAACGTTCGTATCCATCGTCAGTGGGGCACTGCATGATAAGCATCACCATTTCTACACTTACATGGCGCTTTCCTTTCGCATGACATCTTCAATAACGTCCAGACTGGCGTTCGCAATCATTTGGATCACATGCCGATCTTGCCCTCCGCCCATCCTCACACTACCCCCTTGGACGTGATGAGACTGCGTAGCACTAGAAGCTCCCGACAATGCCGTGAGCGTGCCTGCAAATGCGGAAGTAGACCATGTAGGCAAATTAGATGAAAGAGTTGAGGTCGTTGTCTGTGGCAGCTTCGTAGAGTAATGTGTCAGGCTGTATATCGGTGTGTCAGACGGCGAGAGCAGGAAGAGATGATGAGACATCTCCAAAGCTTGTCTGTCGTGGTGGTAGCAATTGAGGAACTAGCACCGTGCTGTTTGGGTTCACTTCAGGAGTTCAAAGTTTTTGTGAAATTGCATGAGCGTGGATGTTGCGGTCAAACATGCACGCTCTTCCGAACTTGCTCATGTCGAGAAGAGGCTTGCATGTCTTCCACTCCACTTTCAGCAGATCTCTCATACAATCAAGATGCAACAGTTGGTTGGCGCCAAGGCTGCTGCACAACACCCTTTACCAGATTAACATTCCAGTTCATTCGCCACAGCTGAAAGTTAAACCACTATCGACAATTGCATCACCTCTCCACGCCCCCGGCACGACTGTCACCTCTCCACAAGCGCCACTGCCGAGCGCGTCGTTGTCGAGCATCCTTCAATTTGCTCGTACGCAGCTGCGTAATGCAACTCATAGGGATGTGTTCCGCTCCAGGCAAAGTTCCTTCCGTCGCCAACCTCGCCGACCCAACTGGCTAGATTCCATCAACGGGAACGTCATATTCATCTCCATCATCGTAATCAACGCTGGCGTGTTTCTCCTTTGGCAGGGCGCCAAGTCTACATACGTGCGTACTTACACTATGCTTTTGAATCGAGGTGTTGTCACTCGTGGCTGACCCGGACTCGTCGCAGCAAACCACTCAGGACCCCACACTCTTACTCTTTCTCTACAACAACTTTTTAGTGAGCTGGCGGAACATTAGCTCCGGTCGCGTGTGCGTATCGTATTCTGCAATTGTTAGGAGTTTTACCTGATCCAGTCGGGCAGGTGGACGCTTGTAACCTCATGCTTCTCCCATGAAGACATAGGGCACGCTCTATTTAATGGCATGTCATTCTACTTCATGGCCCCGAGCGTCATGCAGCTCCTCGGGAATGCGCGCTTCTTGGGCCTCTACTTTATCGGTATGTCTCTGCACGCCTGATGCCTGCGTCTATCACTAATGAAAGCGAAAAGGCGGCATGGCATCCAGCGTGACGAGTCTCGTGTGGAACCGCTTCTACAAACATGACAAGAACTACTCTTCGCATGGTGCTAGTGGTATGTCCCCGCCCAGCCGTTCCTGTTCAATCATCGAAACGTTTGTGCAGGCGCAATACTGGCAAATATTGCATTTTACGCCTGCGCGTTCCCAAGGGCCACATTCTTGATTTTCTTCATCGTCCCTTGTCCTGCGTGGGCGTTCCTTCCCGGCATCCTCGCTTTCGATTTGTACAGGAGTGTAACTGATGCTGTGAGTTAATTCCGTCACTTTTCATACTTCCTGGCCAACTGAATATTGTCACAGAGAACGACAACGGATACGGCAGGTCATGTCGGTGGAATGGTGTCAGGAATAGGCTTCTTCCTATGGAGAATGGCTCTTCGTCGCTAAATTTGCATCCTGCTGTGATGTCAGTTGATATCCGCACACCACTAAGATCACTTAATGAAAGAAATTTATTACAAAGCACATATGTGAGGTGTAATATAAGCACGGCTGGCGCGCCGAGTCGAGGAAACGAACGTGATAATATCTACCAGAAATACAAATCAAAACGGCACATAAAATAATATCGATGAGATGAAGGTCTGCATGCCTGACTGGTGAAAAAATAGAAACAGATCAACGAGTGTGGTAGTTGCAAAATATATCCTCTGAAGGGGGTGAGCTCTCAGTTTAATATACGGCTCTTCTGTGGGGTATTCATCAGCTTGTCCAGCCTCCCCATCTGACCCTCCAATTTCGTCATTCCAATGCCACCCCCATCCGCGTTAAGGTCTCTTGCGTCATGCTTGTCAAAGTAGTACGTGAGCAGGTTCTTCTTATTGTCGTCGAGACCATCGAGCAATGCGAAGAGATGAGTCTCGTCACGGAGCACGAGCTGCGCAGCAATGATAGTGGCGTATGCGGCTTCACGAATGACGAGTGTGCTGTCGTTTAGTGCTGCCATCAAAGTATATTTCAAGCGCGGCAGCTCCTCCTCAAGTACCTCGGTGGGCAAGCGCATGACAAATTTCCCCAAAGCGATAAGTCCAAAGGCATGTGATGCATCCTTGGAACCAGCATCTGACGAAGGTTCCGCCAGAAACTCCCGTAGGCTAGCGTGCATCGTAGTCAAGCCGTAAACCGGTTCGATGCGCGTTGCAAGGGCATCGCGTATTGTTTTAGTTGCCTCCAGGACCTACGGCTGTCGTTAACATCAATGAAACCAACAACAGACAGGACTTACATCAATGGCATTACAATACCGTACAGTAAACAACGTCGCAAATATATCGGTTTCTCGTCCTTCCACGAACGGTGCTTGGTTGCTCAGTAATTCCCAGAGGACTATGAGGCCATATTCAAGCTGCTCGGCATCCTGTTAAAATAAATATGTTAAACCAAAATCTATGGCACCAAAAAGCTGATGCACCCTAGAAGGCTGAAGAAACTTGATCAGAGCATTGAATAGCCGTTCGAAGCTCTTGTCCTTGGTCCATATATCAGGGATCAATGGGGGGAGAAAGCGACTGGAGCCAAGGAAAGGAGAAACAGTAGAAGGAAGTCCTAACCCTGGACTCAGAGGAGAGGCCGATCCAGAAGGTATGGGATTGCTGCTGCACAGCAACGCCAACTTCTGAAGAACCCGGATATCGGTTTGATCGCTCTCCAGTGCAGTAATGTGGTCATTGAGTTCTTGCACTCTGTCATCAGCTGCAGTTGCTTTGAGGTGTGCGGCATGATCAAGGACTGTGTTCGCAGGCACTATGTCAGATAACAACAGGGATTCGTAACTAATGACAACCCACCAGTCATGCGTTTCAGCCACCAACTGGTCTCATGCACGTGATCCTGAACTGGCTTTATGAGGGAGTCTGCAGCTTTCATGTTTGCGGGACTGTTCTTGAATAACGCAGCCTGGCGGAATATGGCTGTGTTACGGTTAGCAGGAGTCACAGGAGGAGCTAGACTTCGTATTATCGTTGACGTATTCGGCACCTTGGGTTTTGGCGTGGCAATACCGCTACCAAGTAGTAGGGATGGAGGAATTGTGGAGTGCTGGTTGTCCTCACCATCTGGATCATTCAGCTCCAGTAACCGCTCCGCAGCACTCTGTGCTTGCTCTGCGCGGGCTCTAAGAGCATCCTCGACAGGTGCCGACCCCGAATGCTTTCCTAAAGATCCATTCGAGAGTGCATTAGATGTAGTATAAGGCGTCGATCGATCCGAGCGGGCAGAGACTGAGGCTTGCGGACTGGGTGCTGGAGGATATACTTTGTATGGGGTTGAAAAGGACATGAGGTTGACAGACTCATCATCCATTTCAGATTCACTGTCGTCGGGTATGGGTATAACCGTCGCCAGCAAGAGTGAGTCCTGGTCATTGAAATCAGGCATCATGGTTGACTGGCGAACAGGAGCTACAACTCTGCGGACAGGTGGTGCAATATGCCGAGGGGTTGGTGATTCGTCGTAGGAACTCGGAAAAGGCTGCTGCACAGTGTGATGGGTGATAGATAAGCGGTTAGGAGACATGGATGGGCCAAGTGGGGAGGATTCTCGTCGTCTGTTTTCTTCAGGCGAGGTTGAAGACAAAGATGTGTCGGTAGAAGAACGGGAATGCGACGTCAAGACTGCACCCGAACTGGCGGAACGAGGCATCGTACCACCTATAATGCGTGACCTTGATGGCGTTAGAGGAGAAAGCGATGAACGGGGAGAAAGTGAGGACCTCGAGGTTGGCGATGGCGAGCTGCGCTCATTCGAAACTTTAGCCGATGGGCTTATAGGCGAGACAGCTCTCCTTGCTGGAGGTGACATTGCACGTGTCGCGTGCGATGAGGAAGTTGCCTGATGTCTCAGGGTAGGGGGAGCCGTTGCAATTGCTTTAGCCTTTGCACGACTCGCGGCAATCGCGGCTGCAACACTGCTCTTCTTAGCACTTGGAGTAGTCGGTGCAGTTACAGGAAGATTAGCGATAGCTTCAGGGTTCGGGCATGCCTTCTCCAGCTGCTTGCGTGCTGTGAGGTCAAGAGACTCGAGGATCGTCGTCGCTCTGTCATGCCAGACACTCTCGAATGCCCAAAACGCACCGCGGGCCGATTCCCTGACAGCCGGATTGGGGTCAGCCAATGATCTTTTCAAGGATTTCTCGAGGATTTCCAAACCGCCTGCCGACTCTGTGTGAGATTTCGCTCGTGCCCCGTGTAGCTGGATATAATGGGTAATGTGAGACAAGGCAAAGGTCCGAGACTGCACTGTCTTTTCTTGGAGGGTGTTCCAAAGGAGGGAGAGAAGAATCCGGGGATGCGGTGAGGCGTGTTGCATTATGATTGATAGCGACTGCTGTGACTGTTGGGCAGTGATTTTCTTGGTATATCCTGCCATTCGCAGCAAATTCGTGTACAACATCTCGCAAAACGGATCAATCCCAGGGCCCAACGCTATGGCAAGCTCGGAATAGAAGGAGCAGGTGGTTGCAGCCACCGTTGTCCGCAAACTGACAAGCTAAAATAGAAAACGGTTGACAGAAAATTCATAACAAAATATGGAGGCTTACTGTTTTCACGGAGGACTGCATAAATCCATCTTTCAGGCATTGGAGGAACACATCAGGGTATCTCATGTGGATGTTTCCTGAGAGCATCCCGCGGACACGCTGGATGGCGCGTTCTCGGGCAGCCCAGTTGTGTTCCGTTTCCTTCCCCTGTGTAGCCAGTTAAAAGGGCTGACCACATTTTGAACGTGTTGACGGTACCTCGAATGATTTTGCAAATGTTAGAAACTCAGTTTCCATATCTCGAGCCGACGCGATCTATAATCGTTGGTCAGATAAACGTGCGGGTTGCGATATCAAAGCATAGCATACAAAAGCAGGTTCGACTGCACTCGCTGCTTCACTTGAATGTTGTGACAAAGGTGGGGAAGCAACAGCAGCTCGACTTGCTGGTCTGGGAATCTCCCTCACGTTCCCTTGACTGGCTGCTCTGGCTATACGAGCAGGTGCAGCTGCGGATGCCGCACCTACTGTAGGCCTACGGTTATGTTGCAGCATCAAGCTCGGTGGAACATACTCCTTCTTTGCAGGTTCTCCACTGCCCACGGAGGTCTCACTCTGGGGCGTGCTTGCTCCAGTAGCACGAGTTGGGTTCATGAGCTGCGACTGAACATTGTCCACAATTGCTTTGCGTACTCCCTTCTTAGTCATCTCTTTCTTAAGGTCCGAGCGGGCAGCGTCTGTGACACCAGGTCCAGTAAAAAGCTCTATCACGGAAGGCGTCGCGCAGGCGCGAACATTACCATCCGTATCTTCCAAAGAGTCCACTAGCAGCGAAAGGTAAGGTCGAAGAGGAAAAAGATGGTGAGAACGGCGAATGTGCACGAGGACTAGTATTGACTTGGGTAGAGGGTAAGATACTGTCATACATCTGCTAAAAGGATCGTCACCTACCTGTTCTCGGACCCTGGCGACCTTGCTTCTCAAGCCACTATCTCTGAAGAAACGTTCAAATATCGCAAGCGGGGGTTCCTGACCTTTGGTATCCTTCATCTTTGAGACAGATGATGGAGCCCTGAACGCCAGTCCACCTAGGATGACCAACGTTTCACGCGCTTTATCGCGAGCCTTGTCGCGACTATCACCGAGGCGCTCGAGCACGCCAGGAGCAGGGAGGAGCGCGTTCATAACCTGGCGGAGAACCATCAAGTCATGGGATACTCCAGCAGCGGATGACGTAGAGGAAGATGCAGACAGTGGATATGCATTCGCGTTCGGGACAACATTGCTGTGAGAAACTATCAATGGGAGGAGGGGAGGAAGTGCAGAGAGTGTGGCGGTCGTTAGATGTTGATTTGAGATACGAAGACATGTTTTGAGAGCAGCGATGACTGGTTCTGCATCGATAATCTAGGAACGCTGGTGAACGAGGTCTACTCCTTATAGATATGTCTAGCACGTACTTCTATGCCGGACTCGAATTCTGCCTGCAGTTTTGTGACTGCATCAATCTTCTGGTCAATGTCTGTGGGCACTGTTAGTTCCGAATGACATATTTCCAAGGTAAATAACCAACCGTTGCTTTTACATTGATTGATGAGCTTTTCGAGCCGCTCAGTGCTCATGGTTGTTTGAGAGAAAGAGGTTCAGTTGATGGACTAACTCAACAAGTCCCAGAGGTTTCCTGCCATCCACAAATATGTGGCGGAGAACAAAGTGCTTCTCGTTGCCCCGGCCGCGGGCCCGGGATCCATACTCAACAACACAATATTACAATTACAATTCCTAGGTTTACTATCATAATAATTTATCTAAATATTGCAGTACAATAAAACAACTTGTATTCGCAAACTGACTCGTCGGACCTATCTTCACAACTTGTCTTCCCGTCATACATTCTTCTTGTCTGAATGACCTAAAGACTTCCCAGGCAGTATGTTGTCGCGGATGCGCTGCTTCTGATAGAACAAAAGGCGTCATTTAGAGTCGCCTGATCGCAGTGATGCCGGTAGAACCTTGAACTAACCAGAATTTTCAGTTCGGGGAAGCCACCTTCCGTCTTCCTATCCCACATCAAGTAAGGTGGACTGCCTTCAAGGTTAAGCCAGACCCTGAAACGGCCTCCGGTCTCCTCAGAATTCAGAGGAACAATTGATATCGCCTTCAAGGCTGGAGGCGGAAATGTAAGGAACAACTCTGTGGAAACCCAGGTTGCTCGATGGAGCCTGTAAGGGTTGAAGATGAGAACTAATATAAAGCAGTACTAATTGCACTGACCATCGACACTGAATAGTGCATTCATCACAGTGAGCTGATCAGTAAGCTTTGACAAAAAGCACTGCGTACTCGATCGCAGAATTCTATGATGATGCTGGGTGACGCCAGTGCAACTGGTGGAATAAAGGCCGACTGTTCAAGTTCAAGCCTTCCGCTAGCCTGCTCGATAGACACTGTATTATTTTCTTCAATGGGGAGCGGACAGGATGGCCCATCAACCATTTCTGTGATGTGGATTAGAGTCAATCTTGTCAAGTCCTTAGTGGATGAGATCAATCGGTCACATGAACACGTGAAAACTTT
>Ga0153976_1000885_pt1 | contig 10548 bp, 14 predicted proteins | sample TSGA060MetaG_FD_104717 | JGI IMG/M metagenome (GOLD analysis project Ga0153976, IMG submission 104717) | Attine ant fungus gardens microbial communities from Georgia, USA - TSGA060 MetaG | ecosystem: Host-associated > Fungi > Mycelium > Unclassified | place: USA: Georgia, Yuchi Wildlife... | reverse complement strand
ACATGGCTGCAAGTAAGTAGTGGAAGTAGTCTTACGTGCTTGAACGCGCGTACTAAGAAGGTGGCGTATGTGTGCTTATGTAAGCTCATTATTATTGCTGCTTATAGAGCGCGGTTTATCACTTGGAGGAACCTGGAGATGGACGATGAGGTGGAAATTGTCGGTGAGAGCAGCGCGCAGTGAGTCAACCCACCCCTACATCCTCTGAACGCTAACCCTAGTTGTATCAGCCGTGTTGGTCCAACACTATGTCAGCTGTGTAACGCTGACCTCGAGAACCTCACCGCCGGTCAGCGCCAGCAGCACTATGATGTACACTTAGATCCTAGCTCTAGTAGTATGCGTGGACTAGCGTGTTTCATTGTCCGCTTACTCACATCTTCCATAGAACAACCGTCTAATAGTTCCAGGAAGTCAACAATATCCAAACACTTGTTCAAACCCCTCCGTCTTCAAAATCCTGAAAGAAAGAAGTCTGAGGATGATTTCTGGTATCCTGCTCAGTCCAGACCGCCACCTGACAATTACAGCCCAGGTATGCCTGTCAGAGTAAAAACCGTCAGCTCAAATCAACGGATCAGGCCTAGTCACGCTTTTAAAGCAAGCTCTGAAGAAAATTCATGCAAGAGGAATCATACACAGAGCTGTTCTCTGCTTTGAAGGAGCTACACATATTAGCTATGAAACATTCGACCGTGGATGGGGATGCGGGTATGTACACACCGGTGGCCATTGTCACATCAAACTGACGTGCCCCTTCAGATATCGTAATTTCCTCATGACATGTGTTGCACTCATGAGCCAGCAGATTCAGAATATATACTTCCCATTACTGGATGACCCATTACCCCCTGGTGTTCGCAACCTGCAGCGTTGGATAGAGGCTGCGTGGAAAGAAGGTGTGCAACAGTTAAACCTGAAAGCCTATTAGACCGCTGGATCAGCCTTCGGCAGGTTACGACCTTCAGGGTGCCAAAGACCTAGATAATCGCTTGGTAAACACGAGCAAATGGATTGGTACAGGAGGTACAGACAGATAGTTTCTCCTTCGGATATTGACTGATTTTAACATACATTTTTCAGAACTCCATACCGCGTTCACTTCTCGTGGAATCCCGTACGCCATTCTCCCCTTGTACGGCAACGTACTGAGACTCGGCATAGCTCACAGCTCGTAGATTTCGAACTTTCAAATAGCGAAAGAGGTAGCTCAAGTTCGCGTTGTCTAGCATTAGACTGATTCTGCTGTTAGGGGTTCAAGTCATGATAGATTGGATCGTGAACTACTTTTCACCACCACCAAGTTCAAATAAACAGAGCACTGTGACCGATGTTCTCCGTGGGGCTTCACCTGTGATCACGACGGATAAAATGCCCTTAATTCTGCAGTTCAGCGGTCACTCTCAAACAATAATCGGATACGAGGTTTCAAAAAACGGGGATAAGAATCTTCTCATATTTGACCCTTCGAAGTAAATCTGCCATTCCGGGTGTGCTGAGACACTTATGTGACGTTTCCTAGGCGGCCTAAATCGAACATGCGTCGAGCCGCAATCGCTGGACCATCCTCCGTTGTATGGGAACAGTCACGGTCCAACCAAATACTACAGACCGTCAAGCACCCTACGTCCAATGGACTTTCCTCGATGCGGAAACGTCCATCATCATCTGCCGATCAGAGACAAAACAAGCGATACAAGTCATCCGAGTCAGATGACGACGTCATTGTTTTAGATGGTCCAGATGATTCTCATAAGAGTGGACAGAGGACAAATGTCTCTTCTGGTGAATTGCAATCATTCACGCTTGACCCAACAGACGTCGTCAATTTCTTTCGGCTCAGTGCCTCTAAACTGGAGTGCGTATTCTTATACCTAACGGACTATGTGATCTCAGTGATTGCTCTCTTAGGCGCAAGCAAGACTATCAGATATTGTACTTCCCCATGACTGACCCCTGGTCCAACGAGGAACGTAACAGGCGGAAGGTTGTCACGAGCATTCCAGGGTGCTGATTATATTTTACTTACACTCTATGCACATGTTTTCTCGGCTTCATATCTTTACCACTCATGTTATGATACCTCGAGAGGATCCCATTTATCTGATTCTGTGCCGAATCTTTATTCCAAACAAAAATCAGCATGTACCCGACAAGTGATAATTACGTAGGGTGCTACACGTCATTGACGGTTGATTCGTTTACGCGATCCCCGAAAGCGATCGTAGCCAATGCTGTTCCTTCGTCGGATTTGGCCACAAGCTCAGCATGATATTGCCGAACGCTAAGGATGAGACGTGGCCCCATCACAAACAACTGCATGAACGTGGCAATCTGAAGAAAGCCGTAATAAACCTGAGCTCCCGTGGTATAAAGATCGTCCTATAAAAATGATGAGGCGTGGGCAGATACAGACAGATATTAGTTACAGATCGGCGTACCAGGACTGAAGTCAGTAAGCCGAGGCTGAGGCAAGAAACAGCGGCAAACCTAGTCCGTGCGGAATTTTAGCAGACATAGATGGTGACTTTGGAAAGTATGCGCTCACCCTACAAAGTACAGCACATGAGTTTCTATTAACACCCTGAAACAGTCCTCCGTGGCCCATCTTGTCAGTGATCGTCGTAGTTCACGGAAGTGTTTTACAACAATCCAGATTGCAAGGACTAGGAAAACGACCTCCAATACAGTTCCAAGTATCCAAGTCTCGGATATCAGAGGCTGCGAGCCTCCCGTAATGCACTGATGGGTCCCGGAAAAGACAACTTCCTCTGGCATTCGTCTAATAAGCTCGATGTACTCATGTTTTTCATCTAAATGAAGCTTACCTCCTGACATATAGCTACTTCCTATTGCGTTGAGCACCACCATGGTGATCGTGATAGCCGAGAAGAGCACAAGTAAAAACATGAGAATCTTTTTGGATCGTTGATACATGGCATATAGCCGAGTAATCATGATGACTAGGGTGATTTTTTTTCAGCAATGTCACTGGGGTATGGCAGCTGAGTGACTCACTGCCTATCATGATATTGGCGCTTATAGATATCCACAAAAGTGCGAAGGCATTAACACTGCCTGAAGATCCCAATTACCGATGAGACTTGGAGAAATGAGTGTTACATGTACTCACAGCTGTACTACAGTCATTATAATGATCAACAAGCTGGCGGAGAATCACGCTTACCCCTGCGTAGGAGTGCACTTAATTGCACGAGAATAGTAAGGATTGTGGACAGAACACTCACTACATCTGTCATCGAAACTGATGGGAGACTTGCTACACGCGGCTTGTCAGAAAAGGAAGCTCTCACATGGGAAAACGTACAAAGTAGGTTGCCACTGATTGTAAGGGATAGCATATAAGTATAGGGTTAACGTCTTAGTCCTTGTACTAAACCATACATACATGGCGTATGCAATTCCAAGGTAGCGTAACTAGAAGATTTTCAAGTCAGCATGACTTGCCAGCAGCAAATATGAATCTGACATAAAAGATACGTACACCGACATATAAAAAAGTTACGAGGGACCAGCGTTGCCTCTGCCCCAAATTGGTTAACATTAGTGCTGATGATAGCATGCAACTCTGCTCACCCAGATCAATTCGAACTAGATATAAAAACTTAGTGAGATGTCAGTTGCCCCCGTAATAGCATCAACCCACCTCTTGTATGAATGTCAGTGCTGCCAGTGAACAAGAGACGTTAATAATTTCCATGATAAAGACTAGTTTTGCTCACCCCAGTCGTATATCACCGTAGTAGAGGATGCAACTGTGAAACCAGTCAAAGTGAGGGTGAGACATCATCGACACTATCCGACTAGTTCTTCACGAACCTACAAAATAGCTGGCAACACGGTACAGAGTTATTAGTGGCCACAGACTGGGATTATTTGAAACTACGGTCATGTTGAAGGTCGGGTTGATGTCAGTAAAGCAACGAGCCTGGTGGATGTAGTTCGTCCTAAATAGCCCTAGCCTATATACTTACGGGATAATGCTGTTTCATGAGTCATGGTGCTAGACTGAAGGAGATCTGGGGGAATTTAATAATGATATCGGCTGTTGATGGCGATGCGCTTTTTGGAGATATGAATTATGTACAATACACACGTTTGAGGTGTATGTCACAAACCGTGTATAGCATTGCCATATAATGCCTCCAGTATTACTCCTTTATCAATATCGCTCACGCTGATCTTTCAGGCAGATGTCATCACGACATCCATCCGTTCGGGTGGTGCGTTCAGCTCTGCCAGCGGTGGTAGATCCAACCCAGCGACAGCGCACCTGAGGGCTCTATCCCAAGCTTCCTCAACCCGATATCCTCCCGCTCTCATAACTCCTTCACGATCCTTTCGCACTGCATCGCTGTACATGTCGTCATAGTGGTCCCTGAGCGTGTAGCGATCTTCGTAAGAATACCAATCGTCCTGCAAGGGGATGTGCGGTGGGTCGGGGATGACAGTGCTTTGAGCAGCTCGTGCACGCAAGAGCTGAGCACTGCTTCTCAGAATCGTGGTAGTAGTGTTGCGAGCGGACGATCTTTTCATGGCTTCTGCACGAGACTTCGCGATGACCTTGGCAGCGTCCTTAGTACTGGTCTCAAGGCGGTCTATAATTTCACGTTGGGAGGTTTCCCGCTCCTCACGCTCGATCTCCGCTTCTCTTCGCAACTCGAGGGCACGTTGTTCTTTCTCCTGGCGGTCCAGCTCTTCCTGTTCCCTCAGAGCTTGTGCATACTGTTCTTCGCGCTGGACGTTGAGTTCTATAAGCGCCGCGTTTTCAGCACGATGAGCGGCTATCCTAGCTTCGGTCTGCGCAACGTCGATGTCATTGATAAGGTTGAAAGCTTGAATAGTATGAACACAGTGCATACCGACAAATCTAAGTCACTTACTAATATCTTCCACTTCCTCAAGATAATCATTGTATGAGTGAAGATCAGGGAAGTCTTCGCGTCGTTTGTTGAACCTATAAGTTCGCGATGACGTTCGGTCACTAATAGAAGTACATGTTGCTCACTCTTTGGCTATTCGTCTGCGCACGGCGACTTCCTTTTCTACAGTAAGGTCCTCAAAAGTCTGAGGGGTGAATGCCAACTTTCGTAGGACCTTCTGGCATATAGGGCAAGGAGCAGGTCCCAATGTGAACAAGCGATCGATGCACGACTCGCACCTACCAAATAGTCGCATCAGCTTGCCTTTATATATATATGCGAACCCGGAAACGCACATCTTATGGTAACAGGAACTGACCAGCAGACGAAGCTTGGGGTTCAAATATCGGTCAGACTTGCATACAGGACATTGGTCGTCCATAGACTGGTTTCCTGGCATATTAGTTGGTGAGCTCGAGGAAAAGACCACGACATACGAAGTATTCAGTCGTTCTCCCAGATGCATCTTTAACGCCTCCACTGAAAATCGTCGAGGATGTGCTCTGAACTTGAGGCGTGCTGGAGCGAGCAGTGTGTGCATTGGATGATGATATGCCACCTTTCCGCACGGTCTTTCCCTTCAACCAGCCACCAACATTGGTGCGATTTGACATGGCTTGTCGAAGTCAATTTTTTATCAACGTTCAATTTGATGCGGGAGGAGGACCGAGGTTTGATGTTGGTGTGGATATAAAAGTTAAACAGGAACTCAGTCTGAGGCGCGTACGGTGTAAATACAGTCTACATGAGGTGTCACGCCCCTGAGGGTCACTTCAGAAACTTTGTGACTTGACGCTTAGTCAGATTCATAGTCATGGACGTTGTTCAGCATTAATATTGTCAGCAGTGCGCTCAATGTCAATACAACAACTTACCGGACGAGCGCCCGCTCGTCCTTCAATTGCACTCCATCAGATTCTATCATCCTGTGTGCTCTTCACTAAAACTCGGCGGAGTGTCCATCTTCTTACTCCTTATTGAAGTAATTTCACAACTGCAGCCCAGCTCAATATTTACACCTCCTAGACCTATCGAACCCGACTAGTAATTGTCTTGTGTCACAATTTATGATCAACCTTAATCAATGAGTCACTGGAGTGAATGTCAGTACTTCTCCCTCTTGTCCCCTTTCGCGTGCTTATACACCATTCACACTTTCTAGCGATTCTCGATCATCTGAAGGAGCTTGGGAGAAGCTGTCCAGAGTTGCTGTCCTGGACGCCGAATACGACTCCCGTGAATGCCAGCCCCATCCTAAACGTTTGGAAGGGACCAGGGTGGACCTTCTCAATTACATTCACGGACTATTAGACGATCGAGAGAAGAGTAGTCTCATTTGGCTGCATGGCACTGCCGGCGTCGGGAAGTCCGCTGTTTTGTTTACTGTAGCTGAAAGGATGAGAGGTTTGAAAGTGACAGAACAGACAACTAACGAAAACGCGGGAACGTTTTTTTGTGACACTTGTCCACCAGCAATTTCCCCGTCATCCGGGATGACGTGAACACAGTTATCCTGCTGTTCTAGACCCCGACAAGTCTCTTCACGATCAGATGAAGGCATTGTTTCTCCACCCTCTCAGGGGGCTTCGATTCAGACTGCGCGAATGTCCGCCTTTTGTGTTTTCCGCTGACGCCCTTGATGAATGCACATCCGAAGGATCGCTCATCCTATTTCCTTGCTCGGCCAAACCCTCCGCGAACCCGGCCTACCAGTAGCCCACATTCTGCTCATAAGTCGCCCAGAAGTGCATGTTGGTGAAGCCATCTACGAAAGCTTGGTGAGCCTAGTGTATGAGGTACCGGTGAAAAATTCTGGGAAGGGTGCAGTATTCCTGTCACTAAGACACCTGGCCAGCATCTGCATTATCACAAGGTCAATTTCTACCAGACATGGAGGTCATATGACTGCCTTTGTCCTTTTCGCAATGCACGGGAACGAAGTCAATCAGCTTCCGACGCTCTGAAGTATGGATGCCAAAACCGGGCCATTGATTTTTCGAGAGCTCCAGATCCATGGCATGACACGCTCAACCATGTATTCGAGGAGTTTTGGGATAATCGTATCCTCTCTCGGCTCGAAACGCAGTGGTTGAAGGGTCTACAGTCTTGCCTCGTTATTTTGTCTGAAGGGCAGAAACTTGCAGTTTCAAAGGTGTGGGTATTTGCAATGATTCTTGCGACCCGTGACCTGACTTCACACAGCAGGAACATCTCTTCACAATCATGATGGTCCCAGTACGCAGTACATTATAACTGCCTAGATAGAATAATGTAGTCCTCACTGTGTAGAATGTACATGCATAAAATTCCAAAGAAGGTTTTATTTCTTGGTCAGGGGAATGAATTTTTTTTACATAAATAAGGTCAGGGCTACTTGATCAAAATACTAGTGTTGAGTCTAAGCACCGACGCCACCGTATACACCCCCTGAGTTCGAGAGTAAGGGCCGGTCCTGGGGAAGGAACGAATTTCGGCAAGGTTTCGTCGAACCAAAAAAGGTGAAGCAACGCTCGTTTACGAATTTACACGTCACGGGGGTTGTCAAAGATATTCAAGTTGGTTGTCAGCGCTAGTCAGCAACTATCCACGGTGTTGCACACTCACTCACGCTCAGGTCCAAAGTTATCATCCTTCCTTCCCATTGACCTTCAGGCTTCCAGCCGTTGGCCGGTTAGCCAGTCACCAGGCGTATCTGCTTCCTCTTACCTGTCCTTCATTTTAACTCCAGTGTATCTCCACATTGATTCTACGTTTTCATCAACTTTTCCCATCTTTTCACTTCTAGCATCTACCCCCGGTCAGGGAAAGAGAAAGCATCAATCTTTGTTTTTCTTTGGTTTGTCATCCTGTATGATGTTCATTATCACATCTAACGATTATCCTCCAGTTGTTCATATCTTGGTCCAGTGCAATGATGCACAGTTTTATTCCACCATCCTCCCATCTGTCGTCATCCGTCTCTGCATGCGTTGTAAATGACAACCAAGTTGGAGCTCCATTTTTCCGTGAATCGGCAGCAATGATCAGTAAAGGGCCCATGACTCCCCCTATATCTCCAGGTAACAGCGAAGACGGCGCCGCAAATGCGATGACGTTGGATGGAGAATCTATGGGTTATCCGCAAGAACATGTTGAACGCCCTTCCTTGACCCTCCAGACTTCCATACCCTTGTGGCAGCAACCACAGGCTCCTGTGATGGCTCCACAACCTAAGTCACCGCCAAAGGAACCTGCGAGATTATTGGAGGATGAAGCAGTCCATATGGAGGGGCGGGGAGTGCTTAGGCTGCTCGACTTTGAGGTCAAAGGAGCCCTTGGTTTGTGATCCTGTCTCTTCTCCAGACCAACGTCCCCTTATTGGTTATTTGACAGGCACTGGTACTTTTGGAAGAGTGTTCTTAGTCCGCCTGAAAACTGCGACTGCAGGATCTCAAAACATCTTTGCAATGAAGGTCTTGCGTAAAACCGAGATCGTACGCCTCCGCCAGGTTGAGCATGTCAAAGCAGAGCGGTATATCCTCTCCCGTGTGCGGCACCCTTTCGTGGTGGACCTATTTGCAACCTTCCAAGATAGTCTCAACATTTACATGTTGATGTCTTATGTTCCCGGTGGGGAACTTTTTACACATCTTCGACGCGCAGGCCGGTTCACCCCCGACGTCACCCGATTCTATCTCGCTAATATTATCCTCGCCCTCAAGTATTTACACTCGTTTAAAATCATATACCGTGATCTCAAGCCCGAAAATCTACTCCTGGACTCCCGAGGCTACCTGCGACTCACCGACTTTGGTTTCGCCAAGATTGTCGACGACCGTACCTGGACCCTTTGCGGTACACCTGAGTACCTTGCCCCAGAAATCATTCAATCCGACGGTCACGGAAAAGCTGCAGATTGGTGGGCATGTGGTATCTTGTGTTACGAGATGCTGGTCGGCTATCCTCCATTCTTTGATGAGACCGCCTACGGTATCTACGAGAAAATCCTACGAGGCAAGATCCAATGGCCTCGCACCATGGATCGGCTCTCCAAAGAGCTTATCAAGGCGTTTCTGCATCCTGATCGAACCAAGCGTCTTGGTAATATGATAGGTGGACCGCAAGATATTCTCCTTCATGATTGGTTCCGAGGCGTCGACTGGGAAGCATTAGAACGGTGTGAAATCAAGGTAAGAAACATTATTAGATACCTTAACAGCCTCTTTTACCTACATCGATCAAAGGCACCGATCATTCCACACACAACGTCACTGGATGACACTCGACATTTCTTGCACCTTCCTCACCCAACACTGGAAGACATGCCCGGTCTTATCATGGAAGAAGGCCCTCCTCCACTCCATCATCGCTTTGACCCTATAGCATACCAATTTACTGAATTCTAATCCAAGAACTAGATCATTTATTTCCCAGCGTATTTCACGCCCAACTATAGCATAAACATGTTTCCATCTGATTTTTACTTCTCTTCCGGAACCTCTCTCCGTGTAACCCTTGGGTTATCATCGGCGGGCCACCTAACCCGTTGAATACCCCCTTTGTTGTTGTTCGATCCATCTCGTTGTAGCATGACCTGCCATATGCTGTATCATTTCAGCCGTGTTTTTGTCGACGGACGTACGTCTGTACCTATTTATTAATCTTGAGCTTTGACCTATGAATTGGCTGGGACCATTTCCTATCCTTATTGTAATCTTCGAATAAATATCTATTGTTGTGACAATAAATATTGAAAGTTTTATTGACGCCTAAACCAGTGCTTATAACGGTGCACAATAGAAGAAATCAGCCTACAAAAGTCCCACAAGTCGAAACTACGTTCCTCGGAGCTTGCAAGAACTTATCAGAAGTTATCGATCGACCAACCTCTCGGAGTGCACGATAACACTCATACACATTCACAATATCCAGACTCCACACACGTGGACATCGCATTGCAGTATGTGGGTCTTACCATGACCTTGATTTACGGCGTCTAAGTTATGGCTGTGGGTTGCGCCTTCAGCTTCAATTTCAAATTATTCATAGCGCCTATTGAGCAATGAGTGAGCTCGTCGGTTCCGTCTAAAAGGGACATGTGATTGTGATGACTGAACGAATACTGTACACGAGGCGCCACGCACCACAGGAGATGTTCGGCTGCACAGTGTACGACTTACCCTATGTCGTACCGTAGTATACTGCGTACCCATTGACAGCCGTGCCGCCAAAGCCCCCTTGATCTCTTGTATTCTTGCCCAGATCTCTGCAGCAAACGGCCTGGCCGGACCCAGACATGTATTGGAGGCAAGTGGTCCGCCACCTGCACTTGCAGATAACATCCCCCTAAGTACTCTCAGGCTGGATCTTCCTTTCTGTAACATCAATGCAATGTAACAGCAAGTTTGACGCCAACAGCAGCCCACTTCAAGAAATTTTGGGTACATAACTTGGATGTCCAATTCTCTTGCGATCGCACCGTGGTACTAGTCCAGGGTCTATGGCCGTAAAGTGGGCGCGCCTTGGCGCGTTGACCGTCACAGTGATTATCCTGGATTGTATGTAGTGTTATAGCTTTGCGTCCTTTCAGCTCTACTTTTGGGTCTTGCTGACTGAACCTAGTCTT
>Ga0153976_1000882_pt1 | contig 10566 bp, 14 predicted proteins | sample TSGA060MetaG_FD_104717 | JGI IMG/M metagenome (GOLD analysis project Ga0153976, IMG submission 104717) | Attine ant fungus gardens microbial communities from Georgia, USA - TSGA060 MetaG | ecosystem: Host-associated > Fungi > Mycelium > Unclassified | place: USA: Georgia, Yuchi Wildlife... | reverse complement strand
CCGTGCTGCCTCACGCCAGTCAGGTTTGGCTTCAAGCGAATGACGAGCGGATCCATTGGGGTTTTGGACTGTTTCCATTTACACTGATGCAAGCAGTACACGAGCCTTATGTGAATCACAAGCTCGGAAAGTGTACAAGGAGACAACGCGCCGCCATGCATTGAATTTGCTGAAGGAGATGATGAGCTCATCCTCAAAACGTTCTGTCTTCCAGTCATCCGAATTGTTATACAACATGCCCGTCCACTGGCAGTTATGGTCATCGAAGGAGGGAACCGCGAAATGCGCGGGTAGAAGAGGATAAAATATCCCTTGAAGAGCGTGCTCATTGCAATTTGCAGAATCAACGACACAAACGTAGGGCAAGAGCCCCCGTGCATGGCGATGACCATATGTAGCATCCACTGTAGAAATTTCACTTTCCGCTAGCAGCTGCCTGCTCAAACCTTAGCTTCAGCCTTCAGCGATCATCGGTTTCTCGTTTTGTTCGAGGATCGCGGGAACCATCGGTAGAGGGCTAAAAGGATAACGAGTGTATGCTACTGTGGTCAGTTATAAGTAAATAATGTAAAGGTGTATTCTCACCTCAGTCGCGTACTTATATCGTAGCGGACTGAGGACATCTTTAACATCGCCCTGGGACACGCAGAGGTAACGCTGACATAATGAACAAATCAGGTGACCGGCGGAGACCGAAAACTGTGTTATTCCGAATCATGTGACCATTGGCGGGATTCGTCGTACTATGGTAACCTCGAATATTAACAACATCTCGACTAGACATGGATCCAGGACACTCGAGGGTTCCATCACCGTCACAGTTGCCGACTTCATTCTCCAAGTATCATCACCCATACTTCACATCTGCTGAGATCCAACGTCTGTCCGAGAAACAACGCGGAAAGCTGTCTGCCACGCAAGAGGAGAAAGCAAGACAACAAGCGTGTGCATTTATAGAAGCGGTGGGCTCAAAAATCGGCTTGTGCGTACTTCCTGCAGAGAAATGGACCCTGGCGCTGACAGCAAAGTGACAGTCCTAGGAAGACGTTAGCAACTGCTCAGAATCTGTACCACCGGTTCCACTTGTTCTTTCCTCGAAAGGACTTCAACTACCACGATGTCGCTCTGGCAGCTCTGTATGTTTCCACTAAGATGCACGACACGCTGAAGAAACCTCGGGAGATCCTCATGGTTTCGTATGCTGTCCGGTTCCCAGAACTTGCAGCTAAATCAAAGTCTGTCGGCGGAGAAGTCGACATGGATCCTGCGGTGAGCGATGATCGTGTCCAGGTTCCTGTTCGGCTGACTTACTGCGTATAGACGGCTGAGAACGACCGCCAAAGGGTGCTAGCTGTGGAGCGGCTGATATTAGAGACCATATGCTTCAATTTCACTAGCAAAATGCCGTTTTCATATGTGATCAAGATTGGGAGGAAGCTGCAAGGTGCTTCTACTCGATTGAATGTTCTCTACTTTGCATACTCAACATTCTGCATATTCAGCATCAAAGAAGTTGATTAAATGCGCATGGCGACTCACCATTGATAGGTGTGTCACATCTCATGATATGTTTATCTTATTTAAATAAATTCATAGTCACCGGACACTCGTACCGATCATGTATCCACCGAACACTGTTGCATTGGGCTGTCTCTACACTGCTTCCTTGCTCGCGACCCTAGAGCCTCCGCCATCTCCACTGGCAGAAGCACAGTCGGACTCAAGAGTGGCGACTATTTTAAAGGAAAAAGGTGATTGGGAGCGGACATACATGGCTGAAGCCGAGGATTTGGAAGGTTAGGAACTTCTTTAATTCGTGTTTCATCCCAACCAATTTTCTCCTCCCACAGAGATTGCGCATGTAATTATTGACCTGCTCATTCAATCCGCGCAAAATCCGTCAGTCAACACATCACCACGCACTCCGGCATCACCTTCCCCACACCCATCCCCACGAAACCAAAACCAACATTTCTCATCTACTGGGACTCCACAATCTCAACCGATACCGTACAAAGCTGATCAGCTGATCCGTCTCAAGATAATGATGCGGCAAAATGAGCACCCGCCGCGACCGCAGCAGCCTCTCGGGGGTGCTGATCCGAGCGAGCTATACAACGGGAATGATATTGCCATGCTAGGGAGGAATCAAGGGACCGTCAGATTTTTGTTTGGACCTTCAGGAGTTGTTGGTCAAGGAGTGTAGATTGGCAAGAATTGGAGCGTGTATTTCGGTTTTATTAATATTATGTATTGAGATTAGTACTGATTCCGTGTGAGTTGGATTTGAATTTGGATTTGAATTGGACCTTTGGAGTCTACAGTCACACCGATTTTTCGGTTCGCGGTAGAACGGACGAAACATGGACCAGGTTGCCGTGCATGATCTGGTGCCGTTCTCTGGCGCACAAACGATGCTCATCCTTGTTGGACTTGTGGCATCAGGAAAGGTGCATGTGATTATGAATAATATTGAGCGGTAGTGGCATCGCTGACACTCATTCTTGTAGTCCACGTTCGCTCAGGCTCTCGAAAGTCACTTTCCACAGTTTCGAAGATGCAATCAAGACGAGCTTGGGACAAGACAACTCGTCGAGAGCTTAGCGCACCGCACGCTCCGCGAAGGCTTATCCCCTTGCATTGACAGGACCAATTTTGACGCCTTGTAAGCCTATTTCTATCACGTATGCGAGAAGCTGATGACTTATGAAATTGACCTCTGCAGACAGCGGTCTCATTGGATCAATATCGCTCGCGAGTTTCCTAGTACTTCCATCAGTGTTATTGTTTTCGATACTCCCTATCAAGTTCGTCGAGAATGTCAAAGAAGAGATCACATCTAATCGTAGTCTTATTATGCACCCAGGTCTGCTCTTCCCGTCTTCTACAACGTACGTGGATCTTTTCGTACATTATCCATGAGATCATTGATCATATTGCCCGATAGGAAGTTCACATCCAACCATCAAGGACCCTCAACAAGGGCAATCTATTCTAGCTAAGTTTGCGTCAGACTTCCAGTTCCCGCGATCCGATGAAGGGTATGATCACATCATATACTTAACGCCTTCGGACCACCCACATCCCGAGTACACGCGCGAAGACATCAGTTTGATATTACAACGGCTCCAAGCGTCTTCTCCAAATGTAGCAAATATTCAGCCTCCCATACAGGCTTTTCCCGCTTCTACAAGCTCATTTCCCGTTCATACGCGATTCAGAGGTTCCGGGTACAGAGGTCGCTATGCGCATCGCGGAAGGAACCATCTTTATCCGTCCAGTATACCTACTCGATCCCATTCTAGAGAAAGTGAGGGCCGCAGAGGAATCAGTGGAGGTACAAATTCAAAAGCACATTCGACGAGTGAGCTCAAGGACTCTGCTGGAGGACCTCTCCAGTCCCATGGAGCGGTCCCAGGAGTATAGTCGGGTACTGGTCATCCTGGAGATCGTATGAACCTTCAAACCTTGTGTAGAAGAACTTCGCATTAGGTTCATGAATGTACAATACTGTCGTTAAAACTATTCCAGCGCCTGCAGGTTCCTCGGCAGGATTTGATCTTGTCTAAAAGAGACTAAATGATGAGACAAGAAATTTGTGCATAGCCCGTCTGAAATTTGCAACAGGGTCTGAAGGCCATGTGCATTCTGATGGACAAAACCTGCATGTGCGAAGTGATCGGCATCATGAATCGGATTTTTTGGCGGGGGCGTCCGTGTTTTCTATGTTGTCCGTGCTTTCCGCAATTTCCATGCTCTTTCCGAGAATCTTTGCGCTCACCTGCGGTGACACATGAGATTATGGAGATAGAGATCAAGATTTGTATCACTAACGTTCCGAATATGCATTGCGGCACGCTCGACGCCGTATTCCTTGGATCGTTTATACTGCTTCAGAGCCTCTTCGAGTTGCCCAGCTTCACAAGGAGCGGAAGTTAAATTTAGGAACAATAAGCAATGTCATAATTTTACTCACTAGCTTCCAAAACCGCAGCGAGATTGAAAGCAATCTCAGGGTCTTCTGGTGAGAGGGAAGCCGCAATGCTGGAAGACAATAGTCAATGAACATATAAGGAAGCTGTGTCATTTTACGTGCTGGAGATGATGCAAAGCAAGGTCAGGACGCGCGACAGGAGATATTATGTATGCGCTTGCGAGGTCTTTCGAATATTGATGTCGTCATCCAGATTTAGAAAAAGCTCTTGATGAGAGCACGCACTAGTGTGAGCGTCAGCGCTAGCGGGTTGCAGTGCTATTGACTCTTTCCAAGCGGCAATAGCCTTGTCGAAGTCCTCTATGAATAAATTACTCAGTACCCTGAGATTTGTGGAGATGGGTTGAACACACTGAGGTGATAGTGCGTAACGCCTAAATTGAAGAGGGAGCTAGCATTACGCTTGATTTCGACGCTACGTTCATACAGTTCTTTGGCGCCTTGAATGTCACCTTCCTCTAGCTTCTGGGTTCCTTGTTCGAGGCATTGCATAGCTTCCACCTCTGCAGGGTCAGACGCCGTCGAATGTGGCGTAGTGGAAGTTGCCCATCCTTGGAAAAAAAGCCATTTGAACACGACTTGGTATTAAAAAAGATTGACCTCACTTTTGAACGCATGACTACATGATGCACCCGCGCATTTGCGACGGAACGCGTAGCCGGGACGCCCTGTGGCAGTGGCAAGCGGTGCGTGACTTGCCGTGTGTAAAAGCATTGAACGGGAAGTCCGGTTCAATACGTTTGTCCTCAGGGAGAAGCTGGCAGGCCTCGCGACGGTGCGTGGGCTCGTGGTTGCAAACGACATTTTCTAATTGTTCAAGTTGAAAGCGGTAAGGTACGATTTTGAAGGAGAAGTTAATAGGTTTCGTGCTTCAGGCAATAACTTCTCACGGATCCGAACAATTCGCGCCGTCCGAAAATTTCGTTGCAGCCCGCTCGCTGCTCTCACTTGTCACAAAGCACTATCAGCTCTTAAGCATGTCTTCAACTGAGCCTCAAGTGTCAGCTTCAAACTCGCAAGACCCGTCGTCTTATTTGCGCTCGGCCACATTCACGCGTGATGGTCCAGCGGTGTCCTCGGAGAATGCTGTAACAGCTAACGATTTGCTGTTGGGTGCATACGACCCAGCCAGATTACATCCACTGGCTCAACTCGGGGATCAATTAGACTATCTTGTACTAGATGATGATAAGACGAGCGAGTTGCCGGGGGCTGGGACTGCTATCCCCTCTCGAGGTTGGAGTGATGACTTGTGCTATGGAACTGGCACGATGTACCTCAGTGGTAGGTCTTCCTCTCTTTCGGTTCCATTTTGCACGAGTTTGTACGTCTACGACGCATGCCCTCTCATTCCACGCGTCATCTTCTCTCACCTTATCTTGTTGCTGTCATCTCCAACTTCGGTCATTCTTATTGTTTTCACCTGTCACATGCTCATTCATCTTTCTTCAAGGTCTGGCATTGGGTGGCGTTTGGGGTGTGAGTGAAGGCGCTCGAAGACCTTTAGCCGTATCGAATACCCGACTACGAATCAATAGCGTCCTCAATTCTGTCACGCGAAGAGGGACATTCATAGGTAACTCGGCTGGCGTGCTTGGTGAGTCCTTCCCTGTCGGGGATCATCTTATATCCCTGATATTTCATGATTCACAGCCCTCGTTTATAACGGAATCAACTCATCTATTGACGCTTTTCGCGGAAAACACGATACAGCTGGCAGCATGGCTGCGGGTGCATTAACAGGCGCACTCTACAAGTCGACAGGTACAGTTGTTTCCCCAACCACTCGGTTTCGTTTACGTTTCTCTGAACAAAAGAAACTTTTGATAATTAGCCGGAGTAAAACCCGCTCTTGCAGCAGCAACATTTGTATCGGGAATGGCTGGAATGTGGAGCTATGTGAAGAAGAGAGTATGATAGACCCCTGTAACATATACCTTCCTAATATTTGGTTACTGAGTTTGATTCAGCTGAGGTATTACTCTGGCGTAAGCTGCCCAATGAGATATACTTACATAGCCGTTTAGATCACGATTCCGCGAGACCCTAAAGAAGGCCGTGCTTCAGCTTGCCACAAATATTAATGCCCCGAACCCATATCGGTCTCCTGCAGATCTGTCAGTGTCAAACTTTTTGGGTGCTGAGATTCAGAATTCTGATATCTTTCAGTCTTCCTCTGACCCCGAGCTTCGCTCCCCGGAAATAAGTGTAATATGATATGATCGCCTACACAAGAAATGGATAAATGGCAAGCTCCTATGCTCTGGTACATCTTGATTCTCCTGTCGGCTCAGTGCGCGCCTCATCTCCCAGGCAACTCTTTCCTCGTGACATATGCTACTTGCCCCCTTTGACTCCTACTGGTCCAGGCAATACTCATGGGAAAAGGTGTCAACCAAGAATGGTTTGAGCTCTCCCCACAAGTCTCTGAATTGTCACGCTCACGATTTTGACCATGCGTCGCGCACGCGCCTCAGTGTCGAAGGAGATGTTGCAGTAAGTGTTTCTTTATTGTCCATCTTCACCACACATCGGAATCTAGCTCACTTTTCATCGTCACAATCGTCAGCGTACACACCAGATACGCTCAGTGACGCCTATCACACCCGTGAAGTGTATATCGTCGTACGTGGTATTTATTTATTTCAGGGACTCTGGCTCTCTGAACAAATCGTGTATGGCGCATAGCAGTTACAAGAAGCTCTTTCACGAACCGCCGTCCTGGGAAAGCCCTCAGACTTCACCGAGGTCCTCCGTCGCTAGCAGTGACCACTCAAACACGCAGTCGCCTCCCTCTGCCTGGAGTTTACCAGTTCAGTCAGAGTTATCTAGTCAGCAGGCTGCTGCTTGGAACCAGGCCTCTTCCACCAGCTGCGGCAGTCCATCCATGTCTAGTCAGTATACTTCGAGTCAACCTCGGATCCAACATTCCTCATTCCTAAACGATGGTCAAACGAGGCAAGTAATTTGTCATATTCTCGACCCTTCTTGTGCTAATGTTTTGGTAAACCAGGTCATACCACCTCGATGTCGTGCAGCATCCCCAGAGAACGGCCGAGTTTGGCTCCGCTAGCCTTTCTCGTTTACCACTAGCGCCACCAGTAGTCGTGCAGCTCATTGTACGCGATCGCTTTGGGAATTCCATCATTCCGTAAGTCTCTGTCACTCATAGTCCGTCCGCATTAAAAAATATTTTTGTCAGTGAGATGGAGCTGCCGTTCTTGATCGCCCACTTGTCATTGTTCACAGATGATGGGTCACGGCCATTGGACATGGGCACATCACCAAGTGGAGAAGCGCCTCCACGCCGCCTGCTTTACGGAAACCTTGTGTCGTCACCCCAGAAGTTGCGCGATCTTCAGGGTCGCCTCGGATTGTATTTTTTGTTTCCCGACGCGAGCATACGTTGGCGCGGCCGCTTTCAACTTGGGATTTCTCTATTACGGATATCAGAGTACGTGGATGCGGTAACGAGGCGGGTGTTTGTCACTTATTCATCATTCCTTTCTCGATATGCGCAGGACCGATGCTTCAGGTACTATGAGTATTGCATCTCAGGGTACAGTCCTGGCACAGGCTCGCACACGCCCATTTGATGTTTTTGCTCATGAAAATTACGTCGCACCGCGTAAGGGTTTGGGTTTATTATTGATCTTCCCCGCTGACCCGCCCCCCGTTTCCCAAACAGCCGTCACACGCTTAACGCAGAGCTTCCTGAGACAGGGCGCCCGAATCCATGCCTTCACGCCAAACGGTCCTTAGAACTTAGATTTAGCGCTCGGGCATTCCAACGCATTCCGACTCTCGCATTTTTCGCTTTCTTTCTATACATCAGTCTGTGCGCTCATTCGACCTTTCCGCACTGACTCATCAGCTTTTGGTTTTCTGTCGCTGCATGCTTTCGATTTTTTTACGCTGTGATCCGCAAACACTTTTGACGAAATTCAATTATAGAGTTCGCTTGCTGCGTCGTAACGTTGAAAGCCTGACCTTGAGGTAATAATTCAAGAAACGAAGCGTCTCATCAAAATTGAATATTGAGGCACAAATTGACAGCCTGAGTGTCCTCGTCGATCGGATGCGATCAATAATAATAGCTGATGCCGAAACTAAGCCTATTTCACCCAATGCGTGTAGAACCAAGGCAGGAGTCTATGTAGTATGAGAAGAGAGATACATACTGCGTAAGTCACTTTCAACGCCTGCAGGGATTCATTTCCGTTGTTCAGTGACACGTTGGTAATAGTAAGCGCCTTATTCGCCTGTGCTTTTAGACCCCATGGATCCGATGTGGGGTATTATTCGTGGACTCGAATCAACGATAACTGCGGCCGTGGCCGTCGCCGTTCCGTGTTAAGTATGCGCAGCCTGCATTTGCATGCAATGGTGCTTGTACACCGCCTCCTACCACCATAGCACTGCCCAACGCCTCATGGGAGCGTGGGAAAATTGCACGCGGATAAGTGAATACCACCACGAGCCTTGTGACAGACTTTACTTTTCAACCACTTCATTCCCAAATGGCTAACAAGGATTATTACGGTGGCGGTCAACAATACTACCCGCCGCAAGGTTGGTCATCTCTAGGTGAAAATGATGGGTTTTATTCTCTGACACAACTACAGGTCCACCTCCAGGACAGGGGGGTTACTACCCCGGGCCTCAGCAGCCCCAACAATCGTATGGAGGTCAACCTTACGGTCAACCATACGGCGGACCAGGGTACCAACCACAACCACCACCGCAGACAGTATACGTGTGAGTGTCTTAGTTGTTTCACACCACGTTCTTTCGGACACGAGGCTGAAAATTTTTACAGTCAACGGCCCAATCAGTCCAGTGGCGGAGGAGGAGCTAGCTGCTTGGCTTGCCTCGCTGGCGCATGTCTTTGCTGCTGTGCTGAGGGTGAGAGAATTCCTATCCTTGGAGAAACTCGCGGCGTTCTGACAATTTACCCCAACAGAGGCGCTTTGCGATTGCCTGCTGTAGGATTTGAGAGATGCATTGGAGAGTCGCCATGCGCTGGCACGGTGCAATGTCAACTGCTCAAGTTTACATCATATTTGCCGGTCGCATTCCTTGTTGCGACGTTGTACACGAGCCCTTCCTCTTTCTCTTGCTTCTTAGTCACGAACCATCTGTTTCTTATTCGTTGGACTATGATACGGTGCTTGATGACACTATTCACTGCTTGAACGAGTGTTATATTGTAAATTATACGTCAAAAGATATCATACCCTTCTGCAATTGTAAGCGAGCAATAGTGGTACGAAAGTTGTGAACTTGGAGATCGGGAGCGTCCTGTAGGTCGCCTCCGGTTCATTCCGTGACTGATATGTGTTATGCGTGACACTGCGACACCGTCACTCCTTCTTCCGCTCCTCGAAAATCTTAAGGACTCCAACCAAAATGTTGTCGAGGCTGCCTGTGGCCGCGCTCAAGAGCCAGTCTGTATTGGGCGCATCTCACTCTACTTTCAGCGCCTTCAGGACGCGTGCTACGGCGGTGAGTCTTGCTTGAAACTGACCCGAAGTTGGCCGCATGCTCAACCTCCGACAGCAGGTCCGGTTTGCTTCCTCCAGCTCAGCATCCTCAGCCACCCTTGAGGTTTGTTTTTGTCTGATTCTAAAATAAGTCCACTGATTTTTGCTGCGCGGACTGCAGTCATTGTTCACATCTCGCGCGTCACTCGTTTCCGTTACCCTTTTCTCTGCTGGCTCGATAGCATGGTATACCCATCTATACGGCTCCCTCCCCTTCATTGGTGAGGTCCACGCGAACTCACTAGCTGACGATGGTCTCCATCCTACTACATACCCTTGGCCCCACAAAGGATGGTTCGACACCTTTGACCATGCTAGGTATGTCCGCGTTAACTACCATGCCATCTCTTCCATGACATCGGCACACCAGCATCCGTCGTGGGTTCCAGGTGTACCGTGAGGTTTGTGCCGCGTGTCACTCACTCGACCGCATTGCCTGGCGCAACCTGGTTGGCGTGTCTCACACTGCCGACGAGGCGCGTGCACTCGCTGAGGACGTCGAGTACACGGACGGCCCAGATGACAAGGGCGAAATGTTCCAGCGCCCCGGAAAGCTTTCTGACTACCTCCCTCCTGCATACCCCAATGAAGAGGCTGCTCGGGCCGGTAACGGTGGTGCCCTTCCTCCTGACCTCAGCCTGATCATCAAGGCCCGTCATGGTGGTGCTGTAAGTTGTTTGAACTGTTAGTGAAAATATGCCGTTGACTTATATATTACTGTCGTGAATCAGGACTACGTATTCTCCCTGCTGACTGGTTATATTGACCCCCCTGCTGGCGTTGAAATTCGTGATGGAATGAACTACAACCCTTACTTCCCTGGTGGTGCCATCTCCATGGCGCGTGTCCTTTGGGACAATCTCGTCGAGTACGAAGATGGTACGATCCTCTCCCGTAAGCCGAGCAACCATTCACTGATGAGGCTCGTTATATAGGTACTCCTGCCACGACCTCTCAGATGGCCAAGGATGTTGTCACCTTCTTGAACTGGGCAGCTGAGCCTGAGCACGATGAGCGGAAGAAGATGGG
>Ga0153976_1000879_pt1 | contig 10574 bp, 11 predicted proteins | sample TSGA060MetaG_FD_104717 | JGI IMG/M metagenome (GOLD analysis project Ga0153976, IMG submission 104717) | Attine ant fungus gardens microbial communities from Georgia, USA - TSGA060 MetaG | ecosystem: Host-associated > Fungi > Mycelium > Unclassified | place: USA: Georgia, Yuchi Wildlife... | reverse complement strand
CTGACCTTTTCCAAGGTTTCTCTGCCACTTTGTACAATACTGTCTGCAATTTCAACGGCAGGCATTCGGCCGGAATATGTTGCGCTTGTATATCCGTAGGTGACGTTAGCAATGTATTTCAGACCGAGCTGGCGTGCGTCCAGAACTCGATTAAGCGCCTGTGTGAAGGTGGTCATTAAATTCAGAGAATTGGCTGCATGCATATTACCTTGTCACTTTTTGAACCCTTCATCGCCTGTTTGACCATTACTCGGGTGTCCAGCAACTCCGTAAGCATGCGACCAAGTAAACCCTTCCTGACTTCAGGCTTCACGTACATAATACCATTTGGCGCAACTGTAGTGGAGAGCTCAGAACAAGCGCGAAACTATGAAAGAGGGTGACTAACCTGTTATATGGCCGTGCAGCTTTTCCAAGAGTCCAGACGGCCTGTGGAGATCTGTGACACCAAACTTATTACGACCTTGGAAATCCATTATTCTGCCGAGGCACGTGGAGTAGCAATAATTGTATGCAATCATAATTGATGGATATAGCGATTGGAAGTCGAGCACGACAAGGGGTCCATTGTAAAAGGCGGAGAGCGGTTCCATAATGAGAGGCATACATTCTGCAGCGTTCTGTTTTCCAACCTAGAAAACAGTCTCAGCTAGTTTCGAGTGGCGTAATTTGAGCGTACATCCTGTTTGCTTGGCGAAAGGAGAACGAAACTCTCCGGTTTTGCGATGCGGAACATGAATGATTCCACTTTGAATTGCGAGCCCCGACTGATCACGGAGTAAAAATCGACTCCGAAAACGCGCGCAAACTCCCTGTTAATGCGTAATTACAAGCGGAACTTGCTGTATATCTAATTGAGAGCCTCACGCGGTTTTTGTAGTCGTTTCGGCTTCTTGCAGGAGGTCCAGAGTCATGATCGTCCGTTCAAGGAAGTAGCGGAGAACACGGGAAGTGTGCACAGGATCCATACTGTTGTACCAGGTTGTTAGGACCTCATGGGTATAACGAGGAACCCTATGTAGATGAATAGGTAGATAATGATAATGGATTGGTAGGCATACCTTCGACGGAGTAAGTGGAAAGCTACATTTTCGAAAGAGTACATGGAAAGCGTCTGCTCGACTCGCATGATTCTCCAGACGTTGAATACATGCCGACCGGTGACCTTGAACGTGGTGGTTGTCCTCTGGCTCCATGGATCATTCCCTGCACCAGGGTCCTTTCTAGGAGCTCGAGATATAAGCTCCCCAATTTCAAACCCTTCACATGAACATCAACTACTAAAAACTAATGAAGAGACATTGCACGAACCGTAGTAATTTCCCCGAGCATTGAGATAGCCCCAGGATGCCGATTGAACGTCCCAACCGACGATGATATCTGGGTCAAACTCAACGACTAGGTCAACGATACGATTGAGTAAATCCAATTCGTCAGCCACAATCTCTAATGGGAAACCGCGTATTCGACAAGGATCTAGTTGTGCGTTCTTGACCGCCAGAATACCTCGTTCGTGCAATGCTGAATGAATGTCGTCATCTCCGAGAGCGAAGAAGATTGCAACGACCCCATCAACATTTGCATCAGGTACTTTGTTACCGCGTGAGGGGGCTAGCAACGAAAGTGAGTGGATGACAAGCGGTCAAGTCGAGACTCACCAAACACTTCTAGGGACAGTAAGGACATGTGCTGGGCTGCTCTGCTGCTGGAGTCAGTGCGAGGATGTGGCATTGATTTCACGCCATAGGGATTCATTTGAGTCCCGCCCTCGATCTGAATGACATTTCCCGGGAATGACTGATAGACATAATATATTCAGTTTACCGCTTACCTGAGAGTGCATCTCGGCCTTCGTAATCAATTGAACAGGGTTCTCTTTTAGCCACCTGTTCACTTGAACCTTGCTCGGAGGCAGGGCAGCGTACTCCCAACCCCAAGACATATATGCGTCCCTCGAAAGATGCTCATCTCTTCCTACATAAAGCTGACTTTCATGAGATTTCCATTCCTCCAGGGTTTCTAGCCCATCACCACCTTTCAGATGATATAGGAGACCCGCGAATTCTCTTGCATGTTCTGGAGCATCTGCACGTCTGGAGTAATAAGGATCACGATACACCCTTCGAGGGAGACCGTACGCCTCAATAGTACTGAGAAGTTCTGAGGAAGACGGCTGTGGTGCAGCGAAAGCGAAAGCAGCAGATGAACACGAAGAAAATGATATCTGTGTTGAAAATGAAGCTCTTGGCAAGGACGGCTGCAAAGTGCTTTCATTCCGCTGGACGGAGTTGCTGCCTCGTTCTCTTGTTTCTATCAGTGTTGAGTGATCTGGAAAATATTGCGGGACAAACCCTATAACTGCGTCGGTGCGCAGGATAGACGACCCCATCTGGTAATCCGTCTCCAAATTCTGTGAACTTTTCGACGTTCTTGATGTATCATTCAAGTGGTCGTCTCGAAGATGGAATGGATTTTCTTCAATATCGTGTTTAGTGCTATTATCGAATGATTCGGACAAGTCAGAGGATGCTCCGCACTGCTCTGCAGGAACCACAAATGGTAGTGCGTTCCTGTTTGCCACTTTTTAGTGCTGCTTAGTGATAAATAGCTTCAATAATTACATTGTAGGTGTAGTCGCATAGGCAACCTCACGACTCATGTACCTCGTCTTCCTGGTTATACATAAATTAAAGGACCTTTCTAGAAGTGCAGTTGTGCTCACTTGGTAGGGGTCTCGGGAAGGTCTGAGGATAGAGAAGGACTCCTCGCTCGTTTGCGGCTGTTTTTATCTCAATGACAGCTCTCGAAAGAGAAATGTTCACCTACGTTGCCAGACTATGCCACAGATGTTGGAATGGATTGGTTCGGGAATGACTTTGCGAGGGGGAGCCGAGCGCGCTGAGGCAAGCATCAGTAAGGGCCAGGAGGCAATAAATAACTGAACCTTTCGTCCCAATTAGTTGCACCCTCGGCCTCACCAGAAGCATCATGCACGTCCGTCTGCAAGTCCGGAAGAGGCCCTTCTTCAACCAACTGAGGATCCATAACAGTGTCATTGGGCTCTGCAATGACGTCCCCCTCCTGTAAGTTCGCCCACTCTTGGTCACCGTGGTCCATCATCTGGCTCATCTCCTGTGTGGAAAGCAACGTCTCATCGACATCAACATCCGTACTTTGCGGTGGTCCTTTCTGGTTGATCGTAGACTTATCCTGCGTAACCTGTGCAAAAGGATTTTCGTTGTCCTCTACCTCCGAAACACAAGTAGGATGTCCATTATGACGAGTGGTCTCGTCACGGTCTGGCTTCCAAGTTCTCCACTCGGGCTCCCAGAGGGCTTCCACGCTCTCAAAAGTGGTCATCACCCATTTCTCCCAAAGTTCCGCTCTATCGGTCGTAGTGGGCTTATGATCTCTTTCCTTTTCAATGCGTTTCCTGAGTTCCTCCCACCACCTCGCCTCAGCAATCCACTCGCCCCCATGGCCTCTCGATATCTTGCTAGAATCAAGAGGAAGTGTAGGAGTTGGGGAGAGACCCTGTGCAAGTCTTCGACGTCTTTCGTCATCCCACAGCTCACGGACACTCAGAACAACTGGTTCAGAAGGCAAAGGCGGCGCAGGTATTTCCAATTTGTGGTGAATATTACGTGCGGATAGTAGACGGCGGTTCAGAATTTGATGAGCAGCGACGTCTACTTCAAGCGGCATGCGGGATTGCCGAAAGTATGACGATACCTTGAATGTTGATAGCTGCATCATTTCATTGTCGTTTTCCTCGCGCCCTCGCTGCCAGACCGCCGCGAGATTGATCCAACCACATCCATAAAGCCCAAAATCGCACATGAACTGGAGGATATAGCTCAAATGGCTTTCGTAAACACGAAAACGCGTTCGCATGACAGTTCCTGACTGCAATATAGTCACAGCACGATTGACAAAGGTTGGCTCTGCGATAAGAATCTTCAAGAACGGCGTATATGATGAATGGAATCCATAAAAGTGAACGCCTTTGACGAGCAGTATAGCACGGACAAACTGTGAGTTAGGCGAGTGTGGATTGCGCTTCATCGATATGGCGATAGCATGGTTCAAAGATCGGGATAATTTTGCAATGTACTGGCTCACTGGTTGGAGTTAACATATGCGTAGAGGTTGGTACCGCCGTGACATACCATTGTTGGGACTCAATTCTCCCCCATACTCAACGAAAAAGTAAGGATACACTTGATGGACGTGTACACACGCTTTCTGACCTGTGGATGACGCTCCGTATATGCGAATCACGGGTACGCGAGGGAGAGATGTGTTGTCGAGAGCGCCAGAGGGAGCTACGGTGTAATCAATTTGATTGATCAGTACTCGAAGAGTAGCCTGCTCCATGGAATCAATCGTTTGCAAAGCAGCGTCACGATTAATGTGCTAGTTGCGGGAGATGCCGAATGTCGACGCTCGTTTCTCCAATTTTTATATAACTCAAACTCCGTCGAGTTCCAACCATAACATCTATTTATTTCACTTTGAATGGTCTAACGTACGGTCACAACTGATTAATCCTCCTTTCGTGGTGAATGACGGACATAATTTGCCGCCCAATCCATGTCTTGCCTGGCTCTATCTTCGCGAATCCCCTGACATAACCTGGCTCGACACAAACATACCTCTCCCTACTAGATATCAGCCTTCAAGTGTATGGTCCAGTGCAAAAATGCTCACCATCCACCATCCTCCATATCCCCCATTTTTGAACCTGCCACCTCCTGAGGGTTCCAGACGACAACATCCTTTAACTCCTGGGCTTCGATCTCTACGCCACCACCCGGCCATGTGACTTCATATTTTCCCCCTGCATTTTCATACACAGAGTCGGTGAACTCGCGAACGTCAACTCCTGCTCTAGTCTCGACTTTCGGTTTGCTCCTGGCCTCCTCGGACACCTCCGTTTTATCATAATATTTCTTGTCTTGCAATGGAAAAACGAGGACGTCGTTCGCAGGGGCCTTGAAGTAGTTGTGGAACAAAGCCTGGAATTCGAGATTATCCGGAGGATAAGTCGTGGAGGTCGACGTATTCTTGACGTGCATCTCAGTGGTAAGCTGATGTTCAGCCAGGGTAACGACATAAGCAAGATGGAATGGTTTGTTGTATTTTGCTATGATATCCGCGGTTGGCTCGAGCGCTGGGAGAAAATATATCGAACGAAGTAATTCCAGTTGGAGTTACACTTACTGAGTCTCACTGATACGCATGCATCATTATCCATGACGATGCTATCGAATGTCCACACCATACTTCTAGCGAAGCCATGCTGACCAAGTTGCATGTGCTCGGGGTGGGTAGGAGCTCCGAAACATGGGAATATCACTGGGATGCCTCCTCGTACTGGTTTCGATCCATCGAGAGCAGCTTTGGATGAGACGAATAGCCGCTCAATTGGCTGAGGTTCGGTGGTGGTTCCAGATTTCCATGAGATGACTGTCGCACCGTACAGAAGTAGTTCCGCAGAGGAGCCCTATGCATGATAATCAGTGCTGGACTCGGGATCTAGTTTATCACATACTTTTGGATGAGTCAAAGTGACTCGCCCATTGATTCGTGTAACTGGCATATTGGAAAAGGTCAAGCTTGGAGTAGATGGCAAGTGTGAAGTACTTGCATATGTAGTGACACTACGGTCCGGGGCATGGGAGGGGGCAACCGGCCCGATTATCTCGGCTGAGTAATAAAAAGCCTGCCCTTAGGTGGTCTCGTGACTATTATAATTATAGCCCATCGTTCTGACTCCTTTTGTTTTGATTATCTCCCCACTTTCTCACTTGGTCGATCCTCAGATTCCGTCCTTCCCTTTCCTGATCAGTATTTTCTATGCTCAACTTGAAGTCCACGCATGGTGTTTACGGTCGGCTTCGAGTCGAAAGTACGAGGGAGGCAAGCCCTCCTATCGGCTTTCTCTGTGATTACTTCGCAGCGATGCAGAGATCCAGATAGGCAAATGCGCATTCGCTGTTTCGCTCACCGTCCTGGACCAGGCCAAACTCTGTTTTTGCTCCTGAGCGCTGACTTGTCGTATGTTCGGCATCTAGGCAATATCTCTCGATACTTGTTATCGATGCATCGGTCGCCCTAGCGCGTTCAGTCACTCGTCGAAAGTCGATGATGATACTATCATGGAACCATGATAAGAAGGGTCAAGTGACATTGTCTTGTGTATACGAGGACCCTGGTTTCGACTCGTCGGGCGTGGTTTATCGGTGCATTTGTGCGTTCGCGTGCGGCATTGCCCTCCTTGGCCCACATTGCAAAAGCATTGTTAAGCGCGTACCATGCAGTACGCAGCATACTATAAACCAGTGCATATTCGCACAAAAAAGCGCACATGATGCAGCCATATCATTGACCAGTGCATACCCGAGCCATACCACTGCTTATACGCATGACCAAGCCACAAAGCACACTATAAAACTCTTTGATTGCACAAAGTCGCATGATACAAGTGTTCGCGGAGCAAGTCATTGGCAAAGCATACGAGGATGACCTTGAAGGAGTCTATCGGTGCTTGCGCGCTTTGCGCGACGTGACTCAGTTTCCCGAGCCATCGAACTATTTGACGAGGACATGGAAACATTGCTTCACAGACCATTGCTACGTCGAGAAACATATCGTGATATCCAAATGCTGTTACATGCTATCGATCCGGCGAGGCTAGCTTCGAGACAGATCTCACTTCACCCTGAGTCGCCTCGGGTGTATGTGGATCTCTGTGTGCATGCATGCAGCGAAGTGGAAGCCCGTTGGGAATAATCCTACCGAGTACTTGCGGAACCTGTTGAGGTTTACTCCTGTTGCGAGGTCACTGCTCACAGGACTGGTTGTTACTGTAATCTGCATGTTTTATATGTAACATTCGGTCTGTCTACGGTTTTCCGGATGTAAGTTCCCATTGATTTTTACCATGTTGACGCTCAATAATATTTCAGTGCCCGGTTACCTTGACTTTCTGACGGATCCTTCCGTCAACGCGAGGCAGATCCTGCTTTACACCAGGTTCTGCCGTCTTCAACTGGAGCCATATGGCCTGTTGATGATATTATCGCATAATTTTTTGCCCACTCTCTTCTTCGCGAAGAGTTTTCGTCTCGACAGTCGGATTGAATGGAACTTCGTTTGTTATCTTTGTCATGTATTATGTAGTAGATTTATGCTGTACTTGGAACCCAAAATTTAGCTCGCTCGCGATTTAAGATCATTCGATTGAAAGTGAGCCCACTTGCAAAGTCCGATCCGTCAGGTGTCTCACGACCTGAAGCCTGAGATCATAATCATATCTGCATTCTACTAGGTTACTGTATAACTCGGCTCGCGAGCATCCTGAAAGTGCGCAATTAGCTAGTACATGCCATCCATCTAGTTGGTAGTTTCAAATTGAAGCGATTAAAGTCCTGGTGAATTCAACGGCGTTGGTAATTGCATTCGACTTCACCTAAAGAAGAATGCCCTTGTAATCAAAGAATAGATCACTTGCTTCATCTTTTCATCGCTAGACATCAATCACACTCCCCAATCATCTTCCGTTTTGCACAAAGATATAGGCTCGTATCTGAGTCGTCAACAGTAAGAAGGCCTGCCTGATTTTTCAACAATAGGGACTGAATGCCTCTTGTTATAGCGCCACGATGGAACCAGGATACACCATGGAGAACGTAAGTCTCATGGTGTTCTTTTGTGGATGTCCTGAAAGTAACATGTCATGGTTTTAGATTGCACCTATTGCCGTTCTAATTGACGAGCTGCGCTCGGAAGATGTTCAACTACGCCTCAACGCCATCCACAGCATACCCACCATTGCACTCGCTTTAGGACCAGACCGGGCGCGCAGCGAACTTATTCCATTCCTGCAGGACTCCCTTGATGATGAGGATGAGGTGCTACTCGCTTTGGCAGAAGAGCTAGGAAAGAATTTTGAGCAGTACCTCGGGGGCAAGCAATTCGCTCACCTCCTACTTGGCCCCCTGGAGAGTTTATCAGCAGTAGAGGAGACTCTAGTACGAGACATGGTGTGTGTCCTTGAGAACTGATTTCAGACACATTCGCTGAAAACATATGCCACTTGCCACTAGGCTGCAGAATCTATCGCCAAAATAGCTGGCGTTCTATCTACTCCGCAAATCGAAGAGTTTTACATCCCACTTCTAAAGCGGCTCTCACAGGGCGAATTCTTCACTTCGCGCACCTCATCCGCTGCCCTCTATCCTCCAGTTTACACCAAAGTATCGTGGCTGATTCAGGAGGATCTCCGAAAGGGCTTCGCCGCTCTGGGGGCAGACGATACTCCCATGGTCAGACGTGCCGCAGCAAAGTGGCTCGGGGTGCGTGATCTCGCCACAATTTATTGACGATTCAAACATCTGCTCTTGGACAGTCATTTGTCAAAAATTTGTCGAAAGAGCACCTGTTGTCGGATGGGCTTCCGATCTATCGCAGACTCCAATCCGATGATCAGGACTCCGTGCGTTTGCTCACAGTAGAAGATCTCATTGTTATCGCGAAGCAACTTACGCCACCTGAGGTGAAGGAGCAGTTGTTGAAACAGATCAGACACAGCGTCGCTGATAAGAGCTGGCGAGTGAGATACATTGCTGCCACACACTTCAATGAGGTGAGCCCTTGATGCCGAATTCCACTATATTCTCAATTTATTTGGGATTTAGCTCGCAGAAGCCGTCGGCACAGAGCTGGTCAGGGAGGAGCTGATAGGGCAGTACGTGCAACTTCTGAAAGATAACGAGGCAGAAGTACGAACAGCGGCTGCGGGACAGATCCCAGGTATGTTGATAAATTTCGCCATAGAATAGTGTTTCATCCCGCGCTTGCTTTTCAGGGTTCTCAAAACTGCTTGAGAAGGAAGTTATCCTGGCACGGATCGTGCCATGTGTGCGGGACCTCTCTCACGACGCATCTCAGCATGTGCGTGCTGCTCTTGCAAACCATATCAGTGGCCTTGGACCACTCTTGGGCAGAGAACCTACTATCGAGCACCTCCTACCCTTGTTCCTGCATTTGTTGAAGGATGAATTCCCTGAAGTTCGGCTCAATGTCATCAGTAAGCTCGAGACGGTGAATGGCGGTAAGTTCGTTGTCTATCTGCACGCGAATATCTCTCTAAAAAAACTCTGACTGTCAGTCATCGATATCGAACTGTTATCTGAAAATCTCCTCCCTGCTATCATCGAGCTTGCAGAGGACAAATCATGGCGCGTCAGACAAGCTATCATAGAGTATATCCCCCTTCTCGCAACACAGCTCGGCAAGCCGTTCTTCGATGAACAGCTCGGAAACTTGTGCATGTCTTGGTTGGGCGATACGGTCTTTAGTATACGCGAATCTGCAACCATTAACCTCAAGAAACTGACGGACGTCTTTGGCGTTGATTGGGCGAAGGTGCAGATTGTGCCGAAGGTCATGGGTATGGGGCAACATCCAAATTACCTCTACAGAATGACCACCGTGCAGGCGATCACGGTAAGTTCTCATCTCTCCCAGGCCGCAGCAATTTGAGGAAATTTTTAAATTGCAGACTATCGCACCTTCCTTAAATCTTGCGATTGTTCAAGCTGAGATTATCGGGCCGCTCCTGCAACTGGCCGAGGACCCTATCCCAAACATTCGCTTCAATGTCGCCAAGTCTCTGGAGATTCTTGCCACTACCTACGGAAACACCGCCGAGGGTCGGGAATTTGTTCGCCAAAGCATCGTCCCCGTATTAGAGCAACAGAAAACAGATCCGGATGCAGATGTGCGTTACTTCGCCGCAAAGGCTCTTCAAAAAGCCCTGCCAGTGGATATGTTAGGCAAGTATTGAGAGCTCGGAAACTTGTCAGCGTTTTATTGACCTGTCGAGACAGGCTGATTTTGGGTTGATTAGGTGAAGATTGCACATACCCGGTTTTATATCTTTTGTCACTCACGAACATTTCAAGAGAGTAAATAGTACCGTACCTTTTTTTGTACTCGATAAATCATGAAAAACCCTGCCTACGATGGGGTCATTTCATCAATCCGACAGCAGGAATTGTGGCGCATTTGGTGCCCAATGATGGAGCTACCATCATAATAAAGAAGGACTGCGTTCCTTCTATTTGGCCTGTCTACAGGAGTCTCACTAGAGTTCGGTTGGTACGTTTTGATTTTTATCACGTGACTTCGACGCGGCGTAATAAGGTTTGGTGAACTGAAGATTGGGGGTATAAGAACTCGTCTCACTAGATGAATGACGCTTTGCATCCTGCCACAACCATCGTAATTCTGGGCAATTAGTCGTTCAGAGTTTTATCTTACAACTTCAGCACGAGTTGCTTGTCTTAATATCCAACCCTCTTCACGCTCCTTCATTACGCTGCTTCAAATGCCGGTCATTCGTACTCTCGTTGTCTTCTTACCCGCCGCTGTCATCACCCTGCTCATTAGCACGCCATTTATAGTACAACATGCCCTGGCTACACCAATCTCAGTGCCGTCTTCGTCAGGTGCCAGGCTCGCAAACCTTTCTGTCAGAACGAGCCGGCCACCAGCACCCAGATATT
>Ga0153976_1000878_pt1 | contig 10575 bp, 14 predicted proteins | sample TSGA060MetaG_FD_104717 | JGI IMG/M metagenome (GOLD analysis project Ga0153976, IMG submission 104717) | Attine ant fungus gardens microbial communities from Georgia, USA - TSGA060 MetaG | ecosystem: Host-associated > Fungi > Mycelium > Unclassified | place: USA: Georgia, Yuchi Wildlife... | reverse complement strand
TCGAATACACCGAGGCCAATTCGTTCCCATAAGACTGAGTGCGCACACAACGACATCCACGACTTGCGCTTCACCTTCAGACTTCTGAGACGACGTGGGCTCGGAACCAGGGAGTGGTACGGATGAGCATATGTCTGCCTCCACAATATAGGCACCGTCGGAGACAAGGTCAAACGACAGTATCTTCAGCTTCTTTGAAGAAAGGCCACGAGCAAGAGCAGCATCTCCGCAGCCGAGATCTACGATGACTGTGTTTTGAGGATAGGACGACAACTGAGAAATGTAATGTGACACAGGATTTGATGGCCACGACTGCACCTGATGTCGAAAACCAGAGTGATACTGCATACTGTTATGATGGCACGGTTGGGAAGACGGCGATGAACACATACGTCATGAAAGACCGCTGGGTCTTCTTTCATCATTTTCACCGCCTCTGAGCTGTCGGACTTGTAGAGCAATTCATTTATCCACCTGCACCACCATGATATGATGTTAACACCTTAAGCACCAAGATACGCACCTAAATCGAGCACCGTCAAGACTCTCTTTCATACCCTTTTGCAAGCTTGTGAGGCCCGAGACTCCATCGGCTGCCGGGGATAGATTGCGAGGTTGTTGATCAGATAAAGATGGTTTCTTGACATCAGGCTTCTTCAGCTTCTGCTTCTGCTTTTTTTGGGGGGGCGGCCTTGAGCTCTCCTTCGCCGAGTGTATGTCACTATTGGATCCACCAAGGGAGGACGACTTCTTTCCCTTTCCCTTGCTAGGGGTCACGTCTTCATAGGCCTTTGTGTCCGGGCCTTGAGGGGTCTTCCCGTGTTTCTGTTTTTTCTTCTTCTTTGGCCCCTGCTTATCATCACGATCGCGGACACCTTCAAGCTTCTGCATAAGCTTGTCTAGGTTGACTTCGGCAGATTGTACTTTATCAACATCTCGAGCTGCAGGTCGTTTGCGTTTCTTAGAAGCTGACTGTGGCAGCGTTGAAACTGGGGCAGTGGGCATAGACCATCCAGGAACCTGGAATAGTGCCATAAGTATGAGAGAGGACAAGTTCTTGATTATTTGTTGTCATCGAATTTCAAGTCCGCGAGTTTAAAAATTATAATATCAATTCTGCGTCGCGGGCTACAGAAATTGTTCGGGATAATCACGCGAATATGATTATGAACTACAGCGATCCTCGATCAAACAAGTTTTCACCATCGATAGTGGCGCAGGACCGCTGTGAATTGTCACCCACAAACTCGCGGATACGGTGAGGAGGACATGACGGCGTGGCAAGGTTTCTCTCAAGCAATCCATCAGAATGATACACAGCATTGATACTCTCAATTAGCCTCGTGCTTCACGGCCTGGAACAGAACACGCGGCAGGCAGTAGAAGTATGCGATGCTTATTCAACTGTTGCCTCTCAAATCACCCAAATTCAACTTCTTCCTAGGATGTCTGCCAAAGGCAAAGAGAAGCAAACCGCTACGGCGACTAATCGAATCAATGGGACGTCGTTACCCAAAGACAATGCACTCAAGCCAGTGCATACAATTCCTCCCAGCATGATGCAGCCAAACCAAAACCCAACAGTGCAGAGGATAGCATCTTTTGTAAGTGCTCGTCTTTTGGGTGAATCCGTCAATACGTAACTTTTCAATGCCAGCCAAAGCATATGCAAGCACGTCCATCTTCCATTTCTGCTAATCAAATCAACGACAACGCTGTGCAATCACCGGTGCCGAACTCTCATGTACCTCTTATGCGACCATCATCGGTTTGGCGAATTCTTTTCTCATTCATAAATATAAATTCATAGCTTTTGTTTTTGCAAGCCTGGCATATCCCCGGCGCGTACCCCACACACCCCAACAATGCCAGTTATAAGAAATCAAGCCACACGATTGGGAGAGGTAAGTGTCCTTCACAATTTCACAAGAGTATCATAACCTCAGACGCTACTGTAGTCGACCCCCAGCGTTGTGAGTGATTTTTTTAGCCCTACGTACCCATTGGAGTATTTTCATTGAGAGTCCTGCAGCGTTCTAACGGTTCCATCACTTCTCTGGATCCTGCCCATGTATGTTTTGTCCTATTATTGTATTCCGTGGACTGGCTCACATATGACGGGTGCCAAGGAGGAACTGGAACTTCTTCATGACGGTATCGCTGACACACGAGGAAAAAGCAAGGACCACGAGCTTCGCACGGCTCCAATCCTAACCCGTGATGCATATGTCGCGGCAGGTTATCGTGAGGGTGCCACCCAATACGGTGTCTTAGGTAGCGTCCTTTCCATCCAGTCAGCCTTCCCGTAGTTTTCTTAGACTGCGTGCTGATTCTTTATATAGTAGCAAGAATGCTGCATATAAGCCGGTTAATCCGCAGCTCTACATAAACACAGTATGTGACTTTTTGATTGTTTAGCTTAACCTCATTTTCTCCAACCCGCAGAATGCACCCTTCTCTGCAGTGGTCTGTGGCGTTCAGGGCTCCGGGAAGTCTCATACAGTTTCTCTTCTTCTGGAAAGCATGTTTATTCCGAATATGCGCTCTACTGGTACTCTGCAGAGGCCCTTGGCCGGACTCGTCCTCCATTTTGGAGAAGGTGGTCCCAACTCACGGCCATGTGAAGCCGCATGGGTCGGCTCGTCTCACGTCCCTGGTGTACAGACACCGTCTGTCAAGGTTTACGTCTCGCGTTCCTCTCTAAACACGATGAGGGCGGTCTATGCGTGCCTGGGAAAATCGGTCACCGTTGAGCCACTGCTTTTCAGCCAAGATGAGCTAGACGCGCAAGCTTTTCTGTCTATGATGGCTGTTGGCTCTTCGGAATCAGCCCCGCTCTATATTCAGGGTATTTTGGTGCGTATTACTCTTTGATGCACCTTCGCTTGCGATCCACTATTCTTTCTAGTCAATTCTCCGTGACCTCGGAGAAAACTTTTCCTACCCTGAATTTTTACGGCAGCTAGAAGTGAAAAAGGAGTCGTTCAACCCCGCGCAGCTCGCGGGTCTTGAGCAGAGGATGGCACTCCTTAACTCCTTTATGAACCCACATATTAAATCGCAGACCCGCTTCGCGGAATCACAGGTCACGATCATCGATTTATCAGACCCGTTCATCGACCCAGCTTCGGCATGTGGATTGTTTGAAATCATCACGCGTCTGTTTGTCAGAGCGGACGTGGGTACTGGAAAAGTCCTGGTGGTCGACGAGGCTCATAAGGTTTGCGCACTAAAATTACATTATTTGGCGTTACTTACGGCAAGATTGCGACAGTACCTTTCGCCCACTAAGAGCGCCTCTGGTTTGACGAAGTCTCTCCTGACATTGACCAGAGAACAGCGTCATTTAGCGATGCGTGTTATCATTAGTACCCAAGGTAGCACTTTTATAGATCATGTGTCCAAGAACCCTCACACCTTGTGCGCCAGAACCTACGGTCGTGCCGCCAGTCCTGCTTGACCTATGCACGGTCTCAATTTTGCACCGTTTCTCCTCCCCATCGTGGTGGGATCATTTGGCGAAGCACGTATCAGCTGATATATCAGCCGAGGACGCCTTTGATCGCGTTGTCAAACTTCAGGTGCGAGTTCAATGCTTGGTATTGAATTTCAATCTGATTCCGCTTCACAGACCGGTGAAGCGATCTTGCTTGCACCTTCTGGATATGGGGTATTTCCAGATGTACCCGATACTATCAGGCCGGGAATGGTAGCTCCGGTGCCGAAATTGAACCAATTCGGTCGCCGGTACGTGCTCGTGAAGACTAGACGTAGGGTAACGAAGGATGGAGGGGCATCAATTCTTGTGGTTGACGACTGAGTCGTGCAAGATTTGATCGGGGGGTTTGTCGGGGCCAGATGCGCGGCGATGGGGTATATAGTTGACGATTGGTGTATATATCGAGATCTGAATTTGCTCATTTTCTTATACTCTCAAGCTCGATGTGTCCCTTGACGATGTCATTATGACGTGCCTTGGTATGTACTACAGTATTTTACATAGAGTACACCTGCTGCGCAGGTACGACAGTATAACATGCTTGCAACTACTGAATCAGTATGTGTATCAGTATATACGCTAAGGTTCCATGTTGAAAAGAGCCCGTATTGGTGATGCAACGCTTTGATGATTGGAAAGGAAGGTGTTGTTGTACTTTAAGATATTATACTCAGTGATGAAACGAGGCATTGCTGTAGAAATAGATTGTCAGGCAGCCAGTGAGAAATGGTGAATAAGGTGGTATCCAGTCTACAAGCATCATAACTCTGTCCATCAGCAGGCCCAGAGAACATGGGAAAACGACGTGTGAAGAGGCGAGGAGAGAATGTGATCAATGACCTCGGAAGATCATACCCGCATGGGACTTCCAGGAGGTAATGAGTCTTCATCTGCATTGGCTACCATAGCGCGCGATAGTGGACTCGACTCCGCGACACCGGCATTTGCCAACTTTTTATGGCGACGACTAAGTAAGGTTGCATTGTCGATGTCTAATTCAAAACCTGCGCCACCAGGTTGACGGCGACCGCGATCTCTCGACCCTGCGCGGCCGTCGAGAAGACTACGATCTGCTTGATTAGACATGGCTCCACCGATGATGTTGCGCTTTGCGACGGTTTTCGCTCCAGCGCCAGGTGGTCCACCCTGCATATATTGCACGGGTGCACGGGTATCAGGCTCCCCTCGCCGGGCACGTGCGTCATGCACAAGACCCTGGTCATACGAATCCTCCTCCTCCTCTTCTTCGTTGAGCCCATGCAGGAATCCTCGGGTACCTGCGCCACCACGACCGTTGTATGCTCGCCGGCGTGCTCCTTCTTCCTCCATCCGGTGGACTGCATACGTAATGTCGAAAGCTTCCTTTAAAGACGCCAGACCAGGAGAACGGGCCTCTAACACACCCCCTCGAGCAGCAGTAAGCAGAGGTGAGTCCAGTGGAGGAGAGAGACCGTAAACATGAGGAGTGGGTGGAGGAGGAGGGGCAGGAGCAGCGTTGCACCATGGGTGAGCAAGGAATTCATCTATGGTATATCTTTGAGCAGGGTCTACGCATAACAGATGTTGAATGAGATCCTTCGCTGGACCAGAAGTCAATGACGGCATAATAAACAAACTGTCGAAAACATACCTGAATGGCTGATATCATCCCACCACGGACTCAAAAACGTGTAATATCCCCGAGCGACCTTCTCTGTCAAGACGTTGATACTCTCGTCGTAGAACGGCGGAAACCCGCAAAGGAGTGTGTAAAGCACGCAGCCGAGTGCCCACATATCTACACTTCGCGAGTAACGCTCATCCTTGACGATTTCGGGGGCAGTGTATCCGACGGTTCCGCATGGTGTCATCGTTTCCTCATTCCAGATCACCTTCGATAAGCCGAAGTCTGCTATCTTGATCCGTCCGATTCCGCCCCCGCCAACGCCTGGGACAAACTCGCCCTCATCTTCCTTTTCCTCGTCGTAGGGGCGATGCACAGGCCGTTTTGAGGGAATGATGGGTATCCGGTCGAATAATAGATTTTCCGGTTTAATGTCACTGTGATAAGCTCCAACATCAGCTAGATTTAATCACTCCACAAAAAATGTAAATACCGGTGCACAACACCACGTTCCTCGTGAAGATAACGGATACCATGAGCAACTTGGAGAATGACGTGTCTTGCCAGGTTCTCACTGAAATACGTGAGTTTGACGATCTGGTGGAACAATTCCCCGCCCTCCATTACTGAGTGCAATTATAAGTTACCGATTCGGAAAGATAATGTTATCGACACCTACATTCCATAACCAGAAAGTAGTATTCAGGTGACTCGGAAAAGGATATCAGCCTAACGATCGATGGATGGTTTGTTCCTTTCATGATCTGCACCTCTGAAATTTCAAGATCAGCGCAGGGAAAGATCGGAGGAGAATGACACGCTTACCCTTCAAAATATTCGCCCTCTATGTATGCGAAGATAACGGTATTAGCATTATATCGAACCATTAAATGCAGGCGAAAAATGTCACCTCTGTTACGCGCGGCTTTTTCTTGAACTGAGGATTGAGATGTTTTTCGCCGGCCTAACAGAGGGACAAAGAAGATACAAGCAGGCAGGTACGATGCACAGAAGTCGAAAATAGCGTAGGATAGGTGGAGGACAATATACGTGAACTATGCGAGGGGCTGGGAAAACATACACGTACCTGTGATGCATTCAGTTCGAATTTGCGAACGACTTTCACTACGATAAAGTTAATCGACCAGTGAATTAGAAAAGAAGCAAACAAACAAACCTGCGACTTTGTCGCCAGTAGTCAAGTCTACTGCCTTGTAAACATTCGAAAATGCGCCACTGAATGGAATGTGAATTTTAAGGATCTAAACCGTGGTGATAGGACACATACTCTCCCATCTTCTCCAGTAGCTTAAAGTTTTCCAAGCCTTTGTAGGTGGGCAACCTACTCTTCGGTTCGCGATCTTCAGGTGGTGTCATATTGACTTGTTTCTGTCGGGTATCAGGTACGGGTTGAGGTGTGGGGTGATCGTGTTCTTGTTTATGAGACTCCTGTTCAGCCCGAGGCTGTGGCTGCTGTTGCAGTTCTTGTGGGTGAGACTCCTGTGGTTGCTGTCGATGTTGGGGTTGGTGAGTTGGCTCTGGGAGAGGTGCGCTGTACTGCTGTGCATCGGAGTCAGGATGCCGATGATGATGATGTTTACGGATGAGATCTAAAACATATGTAGTAGATCGTGATCCTTTGAGACAAATAAAAGTGAGCATACTCTTGAAAGCGTCGACGACAGCGGGCATAACTGAGTAGAGGGAGAGATGAATGGTTCAAAATAATCTGGAGGAGTAAGTAAGTTGGCGCTACGGAGAATACTGATGACCTCCTTCTCACCGAAAATGCCTTTTTGTCGATCCAGCCTCCAGGCTGACGTCACTGGACCAGTCACGTCACTGCCCTGCTATTGCCTATTTTGTAAAAGATCTTTATAGCGCTGCTGTGCTGCACACGTTGTCTATCTCCAAAAATCAACTTTATTATTAAGTGGTGTGTAGGCATATTCATCAATCATTGTCATCGGTTTCCTCGCAGGCTACTAGCAATGCTTCCACTTTCCACGTCTCGATCCCTAGAACCTGTGCGATCCCTTGACGGAGTATGCACAAGTAGCAAATTGCGTGCAGGAGAATATCCTGCCAAGCTCAACGTGCTTTGCTTGTTCCTGAGAACCGGCAGCTCATGCGCAGCATTTGGTATCACCAGAGCCGGGCGGCTTCGTGCATTTAACGATCCCACAGGGGCGCCTTGCACACTCCCTCTGGGTGCGATTTGCTCGCCTTCCCCGCGTGTTTGCACACTGTCGTCATCTGCAGCCTGTGTTACCTCGTGGTTATTACCATTAGCCCATGCTATGATAAACACCCCCGCGAATGTCGCACCACAGCCATATGTGAATGTGACCATCTCGTGAAAGGTAGCGCGCTCAAAGTCCTTGTAGAGGACAGCAGAGCCGATGACAGCTGATAGCGTAAACAGCACAAATTGCGTGGGTATGACGATTTTGGAGTCGAAGCGCCTCAGTGCGCGGTTCAAAAACCGGATTTGGAGAATCCCTGTTATGATTAGAACCTGACAGTGACAATTCAGCGCGCATGAAACTGGAAAGATCGAAGTGAACCTACCACAAGGACGGGATAGGTTATCCAATCAGCAAATAGGTTGACCCATTCCTCCGTCAGAAGCGTGGAGATTGCCTTAGTTGCCAGAACTGTAAATCCACCTGACGCTGTTATGAGCTCATATTGGATCGATTGAAGCCGGCGATCTTACCAAATATTGCACAGAGCCCGACATCAACTACCACAATTCGCCTCCCGAGACTACCTTCACTAAGTCCCGTTAGAATCACAGCCCCCACAAGGTATATAATAGAAAATATTATGAATGAACGTTGTGAAATAGCAGTTATCAGCCCGTCCGGTGTAAGTGGTGGTACGCCGTCATCAGAGGACGGCGTTGAAAGAACGACAGTGATCGCTCCGATCACTGCAAGTAAGATACCAGCGAGATCGTGCTAAAAAAAACAATGAAATTATGATTCAAGCATGGCCCAAATAGAAACATACCATGCGAAAGCGCTCCTTCAATATCAACGGAGCGAAGAAGCAGTTAGCAATGAGTGCGAACTGCGGGATATTCGATCACAGGAAATCACTGAAAAATTGACAGAGTATGCCTACGGTGCCTAGAGGAGCGACTACAGATGCTGGTGCAAATGCATACGATATGAAGTTGCCCGTCTCTCCGATGTTCATTAAAATGAATCCAGACCACCTGGAGCAGCATTTTAACGATAGCAAGGGCTGAGCTTCCAGAACAGGAAAACTGACCATAACTTTGATCGCAAATAATCACTTTCCGTACCTTCATCTTCCAAGTCCTCCGAGGGACACTTTTGCCTATGATTGCCATTGAGCGCGACTAGGCGCTCAGCTGGAATTACATCCACTGGAGTTGCCGACACTTCTGATACGTCTTCACGGTCGTCCTTGACACCGCCATGCAGACTGATACGGAATGGCAAGAAAAGCGACACAAAGCTAGGTTTCCTTTGAGGTTTACCCACCCTTCGTCCTCGCGTCGAGCTGGTGCTCTTCCTGCTCCTCGAATTATCGCGTCTAGTCTCGGCTGAGGCGCTAGCGCCGTAACGTGCACGTGGACGACTGACGGACGGATCTGGTATCAAAGGCTGTGTCTCGGGCTCATCAGAGGGCGCAGGACCTTCAGAGGGCACCTGGTCTTGTAGTGATCTAGAACGCAACCGATCACCTGAATGAAGTTCGCGTTCCATCCTCGCCTGTCTTCGCTCCTTGGAGAGTCGGAGATGTGCAAGCTTTTGTAAATTAAGAGCGAGCGAGATAAGCACGTTTCCGGCGATGGCTACGCTGATGCCGATGCCTGTCTGCAATGTGAGGTGCGGCAAATCAATGCGCGGCTCATCGACGCCGGCCGTACGATTCAAGGCCTCGGACCATGATGATATATCCATATTCACAAAATGAACAACAGCCTGATAGCAGTTTGTATGCCAGAATAGCGTGGTCAACGCCTGCTCTGGGTGTCAGTAAAGTGGCAGTCTTGAAAGAACTGAATGGCTGACGCGAAAATGACAAACGTTGTGGGTATCGGCTATTATGGCTAGCTTTCAGGGATATATGGCAAACCTGCACTGGACGTCGTGGATGACCGTCACAGCAACCTTGGGATGGCGGAGGCCGTTCAAGAGGATCGAATAATTAAGGTCATAAGTATGGAGGACATAATCGTACACGTTTGGAAGGTGATTCACACGTTTATGTATTGCATTAATGCACACGTTGTACCGTGATAGCACCAAGCTGCGAAGCTCGCCGTGCTTATATCAACTTCAGCTTCTTTGTAATACCCTACTCTATACTACGCTCGTTTGAATTGGTCGACTTCGCCTTATAATGCGCGCGCAGCACACGGCCCACCCTCTTCCCGCTTTTCCGGTATATTCATGCGCGTTCGTTGCCTCAGACCAAATAGTTGTCGGTGGTGGAGGTGGTGCTGCTAGGTCTGGGATTAAGAACAAGCTGGTGAGAATCGGAGGTCGTGCGTTTGGAATGACAAGTTGACATATCTGGGATAGAGGCTATTCAATGTCTCCCAAGACAGACAGCTGAAAATGCTCTGTGAGCATGAGCTGGAGAAAGGCGAGGACGCCCCTATGAGTATTGCTGCTCATCCAGAGGTCTGTCATGGTACATTGTCATCACAAAATCAAATTCTTAAATTCCATAGAGCAGAAGCTTTGCCTGTGGAATTAATAGCTCTGAACAGCACTTAGAGAAGGGTGAAAATGAGAACTGCAGGGTATTTTCAATTAGTGACTCTGGAAATACGTGCGTCCAGTCGCGTTTATGTTGGCTCACAACGCTGACCACTTCATATAGCCTAGTCAAGGAAGCTACGCGAGGTACCTTGCCTACGGGAGCTCTCGAGGACTACCAGGTAGCCTATGCTTTGTTGAGATTATTTTATGTTTGACACGGACAATACAGCGCATAACCGTATTATCACCGGACGGAAAGCTCCTGGCAGTGGCCGGTGAACACGATGTAAGCGTTAACACTATGGTTTGTCTATGCGAGCTCAAGTTTGTGTTGTAGTTCTCTCTTCTCGCGTACCCTTCTCTTTCTCCTGTCGCTCAGCCCATTCAAATACCCAAAGGCGAGATTTATGACGCGACATTCTCATCAGCGCATGTGCGTCTTCACTTCGTCCATCCCGTCTCGTACCCCTCACTACGTCTTCCAGCTTGTCTTGGCTACTAGTCTGAACCTGTTGGTCTACGCACTTCCGGAGCCGCCTTCAGAAGGTAGTGAGCAAACACCTAAGAAGAAGAAGGGCAAGCAGAAGGGCAAAGGCAAGGAGAAGGACGCGCCTTCTAGAACTCCTAGTCAGACTCCCGAACTGCGACTTGTAGAAACAGTCGATGTTCCTTCAGTTCCTGGGGCTCCAGCACAATCCACTGTAACCTTCCGCGCAGCGCGGTAAGTT
>Ga0153976_1000872_pt1 | contig 10609 bp, 10 predicted proteins | sample TSGA060MetaG_FD_104717 | JGI IMG/M metagenome (GOLD analysis project Ga0153976, IMG submission 104717) | Attine ant fungus gardens microbial communities from Georgia, USA - TSGA060 MetaG | ecosystem: Host-associated > Fungi > Mycelium > Unclassified | place: USA: Georgia, Yuchi Wildlife... | reverse complement strand
GTCTCGAGAGGCCCTATCTGTGTCAAGTCATTTACAACTCAGAGTATGAGAGAAAAATGGCTTCTTAACTGTTATCTATGCATGTGATTGAAGCTGCCAGCCTCCCAATATACTAGACAAGCCCCTAGGTGTAGAAAATGTTATGCAATTGGCCATAAGATGACTTGAAGGGCATGCACTTTACATTATTCAGACATATTATAGTTTTGTTGGTGAATTAAACTGGAATTTCGCGTTGAATTTGCACTTATCCCATTACTAATGGATGACTAAGCGGCACAGACCTGTGTGCCTAGTGGGAGCCAGTACATTTGCCCTGATGACAAATCAATCTGCTGAAACCTTGATGTACCCTCCAGACTGACTGCTTTGATGATAGAGCAAGTATCTATACATTTAGGCAAAATGGAATGCTTGCACTAATGCAGATTTTTGGTTTTGTTCTAGATCTGGCAGAGTACATAATTAGCATGGAAGGGCCACCTCAATTTTCGTCTTTTGTCTTTCCTTTCTCTATTGAAAGTAGTTTTGTTGAGTCAAGATATCTATATCTAAAGACAAGAAAGTGAAACACTTGATCATCAAGAGATGATGCTCAACTTATTTTTAGTGCAATGCTCAGTATTCCATGAAGCATCCATCATGTGCTCAATTACTGTAGAGACAACTTATATATATATATGTGTGTAGGCTATTTTAACCTTCACACCCCACAAGTTGTGACTTCCTGTTTTAACGAAGATAGAAGCTAGGGGTTTTCTGGTATGTGTCATACCTGTGAAACTTCCGTGAACATCTTCTGACAAAAGTTCAATGTGGCTCAAACTTTAAGTCTTGAATTGTGAACAAAGAACCGAAGAGTGTCCGAAGAAATCTATGTTCCCCATTTTTAACCGTATATAAGGACTGCATTTAAGGATACATCCGAAAAGGTATCGATTCTTACGAGGGACTCCGAGATCATTCCATCTGAAAGGAGTAGTACCAGTCTAAACTTGATGGTGGTCTGGTCTCGCACTACTTTGGGTTTATGGCACGAGACCATTCAGAGCCAAACGACATTTCAAAAAAGTTTTCAAACTAGTAAAGATGGGAAGCACCCCATCGTGAAGGACCACAAATTTGTCAAAATGAAAGCATAAATAGTGCATTGACGAGAACAAATGCAAGTTCAAGGGATCTGTCTACCATCGTCCTCGTTTCCTTTATACTCTGGAGGAACATTGTTTTGTGTGATGAACACGCGTGCGGCGAGAGCGAGGCACCAGGGTATGGCCGGAGGTGACTTTGCATCCAGCGCTCACATCGTCCCCTTCACAACAACTCCACATGGAAACCGCTCGTACCTCTCGGTATATATGGCCCTCCGGAGTGACAGTCAGAAATTCGTACTTTTCAGATTCGAGTCGACCTGTTTTCGTTCTAAGCTCTAGAGCAGCGTAAGGAAACAGGAAATTTACCTGGGTGGTATGCGAACTCTTCCTGATCTGAATCGGGTACAGGGGAGTCGGATAAGGTGCTGGACTTCGTGTGATGGTGGCAAGAGGATTCGGGCCTTTGAGAAGGGGGAATTTCAGCCTCATCGGTAGATGTGCTCAGTGTTTCCTCAAGCTCCATAACAAGGACATCATGAACATAAGGATCCTTTGCGGCAGGCCGCAACACCAGTTCATGAAGTTGCTGCTCTGAGCGCACTCAAGCAAGATTGTAAGTGGTCCATTGGAGAAAGGAAGGTGGTCAGAGTAAAAGACCGGTTTATATTTCAGTCCCTTACTACAATTAGGCAGATGGTGATAAGGTTTTGGATCAATTGGATAGCGGCAACGAAAATGGAAATCACTAAGCCGAGCAAAGTCGTCCAATGGGGAGATTTGAACAAAGGTATATTCGAAAAAGCCCCGTGACTATTATCATGCTGGTGGAGAGTGTAAACAGAACGGCCCGAGAAACGGATGGTTATTCAATCGATTGCAGTTGTCCGATTAAACAGCAGAGCAATGAACAAAAAACACTTTTTTTGTAAACACTCGTTAAGCGAGATTGAACAAAAGGGGGCTGAGCTAGAAATAGCATTTTCACATTTCCGGATTTCGGAAGTCCACCGGACAAGCTTCAAAGACGACGTCGTTTCCTCAGGACTGAGGCTTGATGTTGATCCCGGACACAGCCAGGATCATCTGCCTGTCTTCGACAACAGGTCCATGTAGATTCTTCAGGAAAAGAGGCTTGATTCTCTTCAATGTCCATCGGTCCATTTTCATCATGATCCGCGAATGCAGCTTCGTTCACTTCCAGTTCGCCTTCAACAGAATTACGATGTTTAGATCCTTTCATCCTTCAACATGGGGTGGCACTACTTGCGCACCTGAATGGAACTGGCATTCACCGTCCTCTCTCTGTGTGTTTATGTCATAATCTTCCTGGCAATTGGGACAAGTCTCCCATCTCGGAACGATGGTGCGAGTTTCACGATTGATCGTAATAAGTTCTTTAGAAAGGGCAATCTCAACAGCCGGCTCTGTTTCTATCATTCTTACCAATACCTCTCGAAGTCGCACAGCCGGGATGGTATCGACAACATTCTTCAGTTGAGTCCTCGTCTCCTCATTAAGATGAATCTCGACCTCGGACATGTCAGAGTCGGAGTCGCATAGAGAGCCACTTGTTGCGCTGTCTCCATCCGCACTTGAAGAGTCGGAAAGAGCGGTGAGGTCGATGATTTCAGGTTCATGATTTTCGTTGGATGACATGGCCTAACGAAGGATCTACCCAGTTTTTTTTAAAATTAAGTCAGATAATCTAGTGTACATGTGCAATCTCACCTTTTACGAGATGAGGGTAATGCTATCAGCAGCATTGTGTCAAGTGCCGACTTTGGATATTGAATGACTGTCCCTGACTGAATACTACACGTGATTTGACGTTCTTCTCTTTGGATTGGGAATTTCTACTCCGCAACTAGTGTCAAAGCGTGGAGGGCGTTGTCTGCAAGATCCAGTATTGTATCAACAAAAGGTGTATAACCGGACGGTGGGCGAAGTTGACACGTGATATGACCTTGCAGCCACTCCGCTAGAGAACCTTGCAGTGAACTGACGCTCAAGGCTTCATAACAGTCGTCTTATGAATTGAGATATGGCCTGCCGCTAGCACCGGCTTCCAGACTGATCGACGCTAGACGCTCCGGTAGGCTTAGCGTGCTTCTAGTCTTATTTCCTTTTGTGGACCCTCTGTGCTATGGGAGACATCTCTGATTCTGACTACAAAACTGCAATACGAACTCCGAAGCCAAATGTCACTTCCTGTCAAGCAACTTCTGATAATTGCCACTATTTTACTTGCTGGTCCCCTGACAAATTCAATCATTTACTCCTTCAACGATGGTCTGGTGACAAGGGCAGATACAGGCCCTAGAATATCTGAAAATGACGTCCTGAAAGCTTCAAAATATCCTCAGTTCTTGGTATGAATACCAGCACAGCATTTTGGAGTGCTTTATTCATGGTGATGTCTCAACAGGAGTCTGCCCTCTTCTTTGCACAAACCGTTACGGTATACCAGTGGGGAAAGTTCTCAGATAAACTTGGCCGCCGTCCTATCCTCCTAGTAGGATCCTTCGGCCTTTGCCTATCAACCTTCTTGCTTGGAGTCACCAACAATACCTGGGTACAAGTTGCTGCACGCTCTATGCAAGGGATTTCTGGTGGAAATCTAGGTGAGCGCTAAAATGGCGAATGAACAGGTTTTGAGCTTGTCTCGAACTCATCTGATGATAGAAACAACGAAGACGGTGATTGCCGAAGTAAGCTATTCTTCGTTTGCGCCTTATTTGACTAAAGGGACAGCGCAATTTAGATCACCGATGTTACCAACCAGCATCGAGCTTACGCCATCTTGCCGATAGCACAAACTATCGGATTAAGCATCGGGTAAGGTCTCATGTAGTTCTCAGAATCGGCTCTGCAGAGAACAACAATCAAGTGCAGGTCGTCTGTGGGCAATTTTTTTGCAATCCTCAAGGGAAGGCTTCCAATTCTTGAAAGGATCCCGTTCATCAGAGATCACCCCCTTTTTATTCCTTGTGCCATGGCCTCCTCCTTCTCGTTCTTCTCTTTCCTTCTCACCCATCAGGGATTACAGGAAGTAGGTTCTTTTTGCATATTTCTCTCGGCTTCCGCCAGCTGATGACTCTAAGACTCTACCCGCAGAATATCAGGCCAACTGGAGAGTCTTCCGGATAATTAAAGATCAGTGTGCTTTTGGCTTGTCAACCTCTCCGATTCCTTCAAGCACTACGGCCTTAATCGATCAAGCAAGAGGTCCAGGCTATGGTGCAGTATACAACCCCGAGGAGGATGTCGAGAATACTGTCAGCAGTATTGGGCAGGAGGTCACGCAAAGCATCCCTGGAATAGTCGAAGGGTTACTTCCGATTGATAAGATTCAGAAGATATCAGACCTCAAGGAGCTCATCAATCGCCAACTCATCATCGTACTGTTGAATTACGCTTTCATTTCCTTTCTCGATCAGGCACAGCAAACTTTATTGCCTATGATGTACAAAACTCCCATTCAGGAGTACGGTCTCGGTATCTTACCAGAAGCTATGATTAGAATCATGGCAACATGGGGCAGCTGCAACACTCTTGTTCAGCTATTACTGTTTCCGTGGCTCGTGCAGCGCTTCGGTTCCAAGAAAGTTTATTCGACTTGTCTGTCCTCGATGATACTCTTCTTCGCCTTATTCCCTGTGCTCCACTTAATTACAGCATACTTCCAGAACACCAATTTTTTGGTTCGCCGCCTACTAGAAATCCATGTGGGAATGTCTTCCCTAATTTATATGGCCTATGGTACGTCAATGGAATGTCCCAGCTAAGCATGTAATGCTACATCCATCCAGGTTGCTCTCAGATGTTCATAATGGGCGCTGTCCCAAATAGAAAATCCTTTGGCACTGTGAATGGCCTCGGACAAACAGTTGGCTCGTCGGCGCGGATGGTTGTTCCACTAGTGATCTATGCATTCTCTCTGAAGGGTGGATGGAAGTGCCTGACCTATCTTTTGTTGATTTGCATCACAATAGCAGGGAGCATGGTTTCCACACTCCTACCTGCTGATCTCTAGCTGGCAGTGTATGATTAGATATTTCGTTTAGACGTAGAAAAGCTTATGTCAGACTTTGAACCCGCCGTTTCTCACTGGCCCGGTTCAGGCCGACATGTGCGTAAAAACTCTCTCCATGAGCATCCGTCATCGCCAGCCAACATTTGTAATGATGGTCACCAATGACTATCTCCTCGCATATTTACATTGGTCCTTTACCTGACGCTTTACCTGACGTTTGACTCAGTTACCTCCGGACGTATCAGCGTCAATGACAAGAGAATGACAAGAGGCATCAGTGTCAATGGTGAGTTAAAGAATGGAACTTTGAATCTGGGAGCGATGAAAGCCACATCGACACTAGACTATAACAAAGGATATTGTGTCGCCATTTGAGAATAGCTAGAAGGGGCGACATTCTCTGATAGATCACTTCATCATGGAGCTTCTGGTGCATTTGAGGCGGATCAGGTATCGCTATGACACCATTTCCCGGTCCATGAACCCTGCCAAGAGTGTTGAATTAACCAAGGTTCGACACGCTGACCAAAATAGTGCGTGAGTTAAAAGACAGCAGAAATGGGATAGTAACCACCCAAGGTTCAGCCTTCTCTATTGCTCTTTTCCTTCAACCAGGTTACTGTTGGAGGCGTTTGTTACCATTGTTTCAAAATGCAGCATGAGGCTCAAGACGACTGTCCTGCTAGGCAATCCAAGAAAGTGACACCCTTGCCTAAAATACAAATTTTTATCCTGCTTTTCGTCATGATTGCGGAACCTATCTCGTCGACGGTCATCTACCCATTCGTCAATCAATTTGTGAAAGACACTGGTATTACTCATGGAGATGCTAGAAAAGTTGGACACTATGCTGGTTTCCTGGTCAGTGCACTTGCCGCTTCCAGAAGTGCTAGGTCCACCTGACCTGATTATAGGAATCTGTCTTCTTCTTCGCTGAATGTACAACAGTGTTCCAATGGGGTCGCCTTTCAGATCAAATTGGTCGAAGACCAGTTCTCCTTCTCGGGCCCCTGGGTCTCGCCCTTTCTCTTTTTACCTTCGGCATTTCGAAAAACTTTTGGATCCTTTTGATTGCGCGATGTGCTCAGGGCGCTTTCAACGGAAACATGGGTTAGTACACCAGGTGCATCTGACTTCGGGTTTAGTGCTTAGCCGACATTTCAGGTGTCACAAAAACCATGATGTTTGAGGTTGGTTGATGTACGCTGAATTGATGAGAACAGCGCTTAATTCCCTGATATAGATAACCGACCATACGAACATTGCCCAGGCTTATGCATGGCATCCAGTGATGTGGAGTTCGGGGATTACTCTAGGGTTAGTTGGTCTACGCAGTTTATTGTTTGTACTCACAACGGTGTCGTTCTAGTCCTCTCATTGGAGGTATCTTCGCTATGCCTACGTATAGGTGGCCTGAATTAGCACGCACGGCTTATTTCCTTGTGCTACACCCGTACTTCCTCCCATGTGCGATCACAGGAGGCCTTGCCCTTGTTTCATTTACTATTGCCTATCTTGGTCTCAAGGAAGTAAGTATTCTTCTTGTATTGCGGCATTTACGAGCTAATTGTCCCGTCAGACTCTTCCTACGAAAATTAGACCGCAGGTCGATGATCCTGAAAGTAGCAACCTTTCAGAATCCGCCAAGGCCTCGATTCGTAGCCGGGTATCCAGTTTTTCGGATTCCCTTTCAAACTCGGGCGAAGAATCACCTCTTCTCCATAATCAGCCTCCGCGAGGGTATGGTGCAAGCGAATCGGAATCTGATGAGAATACATCCAATGAGACATTGCCAGCTTCTGACGCACAAGCTGCACAAGAGCTTCCTTTCAAGGACCTCCTGACGCAACCGTTAGTGATTGCACTGGCGAACCACGGCTTTTTGTCGTTTCTGGATCAGGCGCACCAAGCTCTTCTTCCCCTCATGTACTCGACTTCTGTCGAATTGGGTGGTCTGAGCCTTCGCCCCGACCAGATTGGCATTATTATGGGAGCATGGGGCGCTTGCAACGCAGTGTTCCAGGTGACATGTTTTCCAAAGCTAATGGCCAAGTTAGGACCCAAGAGACTTTATGTTCGTTGCTTCACTGCACTACTAGTTACCTTTTCGGCATTCCCCATCCTTAATACGTTGGCTCGACGGTATGGAAATACTCATGCTCTGATTTGGATCACTATCTGCTGTCAGATGACATTCTATACGTTTGTTTTTATGGGTTATGGTGAGTTGTCTACCCATCCTTCCCCATTCCTTGATCAACGAACATTCGCCCAAGGTTGCACACAGTTATTCATAATGGATGCTGCTCCCGGTCGCAACTCACTCGGAGCTGTCAATTCTTTGGGTCAGATGATGAGTTCCGTCACCAGAACCATCGCTCCTTCCTTTGCATCGTCGCTCTTCTCCATCTCCCTGCAAAAACAATGGCTTGGGGGCTACTTTGTCTATTTCCTCCTGCTCATTATAGTCTTGATTGGTTCTTATGTATCCCACCGGTTACCCCGCGGTATGCGTGACAGATCATGAAACTTTACACGACACAAAAGCGGACACTACATTACATTATTCCTGATAAATCGAAGAAAATTCCATGGCGCGAACGTGGCTTCATTAATACCAACCTTTCATTTGATGTACTCGGATTCTTACTCGCTTCTGACCTTTAGGGGTCAACGGAAATCGTGATATCTTTTTCCTGCGGTGTATCTATTTGCTCACTTATAGACTTACTTAAATTTAGTTTGCTTAAATTTGAAAATTGATCCCCGAGCATCAGGTGGATCATGACTGAACCCTTCAGGAACCTGAAGTTTTAAGTACTAATCTCCATTCAACTTAGAGCAGAACTAAGCACTGTTCGAACCTTGTCTATCGAGCTTTTTACCACATGTTAATGGAAAGGCTAACATCAGACTCCTGAGGCTCTGGCAAGTTAAGTGGCCTTGCTTAAGGCCGCTCCCTTTCCTCTCTCCCTCGTCTTGTATAGACTCCCTAATGACAGTCACCATCGTTGATGAAGAGACTCCTCTGCTTTCCCCCACGCCCGTACTTTCTCAAAAACGTCAAGCGACACCTTTGCCAAAACTTCAGATCTCAATTGTCTTGTTATTGCAGCTTTGCGAGCCTATAATCGGTCAATCCATATACCCGTACATCAGCCAGGTGAGTGACTCCCAGTACATTGACAGAGAACTAGATTATAAGACCAAGACAGCTTGTTAGCGAGTTAGATATCACGGGCGGGGACGAGCGCAAAGTTGGCTACTATACAGGACTGATTGTGACCAATTTGAATGCTCTGGGTGCACTACTCGCTCCTCATGCTTTGTCTTTGACATAGGAATCGCTCTTCTTTGCAGCAGAAGCATTGACGATCTTACAATGGAGTCGTTTGTCGGATTATATTGGTCGCAAACCCATCATGTTAACCGGTTTAGTTGGATCAGCACTCTCCATGTTGTGTTTTGGGCTGTCTAGAACGTTCTCGACTCTCATCATCAGGTGAGAGATGACCATAGAAGGCTCAGTTCCCCCAAATTATCGGATCTACAGTCGGTGTCTTTGTGGGTTTTTAAACGGAAATATTGGTATGTTGTACTGGGGCAATGCTCGGTCTCCAGGATTGACCGTATCTGTCTCAGGCGTGATGAAAAGTGTCATGGGGGAGCTAACGGATTCCTCCAACCGAGCTGAGGGCTTCGCCCTACTGCCCGTTGTCTGGTCAGCGGGTGGGACATTGGGGTACATCAAATCATATCATCCCTTGAGAGGTAATTTATTAACGAAAGAACAGTTCGCTCATTGGAGGCTCTTTGTCAAATCCCCATATACGCTTTCCAATGGTTTTCTGGAGTGGATTCTGGCAGGAGTATCCCTATTTTCTCCCATGCTTGGTTACGTCAAGCTTTATTTTTGTGTCCGCTGCCGTCACTGCGATCTTTTTCGAAGAGGTGAGTTCCAGCCTGATCGTAATGAACTTCCTGACCTCTCTGATGCTTACAGACGGTGCCAAAACGCGAACGCGGATCCTCAGTCTGCTCTGAGACCACTCTCACAGACGTTCTTGATAGGGATGCACCTCTTCCCTTGCGACAAATACTGGTCTGGCCTGTCATAATCTCTGTGACAAACTATCTCGCATTAGCTTTCCTCAACATTATGCTCACTGCTCTCTTGCCCCTCTTTTTCGCCATGCCAGTCGAGATTGGTGGTCTCGGCTTGAGCCCACCTATTATTGGGTACCTCTGGGGGGGCTATGGAGCAGCTACTGGAATCTTCAATGTCCTTTTCTTTGCGAAGATACTTCGACACTACGGTGAAAAACGAGTCTTCTCTTTCGGGATGACTATCTTTGCACCCATCTTTATATTGATGCCCATCACGAGCATATGTGCCCGTACATGGGGTGTTGGACTCCTAGTGCGGTCACTGGTGGTACTCCAGTTGTCATTGATGGTTTTGACAGACATGTCATACGGTGGGTTCAAGGGACTATCAAGAACTCATATTTATCTTAACAATTTCCAAGGATCAATCATCATGTACGTGACTGCATCTGCGCCTAACAAACGATCTCTGGGAGCCACGAATGGTTTATCCCAGACGACTGCCTCCATTGTTCGCGCGATTGGCCCAGCTCTTTCCACTTCATTATTCTCTTACTCAGTTCAACACAACATTCTTGGAGGTTATGGTGTCTATGTATTGATGGCTACTCTTTCACTTTTTGCACTCGTCATTGCGGCTTTCTTGCCAGCACATCTCTGGGAAGACAATTACACTAGGAGCAATCGTTACTGATACTCGTTTGAGATCAAAGCGGAGAGAAGGGGAAAAGGATCTGTTTACTCGTGATTTTTGATGATTTTGGGCGGGAACTGACAAACCAACCCGAGTACGGACAGTAGTACTGATGAAAATAAGAATTGAAAACAGCCGTAATTTAGCCGAAGTAACGATGTTGATCCCTACTATTCGGAGAATGGGCTGATTAAAGCAATTTGGCGCGTTAGTCGAATCAGCCACAGCGAAGGGTCACTCGCAATAGCTAAGAGCCATGAACGGTAACACCCGAACGTAATTCTAGCACGCTTGATATTTCATTTCTATTACGTTCGGTCTAGTTGTTTCATCTTGACAACATTTTTATCAGATGTTATCTGATATTCGGGTTCCGTTCTATATCCACAAGATGACCGAGCGAACCATCCGAGTTTCCATTGTCGAGAAGAGTTAGAATGTCAACTGTTTCCATTAGGCAGATATTGCATCTCATCAGAGTTCGGGAAACATCATTATCATTGTTTGATTAGTTAATGCATAACACCTAGGCCAGGACCCAGAACTCAGGGAAGAGAATGATAGAAGCCACAACCATATCAATGTGTTGGTAGCATTAAACATGGCCTACAATCACCATTTTTCCTTCTCGTAAGAAGGCTGACTTATCCATTCACAGCGAATACACTGGTGAAGAACTTG
>Ga0153976_1000871_pt1 | contig 10611 bp, 8 predicted proteins | sample TSGA060MetaG_FD_104717 | JGI IMG/M metagenome (GOLD analysis project Ga0153976, IMG submission 104717) | Attine ant fungus gardens microbial communities from Georgia, USA - TSGA060 MetaG | ecosystem: Host-associated > Fungi > Mycelium > Unclassified | place: USA: Georgia, Yuchi Wildlife... | reverse complement strand
CCCCCGAGGTGGTGACGAGGAAAGAGTACGGACCCAAAGTAGATATTTGGAGTTTGGGGATAATGGCCATTGGTACGTTTTTTTTGTACTTTTCGTTATTTGTTTACTTCATTGCCGAACTTGTTTCTAGAAATGATCGAAGGCGAGCCCCCTTATCTCAATCAAAACCCACTGAAAGCGCTCTACCTCATCGCGACGAATGGGACTCCCACGATCGCGAATCCCGACGCACTCTCGCCTGTATTTAGTGATTACCTTGCGAAGACTCTCGAGGTGGACGCGGAGAAGCGGCCTACGGCGAGTGAGTTGTTGCAGGTGAGTAGTATTTTTTACTTCAATAGAGTGGAACTCACGCGTTTCATTTTGCAGCACCCATTCTTCAAACTCTGTGAACCGCTGCGCACGCTCTCCCCTCTGATAAAAGCTGCACGAGAGATTGCGAAAAGCAAGTGATCTAATGTTTCTCGTCCCGGCTCGTTTCGTGTCCCATCTGGTTGTTCTGTAGCCCATAGAATGGCGGTTATTCTCATGATACTACAAGCCTTTGTCTCGTCCTGAACCCTATGCTGCGTCTCATGCCGACCATCTACCCTTCTTGCATCTACACCTCCACGTGCCCTCACTCGCTGATACCAACCCGTATACCGAGTTTGTAATACCTGCATTCCATCCCTTCTGATCATACAACCATCATGTCGTATCCACCAGCCAATCATCCATCTATACTATAGACAAAAACGCGCACGGAGAAACGTGCTCGGAAATTTACCATCTTTTTCTGCTTTAGTTCTATCCTCCCTCCCCACTTCCCTGCGGTTTTTTTGTGACTCCGTACCTCCGTGATGATCTTGACGGCGATTGGACCCTGTCCTAATCGTTCGCCCGTCGGGTTTTTTGTTTTAGTCTTTCTTGTTGTGTTTGATATGATGTATAATCTCATGTCATTTTATTGTGTCGGGTAGACGATTTGATTCATGCTGTCTATCAAAAATGAAACAAAAAATTGACTAGTGGATACAGGATATTTAGCGTCAGAGACGAGATGATAATTGCAGTCCGGGAAAGTGCAAGTGTGAGTAATAACATATTGATTTCAGCATTTAAAAATCAGGACTCCATCCTACGCAGCCAATAAAGTCAATCGACCCGACCCTAAGACAGAAATCAACCAAAACGCTACTCACCTTGATAAATCGTCGCCAGGTTCACGATATCAGTCGCCTCCGCAATGAGTTCGTTGACGGTGTACTCCACGCTCAGCGCCTTGTCGAGCTTGATCGCGACGCCTGCCAACGCACGGTCCGCAGCTTCATCAGCGGACCCGCTCGTCAAGTCGAGTCCGATGAATCCAAAGCGGGACGTATCCCTGGCTAAACGCGTAGGCTCCGCGGTGCTGTCCTGGACCTTTTTGATTTTGAGTTCGCTCGCGGTCCTTTAGGGCGGCAAGTCAGTCAGTCGGTCAGTCGCCAGAAGGCAATGCGAGGCGACGAACCAGGAATGTAAGGGGTCGTGCTTGAATACTTCGAGCACGGTGAGGATGACATCGGACCTGTCGCGTAGGACACGGAGGGTTTCTTCTGCGCAACGCTGGAATACCCCTTGCGTCCCGCACCTCCCCATCCCATCGACCATGTCCCGCGTCATTCGGAAAGGCACTCTTTCTGGGACGCGCAATAACTTACCCTGGACAAAGTTAAAGACTTGGTCATCATGCATACACCGCCAACGCACCTGATCGAAAGCAATCCCCAAATCGATATGTACCACCTCCCCTGTCATGTTATCGATTAATATATTCGATACATGGCGGTCCCCGAGGCCAAGGATGTGCCCCACAATGGAGGTGGTAGCAACGCTGCGCGTGTAGTTGAGGCGCATGGCGAACCAGGCGATGGGGGTTTTGTGCTTTTCGGTGAAGTAGTGCCTCATCACAGGCTGGCTCCGCTGGCATATTTGCTGAAAGATCGAGACCATCGATTCAGTCTTCCCGCCGCATTTTTCACGCGCGGCCTTCAACGTCGCTACAATATGTCGGTGGTCAAGGTCGTTAGGGCGGTATCTGCAAATACTGATGTGAGTGTGTTAGAAGAGGCTGCGGAGGTAAAATCCACCTGTGATGCGCATCTTGGAGCCAATTTTGCAGGGTGATGGTGTTGCCAACGAATTCGAGAACCCCGGCTTGGGTAGCAAGAGGTAGAACTTTGTAATCGCGAACTTTAAGATTTCGCCTCCGAGTCTCTTTGTCATTGCGCAGTACTACATTGCACAGGCTGAAAACTTGTTCCATGACAGCATCCTGCCGCATGTCGTCGTTGCCTTCGCCTTTGAACTGCAGAGTCCTCTCATGTCAGACTATTTGTGAATTTCATGAGCTGGCTATGACGTACGAGCTGCCTGAATTTCTCTCCATTACTCCCGTAACAGACACTGATCTTCGGTACATTGACGCCCCCAGCTGTACTGAATGCTGTATCGTAGTGATTGATCCAGACACAATCATTGTACTTGAGGGTGGGATCAATGGGAGTGTGACAAGTGATAACTGGGACCTGAACGTCGTGCAGCTTCCGAATGAGCAAGCTGTCAGGGATGCGCAGTGCGCCTTCAACTTTCTTCATGTTGCGATCCTTGATAGGATATTTTGCCCATTGCAGAGAAGCGTTGCAGACATGGTCGATTGACCTTATCCTCGGTGCTTGAGCAGGGTCATTGAGAAGCCTCTCAAAGATGGCGCTTGCAGCTTCTTCGCGATCAGTCTGGGACGATATGGACTCCAGTCGCGAGGAAGACCTTCGTGCACCCAAGGATTGCGCTGTTTGCTCTGGACGTAAGCAGAATACCTGGTACAGGATGTGGAAAGGATGTTCTTGGCACATGCGTAAGACTAATCCTTGTAGGTTCTGCTGATTCTTTGGGATCTCTGCCGAAGATCTTGACATGCGAGCAGACAACTGATGGGAGAGGAAGACAAACTTCCGGGAGGGGACACGATCCAGGGCCGCTTGAAGCTTATCCTGGATGCCATCGTCGTCAAAATTCGCGAACCAAAGTGATGAAAAGCGAATTGGACCATCATCATCAAAACGGTCTGAGGAAGCCAGACAGCGAGAGTACATGTCAAGGGCCAGTATAAGGAACGCGTCTCGCGCCCCTGTGTGGCGCTGGTAGGCTTTCGAATCTTCAGCGTAAATAGTTTTCGCCTTGGCCTGTTCCGAAGTTAACACCGAGTACTCGCTCGTTCCTTGCTGTGTTCTCTGCAGCTGGGTTTCTCTCTGCCTGATCTCTTGTTTTTTGCGCTCTTTGTAGATCTTCCAGCGTATGGCATCCGAAGACTTGAGAATGGAATGATACTGTTGGTCTGCAAAAAGTGCGCATTTGCGGAAAACAGTGGCACATGCGTGTTCGCGAACGTCAGTGCTTTTCTCTGCGGCAATTGCTAGCTTGACGGCGGGATCAAAGAATTTGCTTTTAATGTCAGTTGGTTTTTCTAGGCATGCTTCGGAGATCCAATCTCCCTGGGGTAAACGTGAACAACCTACACTATTAGCGAGACAAGAGGCGTACCAGTCGAGCCAACGACAAGGCCTTTTCTATTGCTCTATTGACACCTAGGTCTTCACGATTTACCAAGTCCTTGAGGTATTGCACTGCCAGCTTCTGCTCTTTTTGGAGCCACAGAACATTAGCGAATTCACGGGCAACCTCGAAGCTGGCATTGCTCTCCAGCCGCTGCGCTTTCACGATGGAGTTCAGTGCCACTTGCAGTTGATTGGATTTCCGAGCAGCGATGGATAAGCGGACGAGACAACTCTTCTCCAAGTCTAGAAGCCCACGGACGAACGGTGTAGCGAGACTTCCAATTTGCTTTCGTTCCTCTTTCTGCCTGACCGACCGAACTAATGAGATCCTCGTTGCAAGGATCTGTTCCAAATCAGTAAATCTGTCGCGTATGAACGATATCAACCAAAGCTCTATCGAATTCATTATCAGAACTCACTGGAAGTCAGGATTGATTTCCGTGAGATTGGGCAAGCTGCGAATATCTTCCGACTTGCGTGAAAGCTGCTGCTGCATAGCATTACCTCTCCAGTGCGTAATCTGACTGAGGCACATGATGTTCCGAGCGACCTCGCGGATACCTGAGATGTTCTCAGTGCCAAGTTGCCGTAGGCGGTCCATCTCATCGTAAAGCGAGCTGCGAACCATGGTGTCGACTACCCGCGGGTCACGTTCCATGTACACTGCTCGTAGTGCCTGATAAAGTGTGGCTCCAACGTTATCCCCTGCATTGTCAGGCAAGTCCCAGGTTTCAGTACGCCAACCGAGTTGATAGCACATGGCAGACGAGGAAGTCCTTGAGTCGAAGCCAACCTGTGACATTCGGAGTGTGCCAATAGCAAGATGGTCGAAACCGAATGCATGGAAAGAACTGAGCAGCCCGTCCGTGTCGATTGTCTCGGGGCTTCCAGCCTCAAGGGCAGCACCATGGAAACGGAAAGCTTTCTCCCACTGCTTTTCATGATGAAACCGTTTGATGAGGAAATGTCGGAGATCAGCGGTCTTGATCCCGTAAAATCCATCTGGCTCGTCGATATGGCTGTAAATTTCGAAAAGGAGATGCTCTATGCCTTCCGCATTGTCCATGTCCAGGGACTGGTACTCCGCCGCGAGCTCCAAGAATAGAAGAGCAGTCGTATATGCGCCGCACGTCACTGCGCTTCTTGCAAGGAGAAGGTAGTCGATGTCAAGCCACTTATCATGAGCGAGACAGTCAGTCGAGCCCTTGGGGCGAAAATTGCGAAGGTGAAGCACGACGTCGACAATAGACTTTAAGCAGGACAAATGAACGTTATCCATAGCGAGTATCGCGCTGAAGTATTGCGATAGTTGCGATTTCGAGGTCACGGCCGTTGATTCTGACCGATTAAGCTCGTTCTGCAGTAAAGTGTGCACCAATACCGGTAGCATTTCGTCGGCGAAAGAAACATCAGACTCCAAAATCGTTGAGAATTGTGCGTAAAATGGGTCCACAGCGCTAAGAACGTCGCTCAGCAAGATAGTCAGCTCACTGATCCATTTATAGAATTCGGACTCCAGATGGCATCCAGTCATCGCCTGCAGCCCATCAATACTGCGGATATGCCGAGTCTTCGCTTTGACCGGATATTGTTGGAGATATTCCAAAGGAGCTCTTGATTCGACGGGCCATGATTGGAGGAGAAGAGTGTCCGACGGAGATGCCGACACAACGGATCGAAGGGTAGAATACGCGAGGCTGACTTCTTGTAATGAATTGCCATCCACCATAGCGAGCAGTGTCTGGATGATGGCGCGTTGAGGCGAAGATTCCATCTGAGGCGTCTCCTGCTTTTTCGCATTGCGCCGATGTCGTCCCCGCAACGTCTGTGGAAAGGGCTGTTCGCTTCCAAAGCTGTAGATATCCCCGTTATTCGCAATCAACAGAGACGCAAATGCGTCAACGTCGTCAGGCTGAAGCTGGTCCCTGGTAGGAATAAAGTCTTTGAGGCGCCAGAAATCCGTCATGGCAAATTGTTTTTGATTGTAGACGTGCTGCTCTGCGAGGCCGCGGAGTCGTTTGACAAGGCGAAACTTGTTGGATGCAATGCGATAGTCGCTCAATATTGCCGAAAGACCGTCCGCGGTGATGTCTTCATACACCGACAACAGCTCAGATGAAGGCTGATGTGGCCAGGCTGATAAGGCTTTCATGACTTGCGACCTGATTTTGGCACTTCGACAAAGTTCAAGAGCTTGCTTGTCGATCCAATGTAACAGGTCCTTGCCCACGCCCGCGATTTGAACGTCATCAGTGACCAAAGAGTAATCGTGAGCCTGAGCGCACACCCGGATGAGTATATCAGGAAACCTTGGATCTACTTGGGCTGTCAGACGATACATGGTAAAGCCCCATTCAAGAAAAGAGCGAGCGGCCTGTACGAGGTCTGCCTGAGCGAGAAGAGAGGTTGCTTGATGGATCAGGGTGTGCAGCAATGTAGGATCTGAGAAGTCTTCATGGCGGACTGCTACCAGAAGGGAAATGCCATTCAGCAGGCGCATCTGTTCATTGACTAAGGGTGATGTCTGAACTTGAGCGAAAAGCTGGTGGAGGACATGATAGGATATAGCTTTGACGTGATCGCGAGCTGCGAGAGAAATACACCAATTGAGGGCTTGTAGAACAGTGGATGAGCCAAATGCGGGAAGATTTGGACTGTGAATGCTGAAGTCATCTAAAGTTCGATATTTGGAAAGAGCCTTGAAGATCTGAGCAGAGTGGCTCGAATCATGCGCCTTGATTGCTCGCATGATGGCACCATCTACAGAGCAGTCCTGGTCGCCTAAGGTCCGGACCACGGCCGCAGCGATGCTCGCTGCGTTTCGCTCCACACATCCGCTGAAACCCTGCTCTGCGCTAAGATCAACGCCCTTGTCCTTCAACATCTTTTCCAATTGCATCGGTGGCGTATTACAATCAACGCGTCCTTCATCCAACCAAAATACAAGTTGGAATCCAATGAGATCCCCCAAGCATTCTTGCAAGCCATCGGCAGCTGTCTTCTGATTGGCAGCGCAGTGGCTTAGGAATAGTCGATGACCATGAGCTATCGCTTCTGAATTTCCGCCGCCTGCCATGACATTGGTTGGCGTGAAAAGGCGGAAGGTTGCCTCTGCACATTCCCTTCGATTCCGGTAGCCAAGGAGCTGGGGAGAAAGTCGAAGCACGTCTTGAAAAGCCTGTCGAATGGAGTACGCGATCTGTGAAGCGTAGGCTTCGAAGAGCTCTGACAATTTAGGGAGTCCGAGTCTCTCAGAAACGCCAGCCAGAGTCGCTTGAATGTGGCGCGTGTAAAGCGGGCTATGGAAAGCCGCTTCTATCAAGTGCCAGTAGGGTCCACGCCTCACAGCCGAACTCACTACCATGATATTTCCGAGGCACAAAGTACGGGTGAGCATTTGTTCGTAACTGTGTCCCGACTGTCAGTAGATCCAACAAAACGATGTATCAAGACCTCACTTCAAAAGATCCTTTGTCAACCCCTCTTTGATAGCATGATACATCTCAAGTGAGTTCCAACCAGCAAAACGAGCCAGGGCGAAAAGACGAGCGTTGACGACAGCGGCTCGGAAGCGTACACGTATATCTTCATCCATGTTCAGCATAGGGATAATGATGGATGGTGGATCCACGGGCTTCTTTCGATATACCTTTGGCCAAAAGGACTCGGAAGGATCTTGGGCAATGTACCTAGCAAGAAATTGGGACGCAAAGTCGCGCATTTTCCACGAAACAAATTTCTTCTTCATCATCTTACTACTGAGCCAGCCGCATAACTCGCGGATATTTTCCCCGAGTTCAGTATCCACCATTGACTTCTGAAGCCAAAGATGAGAAGTGGAGTCTAGTAAATCAACAGCCAGAACCTGCAGAGGAACATATTGGCAGTGAGAGTACCAGCCAAGGATCTCCCCGAATTTGTCAAGAATCTTGTCGAGGACATTCATACTAAGACTCAAGACCCGCCGTCGAACTGACCCTAACACAGCATTGCCTATCAGGAGGAGCTTCTCCTCGGGACAATCAACTATGAGCTTCGTCAACTCTGTATCGCGCATAGCATCCGCGGACGAAGATCGAAGAAAGGGAGTTGTCGCGAGGAATGTGATACAGAAGTCAGCAATGTACTGATCCGCGGAAGTGATGACCTCAGGTGGGGTGCTCTCGTCCGTCGGCGGTCCGGCGTGAGTCGTCCTGATAGTGTCAAACCCGTCCCCATCTGATGCATGAACATCCTGCGCTCCTCTGCAACCTTGGTCCGTCATACTGCGAAGAAATTGCCGAAGGACATTAGAGACAGAAGAGAAGGCATCCTGTATCTGTAGCGGTGTCAACATATTAAATGGCGGTATATCGTAACGAGAACCCACATCGGCATTTGCCCAAAAGACACGCTGAAACAGCCGTCGGACTGTATGAGAGTGATGCCTCTTTGAGAGATTCCGTTTCAAGCCCTTGAGAGTATGTGATCGGATGCCAGAGTCGAGATCTGGGCCAAGCATGGCTTCCCACTCCTCGTTCGTACTGCCTTCATCTCCGTTCATTACCAGAGGTTCCAGGGCATGCAATATCAGCACGCGTTCATCTGTTGTCCAGCGTGCATCCGTCAGGAGCGGTGCAAGGAGCGACATTACTCGACCAGCGGATTGCAGAACGCGTCGATTAGACCGCATTCCGTTCCATACTAGAAGGCTCTCGAATGCAAAGGCTGTCACAACAGCATCAAGTGATTGCCTGAGCTTTTCAGCAGTTGGGTGGGCGTTGGTTTCCTTAAATGTGTCCCACTCAGCATTCAGGGATTCCATTGCTTTGAGCAGAGAAGAGGACACTCGACGCTCGCGCCCCCGGGGCTGAACAAGCTCGGAGTCGATTACCAAGTCATCGTTAACAAGACTGTGGGAACTTTCCTCGCAGATCGCTGATACTGCGCCCCTGTGGAAGGAAGGAAGTCTAGCATCAAGTAGGAAATTGCGAATAACCTTGGTCTTCCGCTCTTCCTCCATCAGCTCGGCAATCGTACAATCAGGAAGCAACATGCGACAAAGAAGATCGCTGCGCTTCGAAGTCCCACATATGCTCTCTAGCAACCCGACAATGTCACCAACGGTGTGAAGTGGCATCCGAGATTTCCCACTAGTGTCCTTCGCTGCCTGCCCTGCACCAATTCTCCAATTATCAAGAAGCCAGCTGAGGACCTTCTCCTCCAGCTGCATTCGGTAAAGCCTCACGTCTTGACTGGCAACATGCAAGCACTGCGCCAGGAACATACACACGGAGTCGTACGGATATGCAGGGCCTTGTAAATCCAGATCCTTTGCCAATGTCTCAATTTCGATGAGAACTCGTTGTGACGTTAGCAGGAACTTGGAGTGGCGAATCAGTGTGTGCGCGGTATGACATGCTGCCCGGAAAACTATTGGGACGTTGGCTCTTCGCATTGCATGTGTCCATACAGGATCCCAAACGGTGGAGTCACGAACGGTTGCATTGCGTACGGTGACTGGTGCTGATTGAGACACGAGTGAACCCTGAATACCGTCCGACTGTGCGATTGCGGCGAAGCATAGGAAAGTCCAGGATTGAATAATGGGGTCATCAACGGAGACGAATTGTAGCAAGGTGCTCATCACTTCCTGTTGGAGTGCAGTATGCAAACACGACCAATGGCGATCAATGAAAAATAGGAGAACTTGGAGATGATACGTCCGAACGCTGGAAGCATTTGTCGACTGTATGGAATGAAGAAGTGATACTATAGGGTCTTCACGCTTGACACGCTTTCCTAGGCTGCCTTCGCCTTCGGGTGTACCAACATGTGTAGACTCAGAATGATCAAAGAGCTGTAGCAGAATAATTAGCATTCAGAAACCGAGCGGATGACGAGGACTTGCCTTTTCCGCACAGTCAGCTTGTAGCTCCATTAATGCCCACGCAAGTGCTTGAGAAGAATCAAAATGCCATCCAGCCCTGAATGTATGAGCGACGAACACCCCGCGTTCACATTCCTCGGTGTCAGAAGGAAGTACCTCGAGTCTCAAGGAGTCTAGAGACAGACTATCGAGACCCCAGCGACTTTCGGCCTCGCCACTCAGGAGAATCAAGAGCTTGTACACTCCGTCTGCCCAAGCGAAAGATGGCCCGTCTTGTGCAGCTGTCAAGAACGGAAATAGCGTTCTCAAAATGCCAACAAGACTTTCCTTCGTGCGCTTGTTCTTGGTACCCCAGAGTCCGACCAGCTGGCTCCACGCTGACCGAGAAAAATTTTCCACATCCCTTGTCCGATTCAGGCAGAGGTGAGACAAAACTGGCTGCAGGGCAAGAAGGTAGTCGTGGTGAAGGGATGTGTCACTGGGATAGCGTTCCAAGAATCGTCGCATGCGGGTCAGGATAGCAGAAGATAGGTTTGGCACGTCCTCGGAGAGGAATGGAGCTGTAGGAGAACGAAACAGGAGGGCAAGTAAGGAAGCGCATTCGACTTGCTCCAATGAGATAGGTTGCTGGGCAGATGTCTTGAGCGACCTTATAGGACGCGAATCTCCGGGAGCGGTCGTGGCGCTTTGTTCTCTTCCTTTCCGTTTGCGCTTTTGCGTAGCGGTACGGGTCTCCTGGTCCTCATCCTCGTCAGAGTCATCTTGATACATGCTCGCGTCGATGCTCTGCTCATTGCTCTCTCCGGTATCGTCATCGAACTGTGTCCTAATTGGATCATCTAAAATGATGTTAAAGGCCAGTTCAGCTACGCTGATCCAAGTAGCCGCGTCGATTTGGTCCATGTGTGGCGTCCAGCTGAGAAGTATTTTGATAATCTTGAGGTAGTCAAGAGCGACTGGAGCGTACAGTTGTCCACGGGAAACCATCATCTGTAAGAGGTGCGCGAGAAGGGGTGTCAAGGTTTTGCCAGTGAGCCTGCCGATACTTCTCTCTACGAGCCAACGAAGGGTGGAGGTGGTTTCCCCTAGTCTGCGCAAGGCAGTGGCACCTGTCGTCGCGCTCCTTGCCGACGCGGCTTTCTTGTCGCATTCTGCCTTTTCATT
>Ga0153976_1000868_pt1 | contig 10622 bp, 17 predicted proteins | sample TSGA060MetaG_FD_104717 | JGI IMG/M metagenome (GOLD analysis project Ga0153976, IMG submission 104717) | Attine ant fungus gardens microbial communities from Georgia, USA - TSGA060 MetaG | ecosystem: Host-associated > Fungi > Mycelium > Unclassified | place: USA: Georgia, Yuchi Wildlife... | reverse complement strand
AGAAGCCCAGAGATCACATTGTACACCAGAGTGTGGACAAGGGTGATGCGTCGAGCAGTAGACTAAGAAAATTAATGTAGAAAATAGTAATTAAAAAACTGCGAGATGCAGCTTCTGAGGGAGAGCGGGTGCGAGATCAAGCGGGGAGCCGTCGTTGGGCTGAAAAAGTCTTGCGCCGAGTATCGTAGTGGGACGAAGCAAGAATCGGGGTCTGAAAACTTAACCTTCCGCGTAGACCTCATTCTACGCTAACGCTCGTGCCTCGCTTTCGCTTAGAAAATAATGGAATTCAGCGGAATCAAGGTGCTGAAAGTTCCTTTTTTTTTAACTGAATTTGTAAATCAAATGAAATTCATAGCATAACGTGCTGAAAATCTTCAGGAGACTCATCACTAGTACTGTGGATAGTGGATCCAATGAATATCATTGGAAAATGCGCTGATGTACGAAATTCACTGCAGTTTTCACTGAAAGGTGCTTTACGTTGATTGCGGTTTCCGACTGGCACACTAACTTTAAGCCTCGTTCGGGTTATCGGTGTTCTATATATCATCCCATATGACCAAATCCAGTGCGGCTCACGACTCGGAGTCCTCTGACGCGGCGTCGTTGTTGGCACAACTTGAACAAGTACTGCGTGTTCCATCTCACGCATGGGATGGCTATGCTACTCGTCGACACATCTCAGGAGATGTGTGGTTAGAGAATCTGACAGGCTGCCCATATCGACAGCTTACTTAATTTGCGCATTGCTCCAGGTTGTTGTTGTCAGGGAGCTTGTAAAGATGCGAGATTTGAAGATCTTATTTTTCTTGTATTCATTAGGCTGCATAGCCTTATACTATCCTGGAAGTTCCGCTATGACTCCTTTCGTTGATCCGTTATCCGTCATAAAGTTCAATTCAGACGTGTGACATTCAATTCGGCTTGTTTCACGACACGACGGCTCGAGTTGAACTAGCGCTTATTCGATCCCCTTTAAAGAGGGCGATATCAAGTTCCTTGTTCACTACAACCACCATCATGAACAACTCTGGATCATATGCACCGCCAGCGTTGTTCCATGTCAACACCCCTGATACTTCTCAGCATATGCTACAGATGAACCAAAACACAAACAAGGGGAAAGGAGTTGGTCAGTTGAAGCGTACAGTAGTCCTATCTCCCGTTGATTATCTTCACAGATCGACCAGTTGACGTCGGTAACGAAAATTTCAAGCGTACGAGTTTTGCCCAGGGCTCATATTCTCGTGTATCTACCCCATCGATCACGATCGATGGGATGGACGATGACGATGACGATGAACCCTCGGTATCACAAGCATTCATATCAAAGGCTGATCAAAGGAATATGACATTCGCTGCCCTCACTACTTCTGATGATTCAGACGATGATCTATACCAATCCGTAAAGTCCGATGCTGAAGATGACTATGTAAGTTGACTTTCCTCACGGTCATCTTGAATGTGGGCTGGAGATTCGTCGTCCTTCAGATGGACGTAGAAGACTCTCCTCCGCACAATGATGCTCGTGACCTCGTCCAGTCAATCGATGGGATGTATCGGGTCCTCGACTTGATTAGTGAACAAGGAAGTGGTGGCCTAGGTGATTGTATTGTTCTTACCAAGTCTTCCTGCACTAATTCCTACTATTAGTGGACAAAATTATCATCGCACAGGATTCACTCCGTGCTTTCATCAATACTGTTTGTCCAGGCGCATATGTATCCATGACGAAAGTCAACTTCAGTGCACTGGATCGCATTATTGTGAAGCCCGTAGGCGTTTACGGGAGCAAGCAGGAAATTGTGCGACTCCTATTGTCTCTAGGTGTCGTCGAAGACCATGTGTAAGAAAAGTTTGACCTGCATATTAACATTCTAATGAACCGCTTGCTTTAGTGCGGTACAACTTGTCGCAAACAACAGCGGATCCAGTGCTTCCAAACCAAGCCTTCGTTCTGGACTTTACATCGTCCAAACAAATCATGAAGCTACCTCTGATGAACAACTGTTCCTCATCTACTGGCCGGAGGATGGAACTTGGGATGACTCAGCTCCTTCCTCCATGAAACGCAACCGTGTCACCTTTATGCGGTTCGTCCAACCTTTCTTGGTTTACATGATTTACTCTTTTGACACAGAACATTAGATATCTCACGAAAATGTGTGATCAAGTCACAGCGCTCATCTCCCCTGAGCATGCACGCTCTATCGTATGGAGCGAACAGGATGGCGAAGACGTCAAGATGGAATCGGAAGAAGACCAAGACGAGTCTGATAGAATGTTCACATTTGAAGTTACGAAAACAAACGAGCGGGAAGAGGCCGTAACGCCACGTCCTGGATTCAATGTTTGCACAATTTATCGTTACTGACATAACACTGACACCTGCGTGTAGGCTACGTCTGAACACATAGTCATGCCTCAGCCTCACCCAGAAGCGACAGTTGAAGTAGGACTGCAGAAGCCTTGGTTGTTGCACGGCGAGACTACTCAAGGGTTCATGACAATCAGATATCTGCCGGCCAGGAAGGTTGCCGAGGTGTGGAAGCGCCAGTCTATCTCCCGCATGCAGTTGGGTGACAAGTTGTGGGTGTTACTTCCTGTACTCATTTTCTGGATCTGAATTGACCTGTTGGCACGTCCTCAGAAAAAATGACGCCCTAAAAATGAATGAGAACCTGGATGCCAAGGCAGTGCGCCTTTTGATAGATGCTGGCCTTCGGAATCGCTTCGCGCAATCGTGTAAACAATTTCAGCAAGAGTCATATAATATTTCGTCGAATGCCAGAAATGCCAAAGCGTCAAAAGAGACTAGCATCAAGGCCAAATTGGAGAAGGACTCACTCGGTCTCCCTCCTATCTTCCACAGAGCATTAGTTGACGCCATCATCGAGAAATTTCCGCAAGTATTCCTTGGTATACCTCTCTCGTGCCTCTGACTTGATTCATTTAGTACATTCGCCCCTGATTGTTTCCCCTACGCTACCACAAGCGAGCAGGGTGACATTGTAGCTCAAGGTATATCGTCTGTGCAATCAATTTATCTGATAGTAATAGCCTGTCCAGATCCCGTTAAATCTTCTATTTCCCCTTCGTGAGTTGTCCTTGAGACCATTCTCATCAATATCTAACTCGATTCCGAAGTATCTCCACTAATGGCTCTTCCCCTCCTTCGATCGAGAGCGATCAGGCCAACTCCGGACTCAAAGGTATTTGCTTGTGTCGCCAGTTGTGCGTTGTACTAACGAGTGACCCAGATCGCCTTCAGGCTCTCACTCAGCTGTACCCTGAAATAGAGGAAGAGCTTCATCACACGCTACCAAAGCTGCACCTCGAGAAGATTAACAATCGCGATTTCAGGGGTTATAAGGAACGAATCTGCATTGTCCGAAGCCTGCGTCATCAATTTCCCGATGTCGAAAACAAAGATTTCTTGAACGCAATTCTACACGAGGACATGAAACATGTCAAGGAAGCTGTCAAAATGATGGGCAGGGATGCTACTTCACACGAGCAGCCGAAGGGATTTATGAACAGCTTGAAAGAAAAAGTTAACTCCTTCATCTCTTCTAGCCCGGACTCCGAGCTTGTCGATATGACGTTCAAAGAAGCAGAGGCCCGTGCCTCTAAGGTTAATGACGCACAGTTCCTTGCTGAGTTAAATGACATCGAGGAGCTCCCTATCATGAAAAAAGTCGTCGCAGATACCAGGGCTGCCGCGTTGGGCCACTTCAAATTACTTCTGAAGAAATACACCAAGTCCCTGACTAATTCTGCGCTGAGGATACAAACCGATCATTGCGTGGCCCAGGTTTCTAGAGAAGTTTTCAGCGATGAAGAGCAACAGCTTTCCGAACTACGAAAGAAGTTTATCGTTGAAATCAATGACCTTTCAAGTTCACCGGGTCACCATTCGTAAGGATTCTTCCCTGTTGCCACTTCACCATATTTACTATTTGGCAGGCACACCTTTGCCATTGACTCCGTCGAGGATACGCAAGGGTATCTATATGGTATGCCAAGCATTCATTTTGACTGTGGATGTCAACGAAATGATCTCTTGCAGGGCCTACTATGGTGCAAATCACTAGTTCAAGAGAGTCCTCTGAGGAACCAATGTTGAAATTCACGGTCCACCTCATGCAGCTGACAGCGCAAGATAGTCATTCCTTGCAGTTTGATTCTAGTACGATTCCTTCTCCCAAGTTCAGGAACTCATACTCGTTCAAGTTACCTCTCGGTTATTCAGTGGTGTATGTGTTCTTGGCAATTTGATGCATGAACATGACTGATGCATTATACTTGATCCCAGGAGAGCGCAGCTTCTTGCAGGCGAGAAGATCTTGCTTGCGACGACCGATCGGGTTGGGAACCTAACAGTGTACCTGGAACACCTCACTGCTATTGAGGGCGCTTTGACTCACAGCGGGCGTGGTAAAAGGCTAGACCGCGGCAAAATTGGCGAGTTTGTTCTCGCTTATGATGAGTCAAAACGCATGCTCAGCGTTGTTGCCGCGGAAAGGGTTCGTTCCGTTCAGAATATGCTGGAAATCAACCTGACAACCTGTATTCAGCTCTTGGTTCACATCTTTGTTTACGATGATAGTACCCGTAGTTTCCATGCTAGTGGCAGTGCGATCAACCTGACTCAATGGTACGCCGAAGGGACCTCCATCAGTCATGCATGTTTCATCTGCGGTAGCGAAGAATTACTGCTCGTCGATTCATTTGCTCAGGCGAGAGTGTACTCTTTGACGACAATGCAATTTAGGTCAGATTCTCGTCAACAAAAGTCAAAATCGACTACTAATATGTATATACTGTAGGCCTGCAACACTCGACCTCATTCAGATCCCAACGGCAGTTCACTCGACTCCAGATGGCTCTTGCTTAATCACAGCTCATGCTCGTGGCTCCGACTTGGCTCTGACCGCCTACCACTGGAGCACTTTCGGCTCAACTGACGGTATTGCACTGGAGATCCCCGATCTTCCAATCGACCAGCCATTCCTTTTGACGTCTCTAACTAGCCGGAATATAGTGCATTTGGTCACACTCAATATTGACGCTGAAACATGTCGATCTTTCGCTCTCGACATTACTCGCAAAGTGACAGAGTTTACTTTCAAAGAGAAGGGTGCTCGAGGAGGGGCTACAAAGTCTGAGGACGTTACTGCACACAATTGTCTCATTGATTGTCACGCCGAAGTTTGGACTCGTTTCCCGGTTCTCCCTGCTGTTCAGCGGGAGACGATCACATTCCTCAGCAGTAGGTGCCCGCGAACATTGGTATTCATTACAGACCGGGATCATCAAATATTTGTGCCGCACTTCCATGATCTTATTTCGCACTTCGAGAGGACGTCAAAGAAGCCAACCGGGAATCTTCTGAAGTCCACTGTTGTCTCTGCAACTACGTATGCCGCTTTTTCCAATGCTCTCCTGGGAGGTGTGGCGTGGGATGTATCGAAGTTCCGTGCTGGGGAGTGGCTTGCCGAGTTCCTCTGCCTCATTCCTATCCAGATTGCTGTGACAAAAGAAAATAGGTTCATTCCACTCAAGGATGGTGTGTATTCTACTGAACTGGAGAAATCCCTCCTCGGTGCGGATGTCAACCGCATCGTCGACTTCCTGTCTTTCGGTTGGTACGAATCTCTATTCCAATCCTACATGGCCAAAAAGGTATGAACCACTTGGATACCAATTTTTCAGAGCCACTGAATTAATGTCATCTCAAGCCTGTCAAGGTCGTGTCGTCTATGGGTGAACAATCAGTGGGGAAAAGCTTTTCTTTGAACCATCTTGTGGACACATCTTTTGCTGGATCAGCGATGCGCACGACAGAAGGAGTGTGGATGTCAGTGACCCCAACCAAAGATAATTTAGTAGTTTCTTTGGATTTTGAAGGCACGCAAATCCAGTCATCCTCGCAGCATCATGTATTAACATTCTTACTCCACAAAGGTGTTCATAGTATTGAGCGCTCCGCTCAAGAAGATACATTACTCGTTCTGTTCAATACTGCAATCTCTAATCTGGTTCGATATCACTCTCACGTTTGCAGATAGGAGCTTTACCTCATTTTACAGGTGCTGTTCCGGAATAACTTCGCCTTGAGCCGTGATATCACAGGTTTATTCCAGTCATTCCAGTCGAGCTCGACTGTCCTAGATCCAGCAGCAAACCCGAGTCTATTTCAATCGACATTGGTGATCATCATCAAGGTAATTTTTGCTGGAGGTAACTTTTCAAATTCCTGAACTCGGCAACTTTTCAGGATGTCGTGGATTCAGACAAAGGAGAAATCACCAAGGAGTATGCCCCTGACTCTCCATGAACGTATACATACTCAAGGACAGTTGTTACTTAGGTTCGCTCTCAAGTTTCAGAAGATAGTCCAAGACGAACAGGAAGCCAATTTCATTTCTCGCCTCCACGCTGGACAGTTGAATATCGTCCCATGGTATGTGCAATGTTTTTCATGTCTATAGTATCGTTTTACTACTTTTTATAGGCCGGTGATCGAGTCGCAGGAGTTTTACAAGCTGTTCCCAACGCTCAAGCGTCGATTGGACAAGCAAAAACTGACACATAATACAGCAGGAGAGTTCCTTCACGTAATGAAGACCTTGATGGCGAAACTGAAGGTATACTTGGTCTGCCATGCACTTTGTGAGGTATTGATTCGAATTCCCACAGGCAAATGATTGGGGCGCTCTCTCACGTGCGTACTCTACAGAATTATCATGTTTTCAGTTTAACAACATCATATCACAGAATCGATGGCCTCGCATCGGGCACAACTTCTTCTTTCTCTGCTGCCTAATGCCCTGGCATTCGGTCTGCAAGAGGTCAACCCTGACCCAGAACCTTTGAAGGTATGAAACACTTTTGGTATTTCCCCTCCATCGCATTTAATCCGAAGTATATAAAGAACCTTGATGACGATGTTCCCATTGGCATGCGTGATACCTCTTCGGAATTCTCGTTGGCGACTGGGGGGGCACAACAATCATCTTCCCGTGAGGCCAGGCTGCAAGTGTTGTCCCGTGCATGGGGTGATTATGATTCTCGCCAGCACGTCTCGGAGGATGTTTGGGTTGAGAATCTGACCGCTCACATCGACAACCTGGTCGACTTGCGCATCGCCCACGTTAACGAATGGATATCGTCGAATGTCGCTCGCTTCCAAAGCGGGCAAGCAAGCATTGATGAGCTTATGAGAGAATTCGAAAGTGCGAAAGTAGACATGAAGAGCAATGTGCAATTGTGCAAGTTAAAATGCGCTAACTGCGAGTTACTCTGTATTCAGAGCAGGTTACACGACGGACAACATAATTGCCAGACCTCTCATACTTGCATACATTCTTGCGATTTCTGTGCGTCATCTGGAGAAACCAAGTCCTGCTCGATGTCGTAAGTAAATGACCCTCATATCTACTCAGTAATTAACTGGTGTTTTTCAGAGCGGGACACCCTGGAAACCATATGTGAAGCCTTTCATGAATCATGATCATATCTACCAATGAGCTTACGTTAGATCTTCCTCTTCTAGATGTGTTGTCAATGCGCATCTCTGTGGTGAAATGTGCCAACTCTACGGGAGACAAGGATGTCTGGAGGAGTGCACGAAGGTGAGACAGAATATCTCTATACATGTCATCAGGTTACTGAGTTATCCGTAGGTGATCGGGCATGGAGACGGCGGTCATTTGTGTGCTGCTACTGTTCACGCCTGTGGCCAGGTATGTTGACTTTCGAACGAACTTTATTGTGCGCTAGAATACATTTAGCCCTGCGACCTGTCGACATTGACGCTATGCGATGGATCCACTCCGGCTTGCCGCAATACTTGTGGTATTCCGAGGTCAGTATAAGCATCCCAAGCTTGCGGATATATTTCGAGATCTTACGTATTACAGTGACGTGGATCATGATCAACACCACTGTGATGCTCGACTCTGTTCTTTCCCCTGCCAACTTTGCAAGAGACTATGTGCCCATACAGACCATCTTCATGGCTTGCAAGGCGACGCTATTCATCTCTGCGGGTTCGTCAATGGATCGTCCATCCTACATAACTTGATACTTACATGACAATATAGGGAGGAGCACTCATGTTCCAAGCAGTGCACTGCCGATGGCATATGCGAAATTGAAACTGCGCCACAATCAATTGAAGCAACGTTTACAGGAAGACACGAGACCTTCCAGTACACGAAGGTGGCGTACCATTTTCGTGGACATCATTTTCTACGCTAATACACTACATCTATCCACAGTATTCGCAAGGTTTGACTACGAGCTACTTGCATTCACATTGAAACTCACCCACCAAACAGTTGCCAAACGACTAAGATGTTCCAAGGTAATACCACCAGGAATGGTAGCCCATAAAGGTCCACACAATCATAGTTTGGACAAAAAAGTGGTGCACTTTTGCAGAGAGAGGTCTGCATCTTTGTCTCCTTATTGCAGTCGCTCCTCATATGTTTGTCATAGGTGTGAGCACTGTGGCTACTATTGTACATTACCGCTCGGTAGGTGTAATTGATACATCTCAGTAGTCGCATTTCACATATATCACCAGGCCATCCACAACAAGAGCATGAAACTAGACATGGGTCTATGTCTTCGTCACGATGGGCAGTGGATGGCCCAGATGATACGGGTCTCGAGGTCGAAGGACGTCGCTTCTCTTCAAATGATGAAGGTGCACCAATGATGTGCAATCTTGTCTGTCAGGCACTAGGTCGCCACGTCCACATTGACTATTGTCGTGCCCCGGATGTCTCTGCTTGTAGGGGGAACAATGAGGTTCAGCATATTGTGAGAAGACTACTGCCTAACCCGGATCGTGCCAAAGACTATGTGACGCACAATCTCTTTTGGCGTCGGGCAGGTGAGTAATAGGGTTGTGGTGTGTAACTTGGCTCACATAGTCTGCAGGCTTCAAAGACCCTTATTCTCGAGAGGAGCAAGCAAATTTCGCCAAATGGTGAGTTTCGAACGCTTGAAGTTTCTGGTAGCACAAATGATCTAATTCTCCTGTCAGCGACGCAATGTGCAGCGGTATGGTCTAGTTCTTGCTGTCCTATTGTCGACTTACTGTGATGACAGGCCCCGAGCACACTGCTGCAGCTGGAAATGCTGCTCAGCCATCCTATTGCACTTTGCCTTTGTTCCACCAGCCGATGGATCCTAACAATGCTCAAGTTGGTCTGGGGTATGTTTCCAACGACGGACATCTCTTCTCGTGCAGGAATCCCGTGATCATGCAACAAGCATTTCACGTGTAAGTCATCTGGTCCCATCGCAAGGACAATAATTGATGTGCGATTAATATGTTCCAGAATCTTTGTGGCCGATAGGTAGGGGACAATCGTCGTATCATTGCAGTTGCTGATGATCAGTAGATCCGGCTCCATGGGCTGTGATGACAGACGTCCCCTTCCAAATACACCTGCCTCGAACAGAATTATCCAACGTTCTAATGACCGGTTTGGTGCTGTTCTGTCCTCATTATATAGTTTCTGGTCGGCCCGTGCTGCAGCAGTTGCTGGTCCACAAGCGGCGAGACGAGATTCCTATAGTGTTATTTTGTTTGATCACACCATTGTGGACGTCGTGGTGAACGATTTTGCCAGTTCTCCCGACCAGTTATTAGACGCCGTATTGCGCTATGCTGCATCTGGAGGCACAAATTTCACTGCTGCAGTTCAGCGAGGCCAGTCAGTTATGGAGCAACATTGGAGTACAGAGAGGTGCGTCGATCAACCTTCGGAAGTTCGAAAATGCTTTAAGGTCTTTAACAATACCTCCAGGACGCCTGTAATGATATTCTTGTCGGATGGCGAGTGCCATATCGCAGATCAGACTACTCAAGATTTGTGCCGCTCCGCGGTTCGTCTTGGGTTCGTGGCCGGTTTTCTCCTTCGATTGTTTTCAGCTTTTGACACAATATCTAGCAAAGCATTGTCTTTCCATGCAGTATCATTCGGCCCAGATGGATCTTCCTCCTCCTTGCGAAGAATGACTCAAATTGCGCTTGACATTCAAAACAATGCCCCAAGAGATCCATTAGCTCCGCCAGCAGCAACAGTTGCGTCTTCGTACACGCAAGCCTTAGACACGGTAAGTTATTGCATGAATACATGCGACACGCATATAACATTCATTTGTTCTCTCCTTACTTAGATACAACTCGCCGAAACGTTCCTAGGAATCGCGGAATCGCTCAGGAAACCGAGAGGGTCTCTTATTCATTGAAGGAAGCTTGGAGAAATACTGAATGCAAGAGAAATTTTTGTTTCTGTCTGTGTGGGGTTGAACTGTCATACTATTATACGTGAGGGGTAATGCACAAGATTGATGAATTAAACTGGACATGCTAGCTTTGGCTTCTCGTCGCTTGTCAATACGCATCTATCTCCAACAAAGTTAGTTTAAAGCCGAGCGAACCTTCCGTCTCAAATGGAGGAGGTGGGGCTGCTTCTTCCGCATTCGCATCATTTTCTGATGAACCCTGCCGCCCCGCAGACGGTTCCCCTAACTTGACATACGAATCCCATTAGTTGGATGATATCCGTTAGCGCTAACGATGTCATTGACACCTT
>Ga0153976_1000867_pt1 | contig 10622 bp, 10 predicted proteins | sample TSGA060MetaG_FD_104717 | JGI IMG/M metagenome (GOLD analysis project Ga0153976, IMG submission 104717) | Attine ant fungus gardens microbial communities from Georgia, USA - TSGA060 MetaG | ecosystem: Host-associated > Fungi > Mycelium > Unclassified | place: USA: Georgia, Yuchi Wildlife... | reverse complement strand
TGGGGCAACTTTTATTACACCCGAAATGACACGCCATCTATGAATTGAATGCTAGCGAAGCACAAGTGGGGGTGAAGAGCCCAGTTTTGGCTCTAAATTTCTTCAATGCTGAGAATAGATAGCTCTGAGCTTGTGATCAAATGGTGCCTATCTTTGAAAAGTAAAAATGAGCCATTCTGCATGGAAGTGAGGTGGAGCACACTATTGGAATTTCATTGTTCTTGTCGTGATATCAAGTTAGATATCAAGTTGCAGGTGATGTGAGTCTCATTGACGCACCAACGACATCGGACAAGTATTTTCTGCAAACCTACATTTTCACAAAGTCAAGCGCACCGTCGGTATTAAGCATCCCTCTATTTTAGGGATGATTCTGACAGGAGTGAATCGAAGCCGCCACATGAGACTTTCCACAGGATCCACTTATTTGCGGCCATCGGGGAATCTCTGTAGAAGTATCCTTTTAAGTACCTCATGAGGTCGAGCCGGAATCCCTCGGTTATATGCCTTTAACGCCGTTTGGGTAGTATATTCACACATGGCCTTATAACCTGAATTTTGCCGCCAGCGGCGTATAACAGAGACAAGAAATAACCAGCCGGGCTTGTTAATTGAGTGGCGCTTTTGGAACACAAAACAAAACAGGCCAGAGTTTCAGCTGAAAGGGGTTACTTGAGTCTGATCAGACCAGATAGAAGCTTTGCTTCACGGAACTCCAAGTACTGATCAACATGTTCCACAAGGACTCCCCCATCTGTTTCGGAGTCCATGTAATATCCATATCATGATACTAACAGAAATGTTCGCACGTTGCCCATGATGCATCTTTCGGATTCAATAGGATACCAGGCGCTCGTCTAACCCTCGGCAATGGGTTGCTGATGGGTTCTAGTGGGGAGTCTCAACAACAATTATGCGAGCAGAAGAATCTGAGATGGAAGAGTTACGTTGCCCACATCAAATCTGGGTAGCAAACATTTCTCACGTGGATTTCGTCCCAAAGACAGATCTCTTGCCAGAGAATTGTTATAATAACGACCATGTACAGCCTAACTCATGCTTGTCTTACCCTTTCGCACACGAGTTCCTCCGCTCCTCAATATTCCGCTGGATCCGGGTCCAGCTGACAGACCCCAATCAGGGACTAAGTGATCAGAACTTGTGAGACTGCAGACTTACCAACGGTGCACATGCTCATTTGCATTCCATCACGGTCCCTTTCATTCTGACCCCCGTCAATCGGTTCTCAGCTGCCACCTTCCTCCTACTTATCAGACGAGAATCGTTTTTTTCCTCCTCCAATCTTTTGTGTCCAGCACCATGAAATCCCGAAAATCATTTCTTACCTTAATCATCCCCTCCCGTCGTCATGCCGCATCAGGACTAAAGGTGAAACCAGATTCAACAGAAACTATGACCACCGCAGCTGCAAGAGGTTTTGGGTGCGTGCCGACGTTTCCGAGTCATGTCTCACATTAACTGGTTAGATCCAGAGATAACCAAATGAAGGCAAAAGCCGACGTTAAAAAGTCCAAAAAGTACGTTGTCCCCCAATTCTTCTTAAACTCCCTTGCCTATCCTCATGTACTGCAACTATAGACAGAATCCTATTGACAAGCACTCGCGGTCCACATCCAAGAACATACTACGAGTGATCAGCTCTACCTTTAGATCCCGCTTCCCCGCATCTTCCACATCGCCCCCGCCTGCTAGTCCAAGCTCGAGCCCGAGAGCGAAACAGAGACGTGAGGCTGCGCTGCGCGAACGTGGTCTATTGCCTCCAAGAGACCTCAGTCGACAGGAAGCTGATCAAGATCGTCGTAACCCAGTCATCCCTCCTGATCGTAGCTCCTTCAACAACTCACCCGAACCATCAGCTGCTCAAGTCATCAGGCAGCAATGGGAGGATCGAAACATGGTATCTACGTCTACCATGCCTGCAGAAGCTGGTGAGCGCGAGCGTATGAAGCACTTCCGATTTGGACCCTCCTTGTCAGCATCTGCGAGCTCACCAGATCTTTCTCGATCGCCGCCGTCAGAAACGGTAGCAAAAGTCAATGAACCTCCACGCTTCACAGTCCTCGGAGATATATCTCCAGATTCGATGAATGATGTACGACGATTCTCGCACCAGCCCTCGGCATCGTCTCGACAATCTATGCCTGTGGCAAACGACAATCTACCTCGCCCCTTGGCCTTGAAGCATGACGGTGTCGATCATGCACCCAATGTTAATGGACACAAACATGGGGGATCTCATCATTCATCATTATCAGCGCCACCTTGCACGAACCCTGTTATCTCGTTGACACCTCCGTGTCATTCAAGTAGTTTCAGCCGATCGTCTTCAATATCTTCCTCTGCAGCTTCTCTACAACGTCGGCCGGATTCCCCAACACGATTGACCTCCATTTCCGAGTCATCTTCGTTGAGGACACCATCTTTGGAGAATCCGTCTAGATCGTCCACTCTCAACACGACTAGATCATCCACTCTCAATACGACTGAGTCCTCGAGTGTCGGTTGTAGATACAAAGGCAAGAATAATTTGCTTGGTCTTAAGATCCCAGAATATCCTCGATCCGTCCCTATGATCATAGAGAGTCCAGTGGAGGGTGCGATGGTGTTTGATATGCCAGAATCACCTCCACTGTGGCCATTGCCGACTCTCGAAATGCCAATGCATCAACCGGTTTTAACTAGACGTGAAAGAGGATACGAAGATGCAGGGAAACGGGAGAAACAAAAGTCCTTTAATCCCTTCAAGCGAACAGGACAGTCTACAGCATTATCTGATGAGAACTACAGACCAATGTTCGTTTCCTCATCGATGGGAAACCTGAGGAGAGGTGTCGACGATTGGACAAAGACTCGGTCGTCATATGATGCACCCTTCATGGTGCCAGTCGGCGAGAAGATAAAGATATTTGATACACCGCATTTGCCGCCATCCCCTAAGCCGTCGAAACATTTCAAGACCTCAAGTAGTGATACTACCTCAACTGGCCTCAGTGTACGGAAGCCGCTTCAACCCACACTACACACTCGTGGAAGCATCATCCACGAAATGAAGACAATCGAGAATGATGAAGTCAGAAGGGTGACTGAGCTTGCATTTTTGGGTTGAGGTGAGAGGCTGATGGGCGACTCTTCTTCACTGCTGTGACACGTTTTTATGGCTATCATCTTTCCAGGAAAACGGGTTCTCTTCTCTCTGTTCTTAACTCGTTTCCTCTTTGTTTTCCCTAATTTGCTAATTTTAACTGCCTTGTGCCTCTGATCCACACTCGTTTACACTTCAATACTGTATCCACCCGGAGCTATACCATCTGCATTGTTCAATAGTTTCAGTAGCTATGCATGTCTGCTGTCTGTATCCAAGATTCTCATCCTTTATGGCCATTTCGATCCTAGGTTTTGTCCCTTTATGGGGATCTTACATATAAACAAAGTTTGGGCTGCTTTTTGAACAATGCGACGCTGAATATTGAACGTTTTAGGAAAGTCCCAGCCTTTGTCGACCATCTCCGGTCGTCCGCCGACGGATATGCCATTAACACCCGTGGGTGATTACTCGGTAGACGGACCGACTGCTCCATCCTTAACTTGAGCTAGATTTTGCTTGAGAGGGGTCTGTCTATATGAGTTCTTCAATGCGTCTGAGCACTACTTTTGCTGCAGTAAAGGAGTGTAAAAGTGCCCATTCACACATCAAAAGGAAGAACTAGATAGAAGAACATGGGAACCGAGGAAGGATGGACTTCCTGCTGTCGTTAATTGGACGTTTGAAACGTCTATATATGTATATAATAGACATAAAAAACTTATTTTCGTGGAGAAGCTGCGTGTCTTGATTTGACATACATAGAAATGGCTGCGCAAGTAATAAAAGAATATCATTCAGCATGACTATCGGCTCAACTGGGCTGATATCATCACACTCAGTGATTTTCTATCTGATGTGATGCCCGTATCATGCGCATCAACGCATCACGCTCTAGCTTCTCTAAGGAACAGGCTGTGTTTGACCTATGCACCTCGTGGTGATGTGAATGTCTCCCGAGTCAAATTTTTTTTCCTTTACGGATTAGATTGTCGATGTCAGTGTCATGTCTTTTTTGCTTCAGAAGTGCCCTCTCTCTGAACCTCGGTTTCGCACCGTTCTCAAGGGCTTTCCAAAACACCTTTCTACCCTCGATTTTTTTTGAGTTTGCCACTGAGATTTTTTTTGTGTGCTCAGGGCTGTGGGGACAGGGTTTTGAGAAGAACTGCCTGATGGTGAGTTTTAGCTTTCCCTCCAGACTCTTGTAGATCGCTTATGGTGACTCAAAGTTGTTCCTTAGTTGTTCCTCCTCTCTTATGGTCCCCACCAGACTACCCCTGTAGCTTGGGTGTAGTCAGTTGTGTACCGCTTGCTGCGTTTCAGCACCTGTTTGCTTGTTGTGGTATATAAATTCAGGACTCTCTCTCCTCTCTTATGGCTAAACTCTGCCTCTGAAGCTCTTTGGACAGTGGATATCCGCTGACTTGATATCATCGATCGCCCCTCTTACCGTGAGTTCCCAGCTCAGTGCCACAATTTAATTACAAGTGGCTATACGCCGCCTCTACCAGAGCGCACACTGATCATCTTGCCTGTATGGCAGACTTCATCCGCATACTAGATTACGCTAATCCAAAGGTTATCTGATTGAGTGGGGAAATGATTTGGACCTTTCCACCAACTGGAAAGCGGCGTAGTATCACGAGTGCTTAGTCTTCATAGATCTGCTAGAACCTTTGAACCCTCGAACTAGAGGTAGTTAATCTACTGCTTCTATGGTAAAGTTACCGTTGTTTGACCATGAGAATGTGCTTCTATACGCTGGGCGTATGGTATACAGTATTCCAATTTTATGCCTGGAGAATATAACACACGGAAAACGCCATTCGATCACCACGCTCTTCGGGGATTTCCTTCGTGTGAAGCTGAACCATTCTTCGCTCTGCCTACTGAGCCAAGAGGAACCAAAAGAAGCGACACAAGTTCAGAGGATGACGTAATCTCGTCAATGGTTTTGTAATAATGAAGAAAATCATATGTGAAGGTGTCGATGAAATAACAATGAATCTATGTCAGTGTCTGATTGATCGTATATCAGGACGATTGAGAAGATAGTTGACTTTTCTGGTATTCACAATATCCTCTCTTTTGGTGGAGTCATTGTTATTTTTACTTCCCTTTCTCAGGACTGATCTCGATCTCGAGCTCATCGTTACGAAAATCGGGGTGCGTATCAATTAGGGCTTCTCTAGGTTGAAGCTTTATGAGGGGGAAAGGCAAGATTAATTTGGTAGGTATTTATCTATTCATAGATAACTGGCTTTGCCCGAGTCAAAATAACCACCTTCAAGGCTTATGCTGCTGTCTGGAGGGAAAAGCACGGAAGCTTGATGGTTGCATACCCAGGTAAATATATACTCTTACTAGGATAATTGATGAAAACGTCTCCCTGCCTTGTTAGCTGGTAGGTAAAATTTCCAAAATTCGTTAATAGCTCCGCACTTATCAATGCAAATTTCATGTGGTGAAAGTGATAGAAGGCCTTGGCAAAGGCAAAGGAGAGGTGCATTTAGTACAGAGTTCCCATCATCTGTCTGCTAATCTGATTCTCTCAAAAGAAGCATTCACACAGTTTTCCTCTGGCAAGGTGACATTTGATCTTCTTGTTCGATTTGGGAAGTCGGCAGGGAGTTTAATTTGACCGTGCCTCTGTGGACGTAATAACCTAGTAAAATATGGTTGAATATCCTTGCTCGAGGTCGTACTCCCATCAAGAGAGCGACAATGGATTCGGCCTAGCATTAAGATTAGATCAATTATATCCATAAGGAAGGAGGCAGGAGTGAAACTTCCTTAGCGAGATAATGCTATAATTGGATTCGGGACCCTGACTTGTGGGGTAGCCCAAGCAAAGTGAGATCATGGGGACGGCGAGGATAAAGTCGAAAATACTGACTCGAGTGGTGCCGTCCTGGGAAGAGGACCCTTGAAAATACTGACTTGAGTGGTTGCAGCAACGCAGATTCGGATTTCAGGCAGGACCTGGGCAGGCTTGACTCGTGATAAGCAGGATCTTGATTGTCCAATCTCCGTGTTCTAGCTTGGCACGTGCCCCATTGATTGAGACGGAATTTCAACTCCACGACTCATATAAACCCTCTGACGTTTCTTTTCTCTTATCTTCTCTCTTTCCCTGTCTCTCATGTCCGACTCTGCTCCTCCAAAGTCTGTCGACAACACCAGCTCCTCTGATCCAATCCCCATCGGCTCAGTCCGTGGTAGACCTCGTTCTCTGTCCTCAGCATCCTCTGGTTCCTCAATCGACTTGCCCACCCCGTCCGGTTCGTTCGGATCAAATAACGTCCGCAGCTCTGTCCCCTCGTCCACCTCTCCCATATTATCCTACTTTATGTCCTCCCCCAAGGTTAATTCTACATTCCCTCTGAGACGTAGATTCCCCGGCACTGCCCCTGTCTTTGAAGGTTGGCATTGATTTATCTTTTGTCCTGGGTCACTTGTTCACACACGCGTCCAGAAGATGAGAATAGCGAAAAAATGATTCCCGTCACTGCACATATGCGGCGTACGAGTAATCAATTAGCCAGTCGTTTCATAGAGCCCAAAACCACTGCGTTGCCAGAACCACATTTAGAACGTGGTGCAGGCTTTTTACGGAGACTTTCTCTAAGTAATGCACCTTTTGCCAAGGTAAGTTTATCATGGTCTTCGCGGTTATGGCCGCCATATTGACTCATTGCCATCAGACCCATGACTCCCCTCCCAGTCCACCACCAAATACAGCAGTTCAAACAGCGCCACCCAATACTCCGTTTGTTAATAAGCCCGTCCGCTCAGCAACCATCAGTGTTGATAATGGACGTCCCCGCCGTGCTCCATCACCTATGGGTGAAAGGATACTCAAGGGCCATTTTGATGGCTTCTAATAGGCTTCGCTTTTGTCATTCCTTAACCTACGTTTCGAGGTATTCTTTAACCCTCTTTTCGATATCAATGCTCGCTGTCCATTCGATGCCTTCTGTTGTTGTTATCTTCTGCCTCTTCATGGTAGGCTGAATTCACCTTCTCGTCTTTATATCAAGACATTCTTTGACTCGACAAGATTGCCTGCAGTACAGGCGGGAGAGTTTGTCTTTACGTTATCTCTTCGATGACGCTTCTAATTCAGGTATTTTTGGTCGCTGCCTGGATTATCATTATGGTGTTATGCTTGTTTTTTCCCCTATTTCATGTGTGATCTGTAAATTAGCTGAGCTCACGTTCTGCACAAAGTATTTCATAGTGAAACGAATAAAATGTATTACAATATCTTCTTGTGTCATGAACGACCGACGATGGGCATGGGCCGTCTGGCAAATACAATTTTCCTTCTGACAATCCCTACTGCTTCCCATTGTGTCGATGGGGTAAACGGTGAGGTGACCGGCCGGTCTTCTTTATTGTTCTCATCATCGATCTCCATCGTGTCTTTACCTCGGCCCTCCGGATTTGTAACAGAAATAGCGGTAGTGTTTGTTGTAACCTTGGCAGATGCCAAAACGCGGGTAAGGACGGCCAAGGGTTTATTCAGCGTATTGATTGTGCCTTCAAGCAGATGAGGGCCAATTAATAAAATTGGTTTTCCCTGTTCAAATGGTATGCATTGTCGTCAGAACACTCTCAAAGGCTGACCCGCGGATCTTACACAGAGAGAAAGATAAAGATGAACGATATCTCGTTGTCATGCTGATTCCAACTTTCAAACCATTTTACTGAAATGACTCACCGAGTCATCTTCATTGATAGTCAATTTGCCCACTAATTTGCCGTTTCTGTCCGTCGGTTGTGCGACTTCTACTTCAAGTAGACCTTGAAGCTCAATTAGGACAACTTCGTCATTTGAAATTTTTGCCAAAGCAGAGGGGAGCTTCGGCGATGTGGATGAGTTGAAGACGATCGGGATTAGCATAAAGGTTAGATCACTTGTATTGCCTTTCCGGCAATCAGGACTACGGCCTCTGCGCATGTGTTTGATGATCGATCTGATAGCTTACTCACATGCCCCTGTGGCTTTCATGACTCGAGGTAGATCAAAGTTTGAATCCCAATAAATAAAGAAAGGACTAGCCCCGTTCGACAAGAAGTTTCTAATAGACAACAAAATTCTAGTGTCACCTTTTCTTGTGAAACTTCCCGAATTCCCATGCGTAACATTCCTGTAGATAAATTCAGAAATCAACCTAGAAGAACACAACTAGACGAAAACGTACAATGCAGTTGTCCTGAGGGACAGCCTCAGGTACTTCTCTTCCAATATCTAAACTCGGAAGCCATGGTTCTTCCAGAACCTTCTCAATGACGGTCACAATACCATGGTTTCGGATATCTACCGACCAAGAAAGATTTGATACGGTATCATAGACAATTGTTTTTCCCGTGTGACACCTACGAGCAGTAGAATAATCAGTCTTCAGTGGTTCAGGCAGCGAAGTTATGCAAGACACACATTGATTCCATTGCATATCCACCTAATGAGCAAGAAGATAGTATTCCATTACAGGTTCCCATCGCAATTGGATCTGCAGTATGGAACACATGTGTTACATGTTGCAATGAAGGCTAAAAGACATGGTGGTGAGCAGTTGTTAGCTTTGACTTGAGATGGAACATCGGGAAAGGGACTACGATAGAGAAGGGTAATGAAATCAAGTGGTACACACAGGAGAAGGGAGGTGCAGCCTTCGTGCGGCCATCTTTTCCCCAGGAGATTCAAATGTCACCACTGGAACTCCAAAAGTTATGCCGATAAGACTCGCTAGGGCTCCACCAAGCGAGTGTCCAATCAACCAGATGTTGGAATTGGGACTAGATGCAAAGGTTGTCAAGGCGGTACGTTGGAGTCGGGAAATCATCCACTGACTAGATATATGTCAGGTTATTAAATAGATTCTGCATAGTAAAAACCGAATCTCAATTCCAGCGGTCACAAGTTACCAGAGCTAAGTCTTACCGTGCCGATAGGATAAAACAGGCTTTCATCCGTTAAAGCTTCTTCCACACAATCTTCATCACATTTGGACGATCCTCGATAACAGTCACACACTGTCGTCCATGACCATCCGACTCGTGCACAACAACAGGAGAATAATAGATTATCGTTCCGCTTGTCCTTCTGCTTCGTCGGGCCACCACCGATTAAACCTGCAGAGGTACCTTTGATAGACACGACAACTGTCGAATTATCTGGAGTAGCAAATATATGTCCTCGAAACCCATCCTTATAGGGTGGTTGCCAACCGAACGGATGAGACTAAGACACATAAGAGAATCCGAATGATGAGGTTTCTTGACAGAACGCGTACCACAGACCAGTTGCCTCCCAAGTCATACCAGCCAGCGTCCTTAGGAGTCAAATAGGCATTATTGGTCATTTTTGCGAGTAAAAGTAGAGTCTCTCTACTTTCAACGTCCGGCCCAACGACTGTATCTTCATTCCAGTCTAGTGCTACACTCTGGGACGGATAGTCCCACGAGAATCTTCGTGCATTGATCAGAGCGTCAAATGAGGGAGGCTTGTAAACCGTCAGAGGCACAGTCCGTGATATTGTATAGGAACCTTCATTGTGCGAAAAGAACCGTGAGTCGGAAACATCGGAAACATCGGAGAAGACGACATGAGCGTCTGAAGTGACTGCATGGAGTTGGCGCAATTCAAAATGCAATGGAGTGGTCTGAGGCTGGGATTCTGGAGCTGAAGACGGAGGAGCCCCTAGTCCGAGCAGCGGGACGAGAAAATTTGTCAACATTGATGGGAGCATGAGTTAGAAATGCTACAGGTTTCTGACGTCATATCTATTATGGTCAATTGGTATATATATCTAGGACAATCAACTCTATGTTCTTGCCGACAGCCTCAGACGGCAGCAGCAGTGATATCTAGATTCTCCATAGCCAAATTGAGAGGATCGTTGGGGACAAGATTGTCTGCGGCAGCAGAAGAACCAGCAGCCAAACCACTGACATTGGCACCGAAGAAGATTTCGGGACTCGTGCAGGCAGCTATGGCTCGGCGCATGTGACTGGTCAGAAATGTCAAACCGACCTGGTAAGCGGCTAAAATCATACCAAGTCTCAGAGAAATAAAGGTTATGACATGAAAATGAACTCACAATTCATCCAACCAAAACCCTCGCGCGGAACCATCTTGAAGTCAATCCCCTGATTGCCATACTCAGCATCAACAAGGTGGGTGAGCTTGACGGCATCAAACTGGTCCAGAATTTGAGTAGACGGTTGTCTTGACTCGTAGGTCTCACCTTCTCAGGAACAACACCATTGAAATCAACAAAGGCGGTTGTCATCATATACAGAAATCGATACGCCAGACGCTGGGCCTCTTCGAGATATCCATAACGCTCTAGTCCAACCCATGTCATGATCTGGTGAGGAGGCCTATCCTAATCATTAATACAGAGCCGCAGTACATCAGATCACATCGTACCATGCATATCTGTAGTAAAGATTCATCAATCTTTGTAGACGTTACAAGAAGAGATACGTACGGGTAGTCCCACTGTCGATT
>Ga0153976_1000862_pt1 | contig 10649 bp, 9 predicted proteins | sample TSGA060MetaG_FD_104717 | JGI IMG/M metagenome (GOLD analysis project Ga0153976, IMG submission 104717) | Attine ant fungus gardens microbial communities from Georgia, USA - TSGA060 MetaG | ecosystem: Host-associated > Fungi > Mycelium > Unclassified | place: USA: Georgia, Yuchi Wildlife... | reverse complement strand
GAGTGTGCATGTGCCTTCGGAATTGTGACAGTCACAGCGTGACAAAGGAAACTCGAAAATTTGAGGTTATCGACAAATGTCCTCTGCCACCGCATGGCACCTGACCTGCATCACTATCAATATCAACCCAACCGAACCTTTGTCGAGCATAGAATTAACGTACATGTCGGGTCATAAGGGAACATTGAGGTTCTCAGCACTTTTATTGCCTTCAAGCAATTTGTTAGACCGAGATCTAGATCTGGTTCTTGAAGAAACTGATCCTGAGGAGCAGAAACGGTGGAGATCAGAGGATCAGATATCGTTTGATTACATGATGGAATATGCTAGTTCGAAGCTCAACGTCGCTTCAATGTCACTTCAACGGTACTTTAACGGAATCCGTTCGGAGTATAAAAACGGGCTATGTTTGGAGTTGTAGTACACTCATATTGATAGACATGACATCAGTGCGTTCTACGTCTTATATCCGGGCAAGACACGAAAGCGAATTGGAATAAGTTTTCCACCTTCCTGTCTTCAATGACGACCTAACGATCATGAATATCATCCTACAACACCAACATACCCAAAGTAAAGAATTTCTCACCTCTGGGAAAGCACAGTCTTTTGTGTTGCCATGCATGTGTCGCTTGCTCGTCTTGCACATAGCTAGTCCACAGTCCGTGACTTGACCTGAGTAATATCGCGAGTGGAAATGCTAGGTCAAATGGTTGAAAAATCATGCTGCAGAGCGAGAGTTTTTTCTCATATACCTGACATCCTCTGTACATGTCGCCGACTCTATAGGAACCCTATTATGAGTAACCGCCAACAACATTTCATAAAGACAAAGTACTCACACTTGGTGTTTGCACATGACGGAGAATGATTCTTTGGTCCTGAGAGGGTGTACGTGTTTCATCTTTTATATGTGCATGCCTGGTACAAATCAGCCACTTCGATTTATTTAGGGAAGGCCGCAAGGGTTCTTCCAAAACCCTGACAATTCCGTCACAAGAAACAATGTCAACCTGTCTCAGAAAGGTAATATATTGTGGGCGTGGTAAAGACTGAGTCAGGGAGCAGCAATGGTTTGGTTCCAATATCCAAGGACACGGCAAAGTGGCTTAAGCATAGATACATGCAGTGATCCGTCGACCTCGTCGATGGTGCAGGCAACCCATTATCCTAGAAAAGAACTGGGTGGTCCTTACATCATACAGTCCTAAAAAAAAAGCATCAGCTGTCATGTGGTGAGATCGGGAGCAGGATATTAGGATCCGCCTAATCCTAATTCCTTTTCACGGCAAGACCGACAAGGCCGAAAAGAACTTGAACATCAAGGCTTGTCACACCAGCTGTCACTGCCCTTGCCAAATTTACGACTGCTCCCACCGTGTGCTCTATTCATGACTTGTTGACAATTTGCTACTGAAAAAGCATTTGTCAAAAGCCTAGCCCCTCTCCCAATCTGGTGTGCGCTTGAAGAAACGGTGTGATGGTGAGTCGTTGTATATTCTGCACGGCTCACCAAAATAGATCCCCATGTTTTAGTGAGAACAACTTGTGATGTTGGAACGACAGCATCTGAAGTATCATCTCCTACAAACGGTGACTTTTCTGTTTTTTGTCACGGCCACTGATATCAAAGTATGAATAATGAGGAACAAGTCAACTGGTAATCCATCAAAAATGGCACTCTCACAAGTCTGCTAGTTCATACTGGAGACCACTTGCCTCAGATATTACTGGTACATCATGGGGATTGAATGGCTTTGGAAACATGGCGCCTAGTGGAACAAAGATAAATGCTGGATGTGAGGATGGATTTAATAAACTGGCTGGTTTTCAATGCGGGCTCTGCAACAGACAGAGGTGGCTCGGTTGATGCACATCAGATTTCAACAGAATTGATCGGTCAGTGGTGTATTGTAAGACCTAAATCCGGATGACAGGAACAATGTTGCACCCCATAAGCGTCATCGCGAAAGTCATCGGATCAAACGGGATCTGATTAAGTAATCCACGACTCTTGAACGTTAATCCGTGGAACCGACGGACTCTGTTGGGCATCACTAACAAGACCTTACGCAAGGCTGAATGCCCACTTGCTGCGCCTGATGAACTATCGTGGTCTCAATATCATTCAAAACGAATCAAAGGAGTACTACGGATCAAGTACATACGCTGCAAGTGTCTGTTTTCTCGCAAGATGTTCTGGGTTGGAATTTCAGCTGCGCTTAGGCTTGTCAACAGACTCGACAGGTTAATGGTTGGAGCTAAGGGTAAAATGGGAGAGCAGTATTACATACATGATTTCAACTCGGTGATGCAATGAAGCGAGAATGTATTTAGGTTGTAACATCTTGTGCGTTGAAACAACAAACCCTGCCTCTTTGAATCACACTCCAGAAGTTGATCGGGAAGAGCGACGGCCTATGGGACTTGTGCACGCTGCCAAGGTATGTGTCGGTAATCAAAAGCCATATTCTTTTTTATATAGATTTATCCCTCCATGCAAAAAAGCGTATCATTGATGGAGTCGCATGCTTCATCACTCACATCCTCAGAGGTGATATTGCATTTCGACTTCAACAGGAAAAAAGACAATGCAAGGCTGATCCCGAGGCAAGGTGTGTCACCTATCAAACGTATTGTGGTCTTGATCAGACTTGCGTCAATCAACCCATCTCTGGTTCGATCCCTATCAATGGCTTTTACCTGTGACGGCTGCTCCAGAAAAGCAAGGTATGAGAGATATTCATAATCGCATGTCGATTTCCATTGCTCTCGTCCACTTCAAGGTGGAAGAAGGCTTGCCACATTTTCTTGGGTTCGACCGGGCACAACACACCACATTTTGCTATGCTGGGCCTAGTCAGATTCCACCGTGCTCTTTCTGCCTTGAGCCACTCCACCCGTCGCATCTTGGAACATCGATGCCCTCAATTCGAGGGCTTGAAGGCTGAGGATATGCAAGTCCTCCAGCCTGGTCTCTCCAAAATGCAACAGTCTCATATAGATGCTGCGTAACGGCATCGTGCCGCCAAAGTCGCATCCAATCAGCCACACCCCATTCATACTTACTCTCATCCGCTTCTGTATCCTGGGAAGACATCTGTAATATCTACACATGGTTTGTTCAAACTGGATTTTGTTTTTCTATGATGCCTCGGAAAGAACGAAAGGCGATGCAACAAGTATACCAATCTATTAGATCGAGACTGCGAGAATGAGGGTGGGCCGAACAAGAGCGATGAACTCCTGTGACGCGAGGAGGAAGGCCGAATTATTGAGCTCATTGGGAATTGAGGGTTAGGAGGTAGCGTCCTAATACTTGTTTCAATCGGGAGAAAAGAACATTTATGCTATATTTTCCTACTGCGCTTTCCGACTCGAGTCTGGCGAATATATTCTAACAAATACATACATTGTTCTACCGTAACCTTTGGTCCAGCCACGAATGTACCATTTCCGAAACATGTTCTTTCAAAATCGGTGCTCCTGCTTCACCAGGCCACTGAATATCTGTATTCCGCTCTGCAGGGTAACAAACTTCTCCAGCTTTCCCTGCCCAGTCAAAATCAATCACCTTGACGTCCACGCATTTCTCTATCACATCCGTTCGGATCATGATGTTGTTAGTTCGAAGATCTCCGTGAACAAAATCCTTGGAATCCAGCATTTTAAGAATGCTTTCAACAGCCTCTTGCAATTGAGTAGCATCCACGGCTGTAGTATCGGACTCGAAAAATTCGTATAGTGTTTGCCAACTGGATGGGTCGAGGTACTCCATGACATATGCAGTGGGTGCACCGTCCACCTCTGCATAGCCATACAGCTCGGGAGCTAGCCCATTATCTGCCATATGCTTGTGGACATCTCGTGAATAGGAGCGAGGGACGAGCTTGACAAGGACTTGAAGGCCAGGAATGGAACAAGACGTGAGGGTGGCAAGAAACAGTCGCTTGTACGCATCATTGGGCCTGGACACAAACGTCAGAAACCCAACTTCTCCGTTAAATTCTGGTCCGAGTAACGTGCACGAGTCGTAAATGCGAGGGGTCGAAGGTGCAAATGATATTTTAGAGGCTCAGTCACGAGCCTACCAAGCAACACTGTGAGTGGCAGAGGTGGAATCATATTCTCATTGTGCCCTCACCGTCGCAAAGACGAGATTCCCCTGACCAATGCCCACAGCAGTGTTGCTACTTCTCCTTGACGAGTCCGGGTGTGATCGTTGAGCATAAAAACAGGCTTGGCAAGTGGTTCGACGATTGGTTTGTGACCGTCATGGAACCCACCACATACGAACAACATCGGCCCTGGGCAAAATCGCGTCAACAGATGTAAGGATGAGTGAACGACACTGGGTACCCATAAGAAAGGTCAAGAAACATGGTGCTCCGTGAGTGAAATAGTTGTTGGCATTTGAATCTTTCGCGCTGAGAGTACTGAGGACCTCCACAACCAGGTCATCACAATGAGCAAGTCACATGTATCCATCAGGCCCTCCAAGTCCAAATTCCAGCTTATCCTCGCGGAGGGCTATTGGTATGTTAGCTTCTCGAATACACCGGTCGATCTTGCCATAATGTGAGGTCGGATAGGGTTGAAACTTGCATCCCGCCTCTCCCTTGTCGAGAACACCATTGACACATTCATAGAAAGCTTCTCCGCGTCCTGCTTCATTCTTGAAAGCTTCTCCCATCCTTAAACAAAGCTTTGAGGCAGCAATCTGGACTGCTACAGTTTCAGTCGTCATTGGAAGGGGTCTGGACGATTCGTGTTGGAACTGGCGGAACACATGATGAAGTGTGGTCAATGGAAGACCTCTTGCATTGGGAGGACGAAGACAGAGGATAGGAGTAGTCTTCTGAGCCTTACGCCAAACCGAGGGTTGTGCAAAGTCAGAGGGCGCTGGGAGGTCATTCAGCAGCTGCCTAATTAGCATTGAGAACTTGTCGAATAGCTGGTTGAACATATCCATTCCTGTAGAATTGTGTGAAGAAGACCATCCTCGGAACGACTTGAAACATACCATCCTCCCCTGGTAGATTTTGAAGCCGTAGATTCAGTTGATTTTTGAATAATGGCACCCAATCGGTACATTTGTCTACAGAGTTAAACAAGCCCCTCCAACCGTTGAAGATGTCTTCATTCTGTTTGCGGACCTTCTCCGGAAATCGCTTGACCTTGAATTCAAATCGTGGGTATAGTTTAATAAGTATATTTGCTTTCCGCTTTGCCTCTTCCATCAGCTCAGAACGGGCAGAGGCTTCATACTGAGAACTTGATTGGGAACCTGATATCTCAGAATCCTGGGTTTCTGAAATAGATGCTGAACTGGCCATGTGTGTTATAAATCTGTTGTGCACCGGTGAGCGTTAGTCAGCATTGTTTAACTTTGTATGAGAAAATCACTTTTTATATCCAACAGTCCTATATCAGTTTCCCATCCATTTTCCTCAGCGGATATAATCGGGAGATCAGGACTATGGGCAGTGATCATTCATTGCATAGCATCAGATGGTTTGTCGACAATCTGAGTTGCCCTTAATATATTGCTGTATTGCTATGCAAGTCTGATTCCCAAGGCAAGGTGCGTCACCTATGAAACGTGTTGTGGTCTTTATCAGGCAATCAAACTCTGGTTCAAATCAATGGTTTTTACCTGTAACGGCTGCTCCAGAAAAGCAGGATATTCATGGTCACATGAATTGTCGATGTCAATTCTTGCTTTATTCTCGCTTACGTGAATCACAACATGATCTCACTTTTCTCGCCTCCGAGAACGGATTTCTTGAGTCACCGTGAACCAGGATTATGTCGTTCAGCCCTTCTGATTTTCCTGTGCTGGTATCATGAGCAGCTCATCTCTCCTAAGGAAACATGCAAATACATCATTCTGTATTTTATTATCTGATCAAGGCTTCGTCAGTATCCTCTTCTTGGAGGCTGGTAATCACATACGCGAGATCTCCGACTGGGATTCATGTTTCGGGGAGGCACCAACAAGCTCATTGCTCCTAATTGTAATTGCGGACGACTTATAAAATTCATTGAATGAGCCTGGCAAGGTTGATGAGGGAAATGAGATGGCAGAACAGAGATGCCACATGGAATAATGAAGATTCTCGAGGGCAGTCGTTGAAATTGAATGGCACGATGGAAGAATTGCAACGGCCTCGGCATGAGCACAGTACCTAAGATATTGTAGTTACTCACCGATAAGAATCATAAATATACAGACCACAAAAATGGCATATAACGAGATGGGAAGCGAAAACCTCTCTCACTGATTTACTCACGGCCGTGATTGAGATTGCACAAACAGTGAAGTCTAAATAATACCTAGTAAATAAATCACAACTTGAATATTCAAAGGTCTTATTGCCCGCGCCATCATATTGTACAATGTCAACTAGCCTCAGCAACAACCCATGGCCGATGTACACTACAACAAACGACTTGTTCTGTTGAATTATTTCCACACCATCATGTTCCCCGACAGATTCCACCGTGCTTTTTCTGCCTTCAACCACTCCACCCGTCGCTGGGCCCACCTGCTAGGCTTCTCTCCCATCATGTGTCGTCAACAAGCAGAAACTTTCCATCGCATCTTGGAACGTCGACGCCCTCAACTCGAGGTCCGTCTCACGCTGCAAACTCATCCTCGATAACATTATCAAGAGACCCAAGTCTCCCAACATCATCTTTCTCTAAGAAGTCACTTCCGACGTCCGATGCCAGAGTGCGCTCTGACTTTTAGGTGACTGACGCTGAGGACGACGCGTCTTTCAGCAGCGTGAGCTTCGCGACAATGGTGTTGTTGTCCAACAAGTGCTTTGCCTCCGACCCGGATCCGCAGCTGGGAGGCGAGGGGGTCGAGGAAAGGGGGAAGCTGACGCTTGAGAGCGTCTTCCGCATGAAGCTCCCGAGTAGGTACGCGAGGGATGCGCTCTGCGTGGACCTCGCCAGCCCAGCTGAGCCGGGAACAGTCCTGCGTTTCTTCAACGTGCACCTTGACCCTCTCGAGTCATTTTCCTGGCGCTCCCTACAGATACAGGTGCTGGCTGGTGTCCTGCGCGAGCCCAGATGCAGCGGCAGGATCATCACGGGCGACTTCAACGCAATCAGCCCCGAAGACCATGCGCTTCTCGACAAGCACGAGTTGGTCGATGCATGGGTCGCGCTGCGCGGGAGGACAGGGTCTGGTGGAGCTACATGGAGTGTTAACGTGGAGCTACGGGCCGGGCAGGTTGGACAAGGTTGCGATATTGGGCTTGAAGGCTGAGGACATGCAAGTCTTCTAGCCTGGTCTCATCAAGATACCCAGGCCCGGCGAGCTACCCCTCTACAACCCTTGGAGCAACCATTGCGGGCTGCGGTGCTCCGTCGCCATTAACAAGGTAAGTAGGCCTGGGCTGGCTTGGTTGACAACTCCCTAACCACCCAGTTTCACGCAGACGTATGACGAACACGTTCGGGCCATCGTGTTTCCTTTTGCAACTTCTCCAAGCATCCAGAGCGATACCATGACTTGGATTCCTATGCGTGGGTATGCTCAGCTACGCCCTTAGATTCTCCTGGTGAAGTCGGTTGTCTCTTCATGTTCCACGATTACCCTGGCAAATCTGCGAGTGCATATAGACATATCCTATTGCATGGGAAATCCCAATCGACGGTGTCTATCTAGATGGGAACTTGTTACCTCGCTCCAACTCTACTTTTCATATCTCAATGTCAGCGCTCGTTGATACAATTCTGGATTCAAGTGTGCATATACTGACAAATCTTGTCAAGGGAAATTCTATGATCAGAGGTCCCGAAGATGTGGTCAGAGAGATAAACCGTCGAATAGGAACTCCTTGCGCTGAATAATCTCACGTTCTTAATCGGCGGGAAAGTCCGATCTATCTGCCTATTGACCAACATCTTCATTCAGTATCGAGAATTCAGGTTCGTATCTTGCATCGAGACTGTATATTCTGTAGTGGGGCCAGGTTGACATGAAAAAACTAGTCTAAAACCAGAAATACACTTATTCAGTTTTTTTAATTTGTTTTGCTAAGGGACAAGAACCTTTTGAGACGACCTGCTAGAAAAATGAGAGCCTTTTGTCATCCGACATGGAAAGGTAATGTTCGATTCTGGAGAGCGAGTTGCATGCCCACGTGGCGAGTCAAAAACCAGAACAGAGTGTTAAAAAGGAACGTGTCACGCTATTCTCCGTGCTTAGGCGATCAGATGACACAGAGAACCTCCATGAGTCCCTGAGAACAACTGAATCAACTCCTACCCCATCTCTCCACTCGAGTATTCATCGAACCTGAGTTGTATGGCCATCATCTGAGATGTAAGCAACCATATTTGAAGTCCAAACGTAAAATGCCGAAATCGTCTGACACACTGGACAAACCATCCCTTGCAGATTACGACTGCAGTGAGCCGAGCCCCCAAGCAATTCCTGGACTTTCCCCCCTCTCACCCAACATGGCCGAAGATGTGGTCAATGTCCACGCGACGTATGGCGCGCTGCTTTTGGGCGGACTCGTTGCGTCTATGTATGATTGATTCGTCTTGCCCATTTAATTTTCCATCCAAACATCTTCTCTAGGTTAAATGGACTGGTGGTGTTCCAAGTCATCGCCTACTTCAAAACATACGAAGGTGATCACAAGAAGACCAAAGCTTTAGTATGTCCGCCTTCTGGTCTCTTTGCATGATCTGACCAGATACCTTTAGGTGGCTCTCATTTTGTGAGTCCTCAATTAGACGGTGTACAAGATACAGTGATAGTGACGGTAGCCAGCGTTCTCGATTGTTTTCACACTGCGCTCTTGTGGGCTAGTCTGTGGGATTATGTTGTCAAAAATATCAACGATATTACCCATATCCACAAAATCTACTGGTAAGTGTGGCTTTCTTCCTACGATACTAGTTATTTGATACCTGCTTAACTAGGGCTATCTCGGTGAGTGGACCATGTTGTTATTTTCTTGTTTGGAGCTCAAATAGATTTCAGGCTACTGTGACAGTAACCGTCAGTCTATCTTGATTATCATTAGCCATAGACACTAAATCAAAGACACAGGGTATCTTGACATTCGTCATCCATTCGTATGGCTTCTGTCATATCTAAGAATCCAAAATTAACATTTTGCAGGTTTTTTTCCTATCGGATCTTCATGCGTATGTCCCTTGCAGTCCCCAGCCTTTCGAAATCCCCTAACCCTCAATTAGTTAGCCAGCACAATTGGTTCTTATCTGTTCCTATAGTAAGGTTCATTCAACACTTGATGATTATCTTTTGAGCCAACACTTTGAAAGATGTTTCTGGTCCTCCTCCGTCTAGGTTAGTATTTCGTTGTCACTCTGACAAGCCTCCTCAGACAACTGATCGAAATTTTCAAGTCTCTGCTACAGGTGAGAACCTGAATCATACACAACGTTTCACCGGTCCTAATTTTCTAAATCAGTAACAACTGCCAAGATGTTAGTTCCAGCCTAGCCATGATGATATGGGCAGTCTCGGTCTAATGTTCTATTCTTACAGGACTTTGTATGATACCTTTCATGGCTTCCAAATGCATTTTGGCGTGCGTTTTGTCATCTCATATTAATCATCATTTCCCCGGTAACCTATTATATTATATATAGTGGGTATTCACACTCGGGCTTGGGCTCTCTACGGCTGTGGATATTCTTATAACTGGCTCGCTCTTTTTCCTTCTCAAGACCAGCAGAACAGAAAATTTCAAGTACGTCAAAAACCTCATTGTCATGTACGCATTTTCTTCAATGGCTTTTTCCAGTCTCAATGCTGTTATTAATACATTGATTCTCTATGCCTTTGAGATGGGGGCGCTCACCACGTGCGTCTTTGGTTAAATATCGATGGGATTCCTTTCATTTTGAATGCTAGCATCGGAACTACCACCTCTCTGATATTTGTACGTATGAGTCTTCTCTAATAATGCTGCTTCTAGCACATTAGTTCGCCTTGTGTCTGACATGGAGTATTCGGACAGTGGCTGGTGCAAAAAAACAATCTTATTTTCATGGGATTGCATTTCATAATTGCCAAATGTGAGTTTTGGGTGACTTTCGAAGACCTGAATTCTAGCCTTTTTTTCGGAGTACTTTTTGTTCTGTTGACTCAATTCGAAATATCTTGATCTCGATTCATCATATATGGTGCTAACTCTGATTCTCATATCAGTGTATGCCAACTCCATGCTCGTGACGTGAGTCTCGTTCAAGCTATCCAGCTTTTGAATCGTATTCATTTCCCATCCAGTTTGAACACTCGTAAAAACCTAAATCTCCACCGTATGAAACCGACGATGGATTTTAGACCTGGTGGTCACGGTCAACGAGGGGATGATTTCACTGTGAGCGTCGATATCACACGATTTACCGGAAATTGATGGTCAAATGTAGCTGTCTTTGAAAGATCCATCTGCTGAACTCTGTTATAAAGTACGTCTCATATGGCTTCTGCAGTCGATAGTAACTTACATCTTGTTTTCTTCGAAGGAAGAAATCTCAGTCGAATGTGCATAAAACTGTGACACTACCTGACTAATTGTTACTGTCACTTTTCCCTATAGACGGATCAAAGTTACATACCAGAATTTCTCCTGATGGCAACGGAGATGGAT